>VOFB01002802.1_pt1 | contig 17978 bp, 27 predicted proteins | sample 5384141 | NCBI WGS metagenome assembly VOFB01 (sample SAMN12384721, study PRJNA508395) | human gut metagenome | isolation source: healthy gut A | host: Homo sapiens | reverse complement strand
ATAGCCCTCTGTGGGATAGTTCCACGAAAGAGCCTGCGCCTTTACGCGCATGGCGCTCATGCCGACATGGCTGTAAGCCACTTCGTAAAGGTAAATGCCGCCGTGGACCACGTAGCTGTTGTCCGGCAGATCGGGGAGGTTATTTACTCGAACCAGAGTACGGCAGTAGCCGCCGTCTGCGGAGTAATAACCGAGGGCTTCGGTAGCTCTCTGACCGCCGATGTCATCGGGAGAGTAGCCGAAGATGGTACCGGTCTCGATGTTGTAAAAGCCCTGAAGATACACAGGGGGATCGATGGTGACGGGGAACGCTCTCTTGGTGTCGTTCATCCAGTCGGCATCGGCGGAAACGGTGAGGATATACTTGCCGTCGGCAGCGGAAGAGAGGGTGTATTCCACTTCCATGCTGCTCTCGCCATCGGCGTCGATCATATATCCTGCCGGGATCACGAACACCGTGGTGCCGGAGCCGTCTTTGAGCTCAATGCTGCCGGAGCTGGTAAGCTCGGGAGTAAGCCCGCCTAAGATCGAGAGTGAACTCATATACGTATTCCGCAGCCTTTGCTTTTACTATGATGTTTTCCTTGAGAGAGCTTTCGGCGACGATGTACTCAAGGTCAGCGCCGTTGAGTATGCCGCTGTAGGTAAGCGAAGAAGAGAGGTTCTTCGGCGTGATCTTTGCCTGGAAGCTGCCCTTTTCGGCGACGCTCTCAAGCTGTTTTACGTTTGCGGTTATGCTGGCGATGCTTCTTGCGGCAGCCTCTGCCGACTCGCGCATACTCACGCTGCCGCTGCGGATCCTCGGCGTGAGGGAGACTGTATAGCCGTCATAGCTTATGCTGGCCAGCTGCGCGGAACCGGCTGAAAGTGCGAGCTCAACATCTGCCAGACCGTGCGTGTTCTTATACACACGGGTGTCTATGGGCAGACCGCTCATATCCAGAACCTGTGCCTCGTCGTCGATGGTCAGCTCTTCCTCGGGCTCCTCCTCGACCGGAGGCTCGGTAGCTGCCGGAACGTCAAGAGCTGGCTCCGGGTCTACATCGGGAACAACGGGGTCCTCTTCGTCGGCAGGTTCGGGGTCAGCTTCAACAGGTGCATCAGATTCAATTGGGGAAATATCTTCGGACTCAGCAGGTCCGGCTTCATCCAAAACGTCGGATTCGCCGGCGATCTCAGGCTCGTCCGTAATTTCGGGCTCTGCGGGAAGCTCCGCATCTTCGGGGAGTGCGGGCTCTTCCAGCTCAAGCTCCGGAACCGGAGTGGGCTCCGGGGTAGGCTCAACGGTTGGGACCGGAGTCGGCTCAACAGTTGGGATGGGTGTGGGAACAGGTGTAGGTGCAGGAGAAGGAGAAGCCTTGGCTTCAAGCTCATCCGTGCTGTCCTTATCTTTAAGCGAGTCGGTTTTGAGATCACCGTCTTCAAGCAGGCCGCTCTTGACCGGCTCGGTAGACAGTGTACCGTCCTCGTTATACAGTTTTAGCCTATTGTCTATTTCCTTGTACTTACCCTTTTCATCCTGGTAATGTACGGGGAATGAGTATGCGACGGCTATGTTGGAGCCATTGACCAGGCGGAAATGCTTTTCCGTTTCTGTTCGTTCGGACTCTATCTCCCATAGCACATCGTCCGCTTCATATTCGTCTGTCGGTCCTCTGTAATATATGCTGTCGCGGGGGTCGGGTCTCTGGGCCAAGGTGGGGGCAGAACCTTCGGCCAAAATAACACCTTCGGCGAACGCTGATACCGGGAGCATCTGCACGACGAGTACCAGAACGAGCACGAAGGACAGCAGCTTCCTGAGTCTTCCTCTCATGTCTTTGCCTTTCCTTTCTTCTCCCTTAAAAAAAGTGGGAGATATCCGCATGACCGTCTTACTTACTTCCGACCGTATTCAATTGTCTGTCAGCCCATCGGTTCCACCTTCCTTCCTGATGACATTATTCGACGGGATTCGCATCTATTTTATATATGTCTGGAGCATTTGATTTGGGGACACGCAGTCCCTGCTTTTTTTCCAAATTTTTGCGCATTAAAAAATGCCTGCCGTAAAGCAGACATTCTTTAGGGAAAGATTTCAGACACCAGTCATAGGTTTTAATATGGCAGAAAAGTTCCTTGCAGCAATTTCAGTCCACAGGATATTGCCACTTTATTACAGTTGCAGAGCAGAAGAACTTCCATAAGAGGTGTTGGCCGCATCTATCACAAAACCGTTGATACTCCCTATCTAATGTACATTTGCACCTTGGACAGACCGCGGCTCTATATCCATTAGGCAATTCCAGAATTTCTCTTACCGGCATTGGTATACGATAGCTGTCTGCTGTGGAAAACGAAGACTTACGATGCTGCGCGGCTGGCTTCAAAGTCATTCAGCAAAACCTCCTAGATTGATATTCGAACGTCAACATTTCAGATACCTACATAATATGTCATGACGAGTAAAAATGGGACATTTTAATCGCAGATTTTGTCTATCTGCCCCGTAACAAGTCGCTTGGAGACATATAGAGATGCTTCTATATAGCTGTGTGCGCATACCATGTTGTGCGGCATTCAGCAGGTATCTCAAATTTGGTATTCAGGCAAAAGCACTGCTGTAAAAGCTGGCTGTGATCTTGACCCTGACCGCATAGAAGCGGAAAGGATCAACGATGCAGCCTCTTTTTATATATCGCGCCAGAAAGCACCTCCGTTCTGAATTTTGACTTCATCAAAAATTCAGAACAAGGAGGATCTGCGTAATGGCAGACAAAAAAGATTATTACATATACGTCGCCGGGGGAGAAAGTCCTCGTCTCAAAGGAAAATATATGACGCTATCACACAAATGGACCGCCAAGAGCGAACTCAAAGCGATAAGGACAAGCGCAACAAATTATTAAGGTACGAAGAATTAACTACGGACTCAGTGTTTGGCGAGGAGCTTATATATGACTTTATGCAAGATAGCGTGGAGGACATTTCGCTTAGTTTGATTATGTGTACAGAGCTTCACAAGTGTATAGCCCTGCTGCCTAAAGTGGAGCAAGAAATCATAACCGGGATATACTTTCAAGGTTATACCGAGCGGCAGTTGGCAAAAAATTGGAGTTCCGCACATGACAGTTCATTGCAGAAAGGTTAGAGCGATGACAAAATTGAAAAAAACTTTTAGAAAATTGAAAAAAGTTTCGTGCAAACACCCATCTCACTCGCCTATAAGGGGTGAGGGACTTTTTTAGGACTCTCGGTGTACCTTGACAAACACCGTGGCAACCGGTCATATCCGGCTACTGAATAACATCAGTGAATGTACGAGCGAGACGAAGGATGCGCCAGAACTCACCTGTGCGGGAAACCGCATCAATCGACGGCCATAAGGTGACGAGCGAGTCAGTCCATTCAAAAGCGGCCTTGGCAAGTTGCGCGCCATGACTGCATTCACACAGGTACTCCTGTCCAGCCACAGCTTTCAGGCAATGGGGGCAGCTCGGAGAGATCCTCGGAGGGGTGAAATTCCCGTGCGCAGCGCCAGCTGCGGTTCAGTAGTCCGCCCGACCTGGGGAAGTAGTGTCGAATACAGGTCAGCAAAATCCAAAAACATAAGTCAAAATTCAGAACAATGGCAGCCGGTGTTATGCATCGGCTGCCGCATTATCAAGGAGGAAACATGGAAAATGAGAAATCCACATTGACAGTGCTCATGGTCGAGCCGGGCAAAGCACCGTATCAGACTGCTATCGGCGCAGATCTCAAGTCTTTGCAGCAGGTGGTCGGCGGGTACATAGAATCAATCTCGCCCTACGATGACCCCGTCGCAATCATCTGCAACGACGAGGGCAAGCTCGAACAGCTCCCGTTCAACCGTGGGCTGCGTGATGAGTCAGGCAATCTCTATGACTATATTGCTGGTAACTTTATGATCGTCGGCCTCGGAGAAGAAGATTTCACATCCCTGCCGCCAGAGTACATAGAGAAGTACTCTCAGCTCTTTGCTCAGCCCGAAATCCTCAACATTACAAACGGCAGGCTTGAAGTTTTGCCGGATACATCCTTTGAACAGAAGGAATCCGAAGAACCAAATATGAGTATGTGAAGGAGGCCATCATGGGAAAGAAGAGTCGCCATAATTGCAAAGCGCCTTACCGCGCGCCGCCGCAGTGCGGCAAGTACCAAAAGAAGCTCATGAAAGCTGCTGCAGATGAGCGGCGGATGAATCAAAGACCGTACATGTCAAATGGAAGAAGTTGATTCCAATGCAGCATCGCAAAATTCGCTTGATTTTCACCAGATAATTGCATATAATTATAGTACGAGGTGAAAATATGATAAAAACGACTGCGATGCTGCTTGAAGAGCTTCATAATTATGCGAGTCCTGCGTCAAAGCTGTCACGCATGACGGCACGAGGCGAGTGCGTACAGATCGTAAAGGGCTTATATGAGACGGATAAAAGCGTTCCCGGTTATTTGCTCGCGGGGAGCATCTATGGCCCTTCATATATTTCTTTCGAATATGCGATGAGCTATTACGGATTGATTCCGGAGGCAGTATATACCGTAACATCGGCAACATTCGAAAAGAAAAAGAAGAAAAGATATGAGACGCCTTTCGGCACATTCACATACTGTGATGTTCCGGCTGAAGCATTTCCGCTTGAACTGATTCTGGTTCAGGAGGGAGATTACTTTTATCGTATTGCTTCACCGGAAAAGCAGTGTGCGACAAGCTGTATACGATGTCGCCCACGGCCAATATTAAGGAGCTTTATACACTTCTTGCCGACGATTTGCGAATTGACATGGATGCACTAAAAAGCTGGATCAGTCAAAGCTTGCGCAGCTTAGCGGCAAGTATCACTCAACGAATGTAAAGAAGCTCTGTTCTTTGATAAGGAGGCTATAAAATGAATTCGGCCATTGAGCAAATGCTGAAAACTATCAGGTAGAAAATATCTATGATAAAGAGAACGCCATGAAAGAGATCATACAGGAGATCGTTCTGTGCGGGTTGTCCCGTGCGGGCTTTTTTGATAAGGCCGCGTTTTATGGCGGAACTGCTCTGCGCATCTTTTATGGACTTGACCGGTTTTCGGAAGATCTGGATTTTTCGCTTGAAACTGCGGACAAGACCTTTGACCTCAGTTCATACTTTCCAACGCTGGAAAAAGAGGTTCGGTCTTTTGGGCTTAATGTTACCATAGAGGAAAAAGAAAAGAGCAAGGAGAGCAATATCCGCTCTGCATTCCTCAAAGGCAGCACAAAAGAACATCTTCTTATTTTCTATGCAGATGAAAAGGTTGCAGCGAGCGTAGCTAAAAAACAAGGCGGTAAAGATCAAGTTTGAGATAGATGTGAATCCGCCTAAGTATGCAAGCTTTGAGCACAAGTACAGACTGCTTCCGGCTCCGTATGAGGTCAACCTTTATGATATGCCGTCACTGTTCGCGGGAAGATCCATGCTGTGCTCTGCAGAGCATGGCGTGATCGGGTGAAAGGCCGCGACCTCTACGACTATGTGTTTTATCTCACCAAAGGGGCATCCGTAAATTTGAGGCATCTGCGAGAAAGGCTGCTTGAGTCTGGCTATATTTCTGGTGAAGCAGACTGCACTCTTTCAGATGTCAAGAGAATGCTTAACGACCGTTTTGACGCTATAGACTTCTCGCAGGCAAAAGCGGATGTCGAGCCGTTCATCCATGATATCTCAGCTTTGGATGTATGGAGCGCAGACTTCTTCAAACAGATCACAGAGAACTTAACTGCTGTGTGATCAAAAAATATTTATTTGCTTAAGAGCACCGAGTAAAATCCGGTGCTCTTACTTTTTAAAGGAGGGAATGACAATAACTGAAACACGCATACACAGACGCATATTCTCCCTGCTCTGTGTGCTTCTTATCTTTATCGCAATTTTGCCCATAACTGCGTTTGCGGAGTGGGTAACGATCTCAACAGTAAACTCGCCGTCGTATTTCCTTGGATACAACAGCAAAAGCGAATGGCATGGCATAGGTACTCCCGCGCACTATGTCAATGAGACTGGAGCCGTTGCCTATTGTATTCAGACAAACTATAACTCGCCGAACAACAGCGGTTATACCTCAACAAACGGCTGGCAGTACTACGATGAGGTCACCATCCGAGGGATGCAGGCAATTTTAGAGCATGGCTACCCGAACGATGATGCGGGGTTCTCCGCAGATGAGGCACGGTATGCCACGGCAAATGCGCTGAGATTCTGGCTCGCCGAACAAGGCTGTGAGGGTGCCCCTGAGTGGATGAATCTCAGACTGTATGCCGGTAATTTCTGCGCCGTGAGCGGATATGAGGATCTGTTCGACTGGTGTCTCTATCTTCTGGACTGTGCAAGGCTTCAGGATACATACGTGCATACGGTAAACTTTTCCCCGATCACGCTGACGGAGGACGGAGATTACTATGTCGGAACGACTACAGTGACCCTCATAAACTGCACCGGAGGCTATCTCCTGACCGCTCCAACCTGCCCTCTGACGCTACCGTTTCAGGCTATACGGGAGATACCGGCGACGTGCTCACGATCCGGATCCCCAAGAGCTATGACAGCTCCGCGTTTACCCTTACCGCTACCGGCATAGACAATCAGACGGACGCCTCACTCATCTTCTATAACCCGGATAACTTGGGCGAGCAGCGTATTTTGGCATACTCCTACAGCATTGAGAAAGATGCTGCTACAGGAAGTGTTGAAGTTGTAACGCCGAAACCTGAGCTGCCGAAGAGCGCACGTCTCGCTATCCGCAAGATAGACGCCGACACCGGCGCGGCCATGCCAGGCGTCACGTTCGCTTTGTACAACGCCGAAGGGGTGACTGCTGCCTACGGTACTACAAATGAGGACGGGTATGTATACTTCGCAAATATGCCTCTCGGGGACTATTACTACGAAGAGATAAATACCCTCGACGGATATGTCTTGGACAACACCCGTTATTCGGTCTCCTGGTATCCAGCGGTCAGACGGTAGAGGTAATCATGACGAACAGCCGCTTCCGTGCAAAGCTCGTCATTGTCAAGCAGGACGGCGAGACAAAAACACCGCTTTCCGGCGCCGGATTCCGGCTGTTCAATGCATCCGGTGAGATGGTCGGCGAAGGCTGCACCGATGAGAATGGTCAGATAACCTTTGAGAATCTCAAGAAGGGCAGTTACACGTATCAGAGTACGAAGCACCTCCGGGTTATGCTTTGGACGACACCGTTTATCCCTTGGATATTACCGAGCACGGCAAGACTATCACGGTCACGGTAGACAACACAGCCATCCAACCTGAGCGTGACGGCAGCATAACCGTCACGAAGGAGAGTACAGATGGCAGCACTCTCACCGGTGCTGAATACCTGCTCGAATACTCCACAGACAACGGCGCGTCATGGCAGCCGGTGTTCAGTAGAACGGGCGACAGCATAGAAGCCGGAGGCTGTACCAGCCCGTGCTGAATAACGGCCGTCTCACGGTGAACAGCGCGGGCACTGCCACATTTTCCGGTCTCAAAGCAGACCGTTCCATTATATATAGACTGACAGAGACGAAAGCGCCTGACGGCTGCACACTGCTGGCAGAGCCGCTATACACCGGCACACTTCCTGTAAAGGTGGACAAGTCTTTCTCTTCCGATGACTGTGAAGTCATAGACGGTGAGAATTACTGCTATACCCTCTACGTCACAGCGGTCAACGGCGCGATGTACCGGCTGCCGAACACTGGCGGCAGCGGGTTTGCGTATATCCCCATCGTACTCGGCATCCTCGGTGCAGCTATGTACATCTCAATTAAAAAACAGACGATAGAAAGGAAAACATTCATGAAAAAGACTTAAGAAAGCACTCGCACTTGCTCTTGCGCTGGCAGCAATCATTTGTATGCCTGTTCATGCCAGCGCTGCGCAGGAGTCGAATTCGTATGGAATAGACTTTTCCAAGACAGCATCCGTAGACATATATAAATATGACCTGACCAGTGCCGAGAAAGACGGCGTCTGGAACAGTTCATACGTCTCGACGGGCGTCCGTGATGAAGATGGCGTAGAGTCCATCCTCGGCAATACACAGATAGTGAACCAGCTCACCGGCAACGGCGAACGTCCTACGGCTACGCTATAAAAGGCGTTGAGTTCAGCTACATCAAGGTCGCAGATATCGAGCCGTATAACGGGGCTTCGGATAACGAATTCAGCACCGATCTTCTACGGTTTCAAATCCGGCACGCAGACGAGTAAATTCCTTGAGGCGATAGGACTCAGTGAAAATAACCGCTATGCCGCTGCGGACAAAGAGGTTGACGGAGCAGTAGTGTTCTACTTCCATTCGGATACTCTTGTCGATGCACTGAAGAACGCGCTCACAAATAATGCGACATCGGTCAAGAACGCGCTTGAAACCTACGTCCGCGAAAAACGGCGGCACTGCCATGCCGGAGACTGACGGCTATGGTCACAGTGCAGTTTCAGACCTGCCGCTCGGCCTGTATCTCTTCGTTGAGACCCGCGTTCCCGAAATGGTCACGGAGACCACCGCGCCCTTCCTCGTCTCTCTGCCCATGACCAGCACCGCAGATAACGCAAGCTGGCTTTTTACGATGTGACGCTCTATCCTAAGAACCTCACCGGCATCCCGACGCTTGAAAAGACCGTGCGTGAGGCAAAGACCAGCAGCGGCAAGAACAACGGCAGCGCAGACATGACAGATGGCTTTGCACATACCGTAACTGCCTCTGTCGGCGATACACTTGAGTACCAGATCGTCTCCACGCTCCCATCCATCACCTCGGCGGCTTCATATCTCACGGATTACAGCTTCATAGATACCGCAGAGAAAGGCATCCCGTATCTCAGAACGGCGTCACGCTTGAGTTTTTCAAGGATGCTGCCTGCACGGACAAGATAGCTACGTGGACTGAGGCTGACGGCAAGTTCAACGTCAGCTATACGACTAATGATGCAGGGTACATTATGAGCATTACCATGACGGACACCGGCCTTTCCGAAATTAACACAAGCAAGGCTGTATACGCCGATGCCTCAATGGTCAACTCCGGTTATTCGGATTGCACTCTCCGCATTACATACTCCGCCCAGCTGGACAAGTCCGCGAACTACGGCGACAAGGGCAACACCAACGACGTTGTTCTCACGTGGAAGCGCACGAACAGCAGTTATTACGATACGCTCGTCGATGACTGTCACGTCTACGTGTTCGGGCTTGACCTCACAAAGAAGTTCTCTGATGGCAAGGGAGATCTCAGCAAAGTTGGGTTCTGCCTCCAGAACGATGCAGACGATTACTATGTCGTCGCCAAGTATGACGAGACTGCGAAGGCTTACTATGTGACCGGCCGCACTGATGATAAGGCAAAAGCCACACGCTTCACTCCCCGTTCTGATGGGCGTATGCTCATCTACGGCCTCGAGGACGATGCCTATACCATAACCGAGCTCAAGACAGACGGGGCATATACTCTTCTCAAGAACGGCATCGGCCTTGTAATAAGCGTTGGCGAAAGCAGTACAGTCTGTGATGTTTACAGTTCCGACGTCCTCGGTCTTATCCAGAACGATCCCCGTTATGCAGATGTTGAAGAGGGGCTGTTCCACAATATGCCGCAGAAGCATCTGGAGCATAAGCTCCTGACTGCGTCGGCGAAGGTGGATAACAAGCAGGTCACACTCGGCTCGGACAACGGTTCGGCGAATGCTTTTGTACCTCTGACTGTTGTGAACACCAAGGGCTTTGACCTGCCTAAGACCGGCGGCTACGGCAACTGGATGTTCCCGGCTATCGGGCTGAGTCTTGTAGCTGTGGCTGTGGTGGTAATCTACTTCGCGTTCAGAGACAAGAAGAAAACTTCTAAGTAAAGGTCAGGGAGGCAGGCGTTAGAACCTGTCTCCCGTTTTCGCGTATGAGCAGAAAGACAAAGATCATATTAGGACTAACAATATTAATTATTGCTCTGCTCGTCTGCCTGTACCCGGTCATAAGTAACTTCACCGCCGTCAAGTACCAGTCTATAGTTCAAACAAGATACGAGAGGGCTGTCAGCAATATGGATGATACAGAACTGCAAAAGGCAAAAGAAGCGGCTTTGGCATATAACCGGACGCTGATCCCCGGCGTTGCAGATAATCTCTCGTTCTCGGAAGAGGCGCTCAAATCTGCCGCAGTGAATTACGAGAATCTGCTGAATATCCGCGGTGACGGGATAATGGGGTACGTCGAGATTCCGAAGATAGACGTAAATCTGCCCATCTACCACGGCACAGGTGACGACAGCCTTGACCGCGGTGTCGGGCATCTGCTCGGCAGCTCTCTGCCGGTCGGCGGCGAAACTTCACATGCAGTGCTGACAGCGCATTCCGGACTTGCCGGACAGCGTCTGTTCTCGGATTTAGATAAACTGGAATGCGGCGATACGTTCTACGTTCACACGCTTGATGAGACTATGGCGTATATGGTGCTGGAGATAAACACTGTGCTCCCGGAGGACACCTCTAAGCTCGTGATCCTGCCGGAGCATGATGTATGCACGCTGGTGACCTGCACTCCATACGGGGTAAACACTCACCGTCTCATGGTACGCGGCACGAGAATACGAAACGACCAAGCAGAGTATGTAGAAAATCTCAAGGCTGAGAGAAATGAACGCGAAGGCGTTACACAGTCCACATGGCAGCAGGAATATTTTAAGGGGATAGGGCTTGGCGTTATCTGCATAGCTGCCATCGGGATAGTCTATGAGATAAACCGCATACGTCCCAGACGGAGAAAGCGAGGTCTGCATGAAAAAGGCTAAAATAATCCTTCTTATTCTTATGGCACTCCTTGCCGCAGTTGGACTCGTTGTTACCTTCAAGCCGCTCATGGAGCGCGCCGCACGGCAAAAGCAGGTGGACGAAGCCAACGACAGCTTTATTCAGCAGTTGGAGCAGATACAGTCTGTACAGCAGGATACACCTGAAGCAACCCCATATGCGCAGCTCCGCGAGCAGATAGAGCAATACAACACTTGGCTGTACGAAGGCAAGCAGATAGCTCTTACAAATGCGGCGGCATACGAGCAGCCCGCATTCATCCTCACGCAGTACGGCTTGCAGGATGAGACCTTCGGGATAATCTACATTCCAAAGCTTGAGGTAACACTGCCGCTGTATCTCGGTGCAAACGATGAGAACATGGCAAACGGCGCAGCGGTACTTGGGCAGACGAGCGTCCCCATCGGCGGCGTCAATACAAACTCCGTGATCGCAGGTCATCGCGGCTGGAACGGATATCCGTATTTTCTGAACCTCGATGAGCTTCAGATCGGCGACCTTGTGTACATAGATAACATCTGGACGCTGATGAAGTACGAGGTGGTGGATATACAGGTTATCTCACCGGACGATGTAGACGCAATAAAGATACAGGATGGGCGCGACCTTGACTCTCCTGACCTGCCATCCGCCGAACACCGGCGGGCGGCAAAGGCTTCTCGTTTTCTGCGAGAGAGCAAGTGAATAAAAAGCAGTGAACTCTGGATCAAATAGAGTTCACTGCTGCTTGAATCAAATTATTCCTCAGTACTGAATGGCCTCCCTATGCTCTAATATACCGTGACGCTCGTCCTGTGCCTATCCGCTTTGCGGCATCCGCACGAACCATTTCGCCGAGAACTGCTTCAACTGTCGTCGGGCAGCCCGCAAAGCTCATCATCATTTCATGCAGACGCAAAATGTCACTTTGCCGAAAGTCGATGTATTCATAGCCGAAGATGAATTTCGTTCAACGCATCTCTGTAACCTGCGATCTCCGCTTCGTTGTGGTTCAGCGGAGCGCTGTTCTGATTGACAATGGCGGCGATACGCTCGTCGCTGGTCACAATGCCCTCGATGGCGTTGGAACTTTTGATGGACTGCACCTTTGCGACAGCTTCCAGCTCCGTAAAGATCTGCGCGTTTTGAGCGCCGCAATATTGGAAACATTCAACCGCGCTAAGTCTCTGAGGGCACAGCGAAAAGATATCTCAAGCGGCTACAGACAGACCGTTAAGTAAGAAAGTACGCTGCATATGCGGCTCACGCTGTAGGTGCAAGTCCAATGCCGGTACTTGGAAGTGGGTATGCGTCGTCCATGATGAGGGAGGTAAATGTCCCAATAAAGCAATTCGGAACTTGAAATATACGGTGCGTTTCAACGTCTATATTTCAAGTTGAAGTCGAATCCGGATATATTATCCCGAGTGCTCCGCGGTCTTATAGAAATACGTAATCGTAGAATGCTGTGGAGCATAGATGTCATAGAAATCAACAAGAAAATATCCGATGTACTAAGTCAGAATCAGATGTTGGCCGTGCTTAAACAGCAGGGGGCTCGTTGATCCTGACATTTCATATCTAAAACCAATGAGTTGACCAAACAGCTCCGAGTTGAAGCTTCAAAAGAGCGTCTGCTGAAAGCCGAGGGCAGCAATGCCGAGCAGCTTACAAGGGAGCTCGTAGCTACGATAGCCGAGAGTCCGGATTTCCTTGACGGCTTCGACGCTGAACTGTTTGGTGAGCTTATAGATCAGGTTATTATAAAAGATGATTTCCATGTCATATTCCGCCTGAGAAACGGTCTTGAACTTCAGGAGACTATAGAAAGGACATTTCGGCGATGAAAAAATCGTAAGCTGCCATTCGGATATGCTTTACACAGCGGAGAGATTGTCATAAATCAAAGTGAAGCTAACGCCGTAGGAAATATATTCCGCCTGTATACTGGCGGCGCTTCTCTAAGCGGAATAACCGAGATGCTCAGATCATCTGAAATAAGTTATGATGCGGGCAGACTATGGAACAAAAAATATGGTATCCAGAATTCTTGGGGATAGGCGGTACGTTGAAAGTGCTGTCTATCCCCAAATCATATCTGAGAGTATATTCAGTGCTGCGAGTTCCCTACGTTCCGAAAAAGCTCCGGCCACAGATAAAAGCGAAGCTCAAAGACTGATTCAAAAAGATAAGCGGCTGCAGCACGGATGCTGAAATTGAATGTCAGATCCTATCGATACTCAATAGGTTGAGCAGTTTCCCGGAAACCATAACCGCTCGAACAGAATCGCCCCCTGCGGCATCTCCTGCCTTCACGGAGCAGCTTGAATCCATCATAATGATTCAGCCAATAGACGAAAATCGAGCACAACGGACCATATATGAAATAGCCGAAGACCAATATGCGCAAGTGAATAATAGCCAATATGAAACCGAAAAACTTAGGAGGCTCTTCAAGCAAATGGGGTATATTTCAGAGCTTACTCAGATATCATCCGAAAAAGTGTTTCGCAAATCAAGGTACGCCGCAAAGCAGTAACGCTTATTCTGAAAAACGGGCAAGCTGTGTCCAATGAGAATTTAGTATGAGCAATACAACACCGACCGTTATATTTATCCCAGCCAAGCCCGAAGTCGTGCGAGCTTCAAAGCGGCAGCTCCGTGTTGCCGCTTATTGCCGAGTTTCCACCGATGACGAAGAGCAGCTCACCAGCTACGAGGCGCAGAAAAATTACTACACGGATAAGATCATGACCAATAAAGAGTGGACTATGGCGGGTATCTTCGCCGACGAAGGCATAACCGGTACATCCGCCCGCAAGCGTCCGGAGTTCCTGCGTATGATCCGCCAGTGTAAGCAGGGCAAAATCGACATCGTGCTTACAAAATCCATCTCGCGCTTTGCCCGAAACACAGTCGATTGCCTGAATTATGTACGCGCGCTGAAAGAGCTTGGTATAGCGGTCATCTTTGAGAAAGAGAATATGAATACCTTGGAGATTGATAGCGAAATACTCATAACCATGCTCGGCGCGTTCGCACAGTCCGAGAGCGAATCCATCTCCGCCAATGTCCGCTGGGGTATCCGGCAGGCCATGAAAGAGGGCAAAGCCACCATACAGTACAAATATCTGTATGGCTATCGCAAAGGCGATGACAGCAAGCCTGAGATAATACCGGATCAGGCAGAGGTTGTCAGAAAGATATACGACATGTTCCTGAGCGGCACACCGGTTCGCGGGATACAGGAGTATCTGAATACGACGCTGTTCGAACATAAACGGTGAGCCAAAATGGGCGCGGCGCCATAGACAGCATACTTACAAATGAGAAATACTGCGGCGATGTCCTGCTTCAGAAAACCTACATCGACGACTGCATCAACAAGAAGGTAAAGAAAAACACCGGTCAGCTCCCGATGTATCTGGTGCAGAATCATCACGAGGGGATAATAAGCCGCGAGACTTTCGACGCTGCTCAAGCCGAACTTTTGCTCGTCGTAGTGCGGGAAAGAGTCCGTCAAAGAAAAACGCTCCGACTGGTCGGAGCAGGTACAGCACAAATATGCGCTGTCGGATGGGTTATATTGCGGTGAGTGCGGTACACGGTATCAGAGATGTACATGGCGCAACCGCAACGGCAGCAAGCGCATCGTCTGGCGCTGTGTCAGCCGGGTAGACTACGGCAACACATACTGTCACGACTCGCCGACACTGGATGAGGAACCGCTGCACAGAGCCATACTTGCAGCTATAAACAGTGCGGTCAGGGATAAAGATAATATAGTTTACAATCTAAAAACTGCAATGGAAAAAGGAGCTTGCCCCGGTTGCAGGGCAGCAGCTCAGCCTGTCAGAAATAGATAGCCAGCTCGAACAGCTAACCACCGAGTTCAGTAAAGTACTTGCCGAAGCATCCGAAAGCGGTGATCAGGCAGCGTACAGTAATAGGTTCGAGAGATCATGCAGAAGCAAACAGCGCTGAAAGCCCAGCGTGATGAGATACAACGGATGTTAGCTGAGAGCGGTAAAGCCGCAGCTCATATAGAGCAATGCAGGCAAGCTGCGGAATCAACACCAGCGACCATATCCGAGTGGGATGAGGCACTGATCCGTCAGGTAGTTGAGAGCGTGACGGTAGAAACCGGCAACGAGATAATTGTAGCCTTGAAATCCGGGCGTCAATACAGCAGGAATTAATGTAATATCAAACAGCACCGGCCTGAGTCTTAGTAATAAGATTCAGGTCCTTTTTGTTTAGAAAGGAGATCACTTATGCCACGCTATTTTATGCGAGACACGCCGCTGCGGGCAATGGAGCGGTTGATGATGTCTCAGCCCGGCCACAAGCCCAGAGGCGGAGGAATGTACCGAAGTCAATTTTATTACACTCCAAAAGATGTGGAGTGCGAATACTGCCAGAGCTATGACCGTAAGAATCCGTGTCTTCTGTGTGAATGTACCTGTCTGGAGGAACGCATTGAGGCAGGTGTTCTGAATCTGAGCATGTTTGTACGGGAATGCTTTGCACTCTCTATGGAACCGCAGCTTCAAGAACGGATGTATCAGCAGTTCGGAGAAAGAAAATCTCAATTTTCCTATCCGACACTCACCGTAGAAGATGGACACACTGGAGATCACTCTGCTGGCGTCTGTCTGACCGGAATAAAGCCGCCCTCTACCTGCTCACGGCTTATGAGAGTCTTTGGCACAGGATGATCTGGAAGTGCGGCAACGACGGCTTTGATTTCCAAGCTGTTCATCTCCGTGGAATCAAGCCTGAGCTTTTACAGCGTTTATCAGGCGGCAAAGGCCATTGCGGTCGGTAGCTGCAACATTACTCTTGCAGACCTTGCGTCTCCGGAGCTGGTCACAGATGAGGCGTTCCAACTGATTATCTGCGCACTGCTGATGGCCAAGTACGGGGATGTGGTTTTGAATTTAGAGAATGGAGCGGTAAAGGAGGGCAACTGATATGGCACAACAAGAAGAACTTGTTCTATGGATCGACCGGCGCTGGAAAAATGCCATCGAGAAGCATCTAAATGGCGAGACTTTGCAAGAGCATCTGGAGAATGTATTAGACGAGCTGTGCTATCAGCTCCCAGAGCAAGAGTATGAGCGCATCAGCCGTGAGATTCAATCGGAAGCGGCCGCGCGGCGTGCAGCGGAAGAAGCGGCCCGCACTTATGCCGCCTACCACGTGACGGAGCATGGTCAGGAATGGTACTTAAAACCTCGCCCGGTGAGGAACTGTTGGAGGCCGGGAAAAAGCTGCGCAGTTATATTATGAAGGACAGAGGTGTGGGACCTGACAAATTCATCGGAATGTTTTTCGGCGGGCAGCCCATCACAGCAGAAGAGTTTGATCCACTGACGGCTCTGCGCATGGAGAACACCGGAAAGGTGCGTGGTGTTTTCGATGTGAACTTTGACAAACGTGAGTTCTCCGCTGTTAACATCATGGATGGCTGGCAGACCTGGGCAATGCGTGATGTATCGGTGGCAGTTTATCATGCCACCCGGTCACAGTTTGCGTCTAACGATGATAGATGGCGCAAGCTGCTGGATCATCTGAGCGGCAAAGAGATCACCTCGGCAGGGCATCTCGCCGCAAACAACTTTTCGTTCTCAGATGAGATCATTGAGGAGGACGGCAAGCTCAACTTTTATATTCAGGCAGACTTCGATGTAGATTCCGCGTTCGGGACATTTGTCTGCACCGATCAGAATGACGACTGGCTCAACATCTACGCCAACTATGATGTAGAGCAGGATCGGCTATGCGACACACTGGAGCTGACCCTCTGCAAGGGAGACGGTTCGGAAGAAAGCTGGTGTTACCGGCTCAACGCTGCCGAACAGGAAGTCCTGCTCCGCAAAATGGAGGCATTCTGTCAGCAGCAGACCGGCATGAGTCTGCACGATTACACCCAGCAGCTTCGAGACAGTGAATCGCAGACTCCTGAAATGCAGATGTAATTGAAACGGTTTGCCAAGTACTTGGTATCTTTAGAACCACAATGGTTGGCGATTTCTGCATTGCTGCGAGGGCCTGCGCAGAATGCAACAATTTTATCTTGGAGGACGACTTGGGGGGTGACTTGGGGGTACCCCCAAGTTAGTATCAATTTTGGTATTCCGAATCGTTGCATAGAGCATAAACTCTTCCGCACGGTGTTATATTGTCGGAGTGCCGCCCTAAAACAAGTCAAAAGATACATATATTTGACTGAATTTGTTGTGTTTGATATAATAATATAAAATACTGCTTAAGTCTGGTTGGGGGCACATCTATGTCTATTAAATCAACCATATTAGAATCTATTGCTGATATTGGGGTATCCGCACTCGAATCACACGTAGAGCAGACTATTGAGAAAGCAGAAATCCGCAGCAAACTCGAACAGTACATTGAAAGACAACAGAAGTACAATTTTAATTGCACGGTGGAAGAGGAAATTGATTTTGAAGGGCTTGCTGAATATATCAAAGGTAGTCTGATAGACGATGTGGAAAGGCGTTTATTTGGCACGAAACAAGAACGTGCTGAAGCGCGCCAGACAATTGCTGACAAAGCCGCATATTATGCAAAGTCTAAAACAAAGATTTCTGAACAACGAGCCCGCAGCATGGCAACAGATATAGTAGACATACTCAGAGAATTTTACCGCAGCAAGTGTGGACGCAGCCTTTAAGATGATGGCCGCAGAAATTGAGGACGCCATAATTGAAGAGATAACAGATAAGAGTCTATTATTTGGGCAGAAAATAGACGAGCTTTCTCAAAAGACCGAATGCGAAAATTTGCTTTCTATTGATACGAACCTGAAGCTTGTGGATAGTGGTCAGATTAGCCAGGTCGAAGATAATTTATCAAAATTTTTTTAAAGCGCTCAGTACTGCGCACAAACTCTCACCTGACTATAGTTTTGGACTTGATGAATCCCAAGAGCTTAAAAAGCATCCCGCGAAATCAAGAGGCAGCAGAAAAGTATCCTCCACGCATTGAATTAACTGCTACATCTGCAAAAAATGGGGCAGGCTCAGATTACATATTTGGATGCAAATAGTCTGCGACAGTCATATAATCACCAGATTCAATCAGTTTGATATTCTTAATGCTAAAAAGTATCTGGGTGACTTTCTTGATCCTATACAGCATGA
>VOFB01002641.1_pt1 | contig 17978 bp, 34 predicted proteins | sample 5384141 | NCBI WGS metagenome assembly VOFB01 (sample SAMN12384721, study PRJNA508395) | human gut metagenome | isolation source: healthy gut A | host: Homo sapiens | reverse complement strand
TCATCACGGCGTCGGCGTCGCTGGCGATACCGGCCTTGACGGCCTGGTTGGAAACGAAGCTCAGAGCCTCGTCACGAGAAGCGAAGTCCTCGGCGACAAAGACGTTCTCGACCTTCACGAAGTCGGCAGCCTCGGCCTTGGGGGCCTCGACGGCAGCGGCCTTGGGGCCTCAACGGGCTTGGCTACAGGAGCGGCCTTCTGATTCTTCTCGAAGTCGTACTTCTTGAAGGCCACGAACAGGATGCCACCGACCACAGCGCCGATGAGGATCGCGAGGACCCACAGCGGACCGTTCTCGACAACGGGCAGGACCAGGGAAGCCACCGTGAGGCGCCGGATCGTGAACGTTGAACATAATGGTCAGGATCGAAGCGATAGAGGAACCGAGCATCATGATGGGCATGACGGGCCAGATGTTCTTGGTCATGAACGGAATGGCGCCCTCAGTAATGTGGGTGCAACCAAGGATGAGGTTGACGACACCGGCGTCGTGATCCTCCGGCTGAAGTACTTCTTGCCGACAACGACGGCAAAGGTGGTGATCAGCGGCGGAACGATGCAGGCGGCGGAGACGGCAGCCATGAAGTTGGTGCCGAAGTTATAGGTATCGGTGCCAACACCGGCGGCCAGAGCCTCGGTGAGCATAGCGGTACCGGTGACATAAGCAGCCTTGTTGACCGGGCCACCCATGTCAAAGGCGCACATACAGCCGATAGCAAGACCCAGGACAACGGCGCCAGAGGCGGACAGGCCCTTGAGGAAGTCCATCATGGCGGTGTTGATGGCAGCCATGGGGCCGGAAATGCCGAGCATGACCAGAGCCGACAATAGCCGTCGAGAACAGCGGGTACAGGAAGATAGCCTTGAGGCCGTCCAGGTTCTTGGGCAGGCCGGCAAAGACCTTCTCGAGCAGCAGGATGACATAGCCGGCGAGGAAGCCGCCAACGATGCCGCCCAGGAAGCCGAAGCCCACGCCGGCGCCACCGGCGTCGATCATGCCGGTCTCGGCGTTAACAGGCAGGCCCTGGATGGCGATCATACCGGCAACAAAGCCGGGGACGAGCGCCGGGCGCTTGCCGATGGATTCGGCGATGTAGGCGGAAAGCACCGGAACCATGAGGTTCATGGCGATGCCGCCGATGATCTTGAGCATCGCAGCAAAGCTTTGTTGTAGTCAGACGCCGTCGAATCGAAGGGACGTAATGCCCCACAGGAACGAGACGGCGGTCAGAACACCACCGGCAACGACGAACCAGCATGTGGCTGACGCCGTTCATGAGATGCTTGTAGATGATGTGACCGATGGACTCCTTCTCCTCGACCTCATCCTCGATATCGGCAGCGGCTGCAACCGTGTCGTCACCCTTGGCGGCGAGCGCGCGTCAATCAGCTTACCGGCGGCCTCAACGGACAGGGCCTTGGAAACACCAACGGAAACCATGGGCTTGCCGGCGAAACGCTCAGCCTGGACATCCTTGTCGGCTGCGACGACGACGGCCTTGGCACCAGCGATCTCACTCTTGGTGAGCTCGTTCTCGACACCGACGGCCATGAGTCTCGACCTTAATGGTCAGACCGCGCTCGGCAGCTGCCTTCTCCAGCGCCTCCTTCGCCATGAAGGTGTGCGCAATGCCGGTCGGGCAACCGGTCGCGGCGATGATGTCAAACTTAGCCATGTGTCCCTCCTTCTTGAGTACAGCGCCCGCGAGCGCTCCCCACACGCGCTTTGATGCGCGTTTCCACAACTGAAAGATACCAACCTACCGTCCACGTGAGAAGACACAAGGTGAAAATCTCCGGTGAAAGGTTCTTTCATAACCGTAAACGGTAAGTGAAAGTTTACCATCAACACTTGAAACGGCAAGGTGTATCTTGTAATTGAAAATGCCCGTATACTATGGCATTGCAAATCGTTAGATTTTCATGCCAACCAGGAGCCATCCATGACCGATAGTAGCAAGAGCGCACTTTTCTCATTAGCACCCATCAGGGATACAGCGAGTCCGGAGCAGCGCATTGTCGACTATATATTGGAGCACCAGTCCGAGGCTCCACGCCTCACGGCGGCTCAGCTCTCACGCGCCGCTGCCACGTCCGAGGCGACCGTTTCGCGCTTCTGCCGCAAGCTGGGCTTTGGCAGCTTCCGCAGCTTTCAGTTTTCGTTGGCGAGGGATTTGGAAAGCCAGCGCAACGAGGGGCCTGACTGACGAGGTCTCGCTCGACAATATGGGAGCAGAGCCTCAAGAACATCCTGGCTGCCAAGGTGAGCGAGCTTAATGCGACCATCGACGGTATCGACCACGATACGCTGGCGGCTGTTGTGCATGCCCTTAAGCATGCAGGGGTTATTGAGTTTGCGGCTGTGGGCAATACGAACGCGGTCGCGCTCGATGCGACGTTTAAGTTTTCGCAGCTGGGCCTGCGCTGCATGGCGAGCACCATTAGCGAGACATCAATCGGCTTTGCGCTCACGTTGCGCCCGGGTGACGTTATCGTGCTAATCTCAAACTCTGGCAAATCGCGCCGACTGAATCGCATGGCAAAAGCGGCTCGCGACTGCGGCGCAACCGTAGTCGTCATCAGCAGCGATAGCAAGTCTCCACTTGCGCGCCTCGCCGACTACACCTTTAATACCGTCAATCACGAAGCGCTGCTGACAACGGGTGACTTCGCGTTCTCCAAGATGAGCGCCACGATGATCATAGAGGTCGTCTACAACTTCCTGCTGCCGAAATCGAGGACGCCCGAGAGCACATCAGCTACTATGAGGAACTCATCCAACCGGATAAGGTCGTGGAGTAAACGCGAAGTGGGACAAAAATTCAGTCTATTTTGTCCCACCAACACCGCTGATACGACCTAACCTCGAGCTTCTTCAAGCATCTGCTTGGCATGCGCCAAGCTCGCCTCCGATTGATCGCCGCTCAACATGCGGGCGATCTCGGCGGTACGCGCTTCGCCGGTCACATCGTCCAAATGCGTCTGGGGAACATCGCCCGGTTCCTTGCTGACGACATAATGCTTGTCAGCCATGACGGCGACCTGCGCCAAGTGGGTTACGACAATCACCTGATGCGTAGCGGCGAGATCTGCCGGCACGCTCGCGAGCGCACGTGCCGTGGAGCCACCGACACCGGCATCGACCTCGTCAAACACCAGCGTATCAACACCGTACGCGTTACCGAGGACAACCTTGCTTGCAAGCATGACGCGGCTGAGCTCGCCGCCCGACGCAATGCGGCGCAGGGGACGTGGCGTCAAGCCGGCACCGCTGCGGTATAGCAGCTCGTAGCTCGAAGGACCAACGGGCGTCCACTCAGCACGGGGAAGATCGCGCGACTCCCAGACGAGCTCGGCACTAGCCATCTCCAAGCGCGCCATCTGGCGGCCAACCTCGTGGCAGAAGCGCGGGGCCGCCGTATTGCGTGCGCGCTTAAGTGCCTTGGCAGCGGCAAACAACTCGCGCTCGGCGCTCCCGAGTGCCTCACGCGCCTTTTGATCTGCTCATCGCCATCATCGACCAGGGACAGCAGCTCTTGCGAGCGATCGCGCATGGCAAAAACAGCGTCCATGGTGGGACCCCACTGACGCAACAGGCCCTTGAGGTCGGAATACCGCTCACGCATGCGAGCGAGCTCGCGCGGGTCGAAGGCGACGCCATCGCGATAGGTACGAAGCTCGTTCGCGCAATCCTCAAGGGAGATACAGGCATCCGAAAGCGCATCGGCAATGTCGCCCAGTTTGCGATCGACAGGAAGCCATACGGGAAAGTTCTGCCACGGCGCTGTTCACGGCATCGAGCGCTCCCCCCTTCAGAGGCAAGCGTTGCATGGGCATCATTGCTGTGGCAACCAGCACCTCGGCATGTTCGGAGCGCGGCAGCAGTTCTCGAGTTCCTCACCTACGCCCGGTTTTGGGGGTCGACCTCGCCGATGCGCTCGAGCGCAAAGCGCGCTTCCTCGACGCGGCCCCCTGCGCACGCGAGGTCTCTTCGACACGTCGAACCTCCTTAGCGGCAGCGCGCGCGAAGCCAAAGGCACGGTAGTGCTCGAGTGCCCCTCGAGCGCAGAGCGCCCCGCCCATCGACCATCGCAACGTGATGTGCCGGATCGAGCTGCTCGTGCTGGCCGCACAAATCCATCATCACGCCAACGCGCTCCGAAAGCTCGCGCACACTGGCAATGCGCCCGTCAATCTTCACGCGGCTGCGGCCCCTCGGCGGAAAGGCTGCGCTGTACGGTGAACCCTTCCGTGTCGTGCGGCCCGTCGAAGAGTCGTGCCTCGACGCTCGCGAGCGCCTCGCCCCGCACCGTCGACGAATCCGCGCGCTCGCCCAAAATAAGTTTGAGGGCCGAGAGCAGCGCGGTCTTGCCGGCACCGGTCTCGCCGGTCAGGACAGTCAGGCCGGCACTCCGGCACCAACGTCGCCTCGCGAATGAGTGCAATGTTAGAAACCTGCAGCTCATCGATCATGACGCACTCCGTAGAACACACGGCTCACCGAGTTATAGAAGCTCTCGGGGCCGTAATCCAGCAGCAGCACATCGCCGGGACCCGACGCACAGCCACGCTTCTCGACCGTGCCATCGCAGGTAATCCAAACTGTCCATCGATGGCGATCGCCGGCACGCTCGGGCGATCATCGGACATAAAGATTTCGACGACATCACTCGGCGAAGTCAAGAAGGCACGGGCCTGAATGGTGTGCGGCGCAATGGGTACGCAGACCATGCCCGTATGTCGGGGGCTCACGATGGCCGCCGGCGGATAGTGCATAGCCAGTGGAGCCGGTCGCCGTCGAAACAACGACACCGTCACCGTAGGCGGTCGATATGGTGACCGGACACCGTGATGTCAAACTCGACCATATCGGACAGGGGGCCGCGCGTAAGCCCATGTCGTTGAGGGCGAAGGTGCGCACGACATCCTTCGTAACCGTCTTCGCGCACGGACACGATATCAGCGTGGCGATGGTAGCGCGACGGCTCACGTGCAGCCGCCGGACAGGGGCGTCACCACGACCTGCAGAATGTCGCGCCTCGGCTCGCAGCAGTTAAAAGCCCAGGACCATAGGAAAGACCGAGGATAGGGAATCTCGCGATGGTTGAGGATGCGGGCAGCGCGCAGCAACGTACCGTCGCCGCCGAGCGTAATGACCAGATCGGAGCCGTCAATATCAGGCGTGCTTTTGAATCTTCGATCGCTGGTCGGCAGCCCATGCGACTTCATAGCCCTGGCGCGTCAGCCAAAGCTCGAGCATCAGGCCGCTCTCGACCGCCCTTGCTTGTAGTAATTGGGAACCAGAAAGACCTTCATAGCGTTGCAGCTTTCGCTCAAACCCGATACCTGGGATTGCAGCTCATCGTCGCGCCGCCGGGGCAAACTCGTGCCGTCGCTCAACGTTTCCACCAATGGGCGCGACACGCAAACATCGACCGAGCAGCAAAGAAAGTCAAACTGCCACGAGTGTACGGCGCACGGCGGAATACAGAATGCACCCGCCGCCGAGTTTCAAACTGCGGCTTTTGCCGAGCGTACATGAATGCACCTGCCAGCACCGCATCGATAATGTTCGCGATGCTGGTAAACGAGACATCACACACAGCCAGGTCGATGGCGCCGGCATAGCCAAGCTCAGGCAGCTGCGGTGTCACGTTTGTGCGCTCATGCAGCGTCACGCGATCATCCTGACGCAACGACCAATCGAACTGGGCGCGACCCACGTCCACCGAGAGACAACGGTCGCAGCTCCGCGCTTGAGCAGGCAATCGGTAAAGCCGCCGGTAGAGCAGCCCACATCATCAAGGCAGGCAAGGCCCGTCGGATTGATGCCAAACGCATCAAGTGCGCCTTCGAGCTTAAGACTGCCGCGGCCAACATAGGGAATGCGCCCCTTCACGTGCAGCGACAGGCCCGGGTCACCTTAAGACCCGGCGAAGTCAAGCGCCGCCGCCACTCGAGCCCATGCCGGCCATAAGAGGCGAAGGGCATCCGCGCGATCGGCGCAGATGCCCTGTGAAATCAGTTCGTCATCAAGACGCACGCGTTTCATGAATGCCATCAACCATTCGTATCCGGAGATGCGGCCTAAAGCTATCCTGGGATTCGTTTGCCGCATCCTCATCGTATTCCTGCCGAGCTTTGTCGGCCTCGCGGCGTCAACTCAAACTTGTCGACCATATCGACCGCGCGGGAACCCAACTCAATCGCTTCGTCAAACAAATCGAGTGAACGCTCCAAGGAGGTATCCTTGGAGCGAACGGTAGCGATGATCTGGTCCAGACGGTCCGAGATCTCGTCAAAGTTGCGGACAGAACCCTCTGGCATGGCTACCCTCGACGGAGTCGGCCTCGACGGCCCCAGCAGCGTCCGCGTCCTCGGCAAGTACACCGGCAGCAGCCTGAGCAGCAGACCTTGGCGGCTGCCCGGCAGCCTGTGCCTCCTCGCGAGCGCGATCCTCGGCCAGCAGCTCTTGGTACAGGTCATCGCCCGGCAGTTCCTCGCTGCGAGCGATCTTGCCCAGCACGCCGTTGACAAACGATGCGGACTGGTCGGTACCATAAGTTTTGGCAAGCCTGACCGCCTCGTTGATGACGATGGCGTCCGAGACCTCTTCGTCGGTAAGCGAAGCGCATCTCGTAGACGGCGATACGCAGCAGATTGCGGTCGGCGCCGCATGCGCATAAGATCCCAGTTCTGGCAACGGAGCGCAGAGCGCAGTCGATGGGTCGATATGCTCGTAGGCACCGCGGCACAGCTCCAGCGCATAGGGTCGAGGGGACCCTTCGAGATCAGGAAATCACCCTCGAGGACGCGCTCGAGCGGGCTGTCCGTGGCCTCGGCCTGGAACAGCAGCTGCAGCGCCTGACTGCGGGCAAGCGTACGCCCGCGATAAACCTTAAGGCTCAAAGGTTACTCCTTGGGAAAACGAGGCCGTCGATGCAACGACGCGCTCGACCTCAACGCCCACCTGGGGGCATCGATGGCGGCGACCACAGCGGCGCGAACAGCCTCGGCGAGTTTCTTGAACGGATAGCCAAAGAACACCACGACACGCACGGTGAGTGCGAGCTTGTCGCCAACGACCTCGGCCTCGACCGCCGGCTCGGAAGCCGGGGCCTTGGACGAGAGCATCATGGAGACAAGGTTGGTGGCAAGGTCCTGACGCCAACGGAGGCGATGCCCCGACATCCGACACGGCGCGCGAGACGATGGCGGTCAGAACATCGGGCGAAATGCCGATGCCGTCAATCTTGATTTCCTGCATGAGTCCTCCTAGAAGAGTTGGTTGCTAGACGCGGAGACGAACTTGCCGTCGCGGGTGTCAACCTTGATGACCTCGCCCCTCGTTGAGGTCATGGGGACCTGGATGACAGCGCCGGTATCGATCGTGGCCGGCTTGGTGGAACCCTGGACGGTGTCGCCCTTAAAGCCCGGGTCGGTTTGGACGATGGTGGTCTCGATGAACATCGGCGGGTCACGCCCATGAGCTCATCGTCGGCAAAGAGCAGCTGGCAGACGTCGTTCCGCGCAGCCACTTGGAGTTCTCGCCCACCATGTCCTCGGGAACGGGAACCTGCTCATAGGACCTCGTTGTCCATGAAGATGTAGTCGGCGCCATCGTTGTAGAGGTACTGGAACTCACGGGTGGGTGAGCATGACGCTCTCGAACTTGGTGCCGGCGTTGCAGGTGTTCTCGACGACGCGGCCGCTCTTGATGTCGCGGGTCTTGTAGCGCACAAACGCGCCGCCCTTGCCCGGCTTGACATGTTGGAACTCGACGATGGTGTAGACCTTGTCCTTGATGCGAGACCGAGGCCGTTCTTGAAGTCGGCGGTAGAAATGGTAGGCATAGCGACCTTCTTGTTATGGGCAGAACGCACAAGCGTCCAAATTACATACGATAGAAATTATACACTTGCAGACGGCGAGCCTGCAGCGAGCGCATAAAAAGAGAACGCGGGGCGTCCGAATCGATCCGAACGCCCCGCCCCAAACTATTCTACCGAAGTAGACTAGCAGTCGATAACGCAGGTCGTGCGGGGTCTTGGTGAAGGGCTCGTAGCCGTTCTCGGTGACCACGCCGTAGTCCTCAAGGCGCACGCCGCCCACGCCGGGCAGGTAGACGCCGGGTCCATGGTGACAACCGAGCCGATCTCGATGGTGTTCTTGCTGCGGTTGAAGTTGGGCAGCTCGTGGATGTCGATACCGACGCCGTGGCCCAGGCCATGGTTATAGTAATCGCCATAACCGGCATCGCCGATGATCTTCTTGAGAGCTTGTAGATGTCGTTGCCCTCGACGCCCGGATGGATGGCGGCGACGCACTCCCTCGTGCGTACGGCGCACGAGCGCGTACAGGTCGAGCTGCTCCTGCGTGGGCTCGCCCATCACGACAGTACGTGTCATGTCGGAGCGGTAATCGCAGTAGCCCGCGCCGTAATCCATGAGGACAAAGTCACCCTTCTCGATCACGCGATCACTCGGCACCGCGTGCGGGTTGGCGGTGTTGGGGCCACTCGCCACGATAGAGCCGAAGGCCGCTGTGTCGGCGCCGTTGGCAAACATAAAGTTCTCGAGCTCGTTACGAACCTGCTTCTCGGTCATGCCAGCTTAATAAAGCCGAGCATGTGCTGGAAGGCGGCGTCGGTGATCGACTGTGCGTGGCGCATAAGCTCGATCTCCTCGGCATCCTTGATGGCGCGCATCTTGCGGATGTCGTCGTGCATCAACGGCAGCATGCAGGCGACGGAACGGTCCTCCAGCCGCGCTGAATACCCCGGTAGAAGTTAATCTGCATATCGTCCCCGACAGCACAGACACGGCACTTGTTAGCCGCAATCTTGCCGGCGACCCAGCCGGGGATGGTACCCTCGTCCATGTCGTAAACCCGGGGCTGCCGGCGAGCGTGTTCTCCTCAAAGCTGTTGAGGTAGCGCGAGTCGGTATGGAACAGGCACTGGTCGGCCGTAATAAACGCCGCGTGCGGGAATTCAAAGGTGTAATCGAAAACGCCCTTCACGCCCGTAAGCCAACGAAGGTTGGCCTCGTCGCGCACCACGATGGCGTCGTAGCCACGCTCGGCCATCAGGGCACGGACACGCTCGATACGACCGGCAGGACCGGCAGCAAACTCGACATGCAGATTCCTTTCTTGTTGTCTCTATAAAGACGGGACGGGTTCAACCGAACGACGGAATCGCATGCGATCCACAACCGATTGAAAACCCGCCCCTCAACATGATACGAAAGACGATGGATGTCAATAAAACTTAGAGAAGTTCTTTGCGAGAAGCCAAGTAGGCGTGAGCATGGCGCTCAAGAACCTCATCCTCAACGCTCGTTAGACGAATAGCGCCGAGTGCCGCGGGCAGCGGCAACATACTGCGGTTCGAGCGGACAAACTGCTGCCTGCGGAACTCCTCGATATATGCGGCAGGCTCCAGATCGAAGGCAAGTTCCTCGATACCAAAGTCCTCCAAGCAGTCATCGACCTCAAAGACGTAATCGATATCGAAATCGCAGGCATCATGTGCTAGGCGCGCCTCAAAGCGCATGCCCTCGGACAACAGCTGGTAGGCAGGGACCTGTGAAGCGGCATCGCCCAAGCAGGCGCGCAGGGTACGCTCCCCCGTCTTGCCAAAATCGAGCGCATGGCGAGCGCTCGGGTTCGTGGCCATCAGTACGTCCTTACGGGCAGTCTGAGACCATTGAACGGCATTGACGAGCGCAACCTCCTCGCCCGCGAGAATCTCGGGGACGGTCTCAGTAAACTGATTCCAGCGGGACTTGCTGCTCGAAAGCATGGTGCCAACAAGTACCACATAGCCAAGTTTGAGGTCTTCAGGGGTCCGCCCTCGCGAACAAGGCCGAGGTCACACGACCAAGCCCGGTTCGGGACGGAACGCGATAGCGGGAAGCGCATCCGCCGACGAGGCGACGAGCGGCTTCATGGTCGTCGCGACCGTGAGCATGGCGTCGAAGGTCGTCGGCAGCAGCGCGCACTCGGTTCGGCCGCACCACTGGTTTGCGCACCAGCTAACAACCGAGCAGGTTGCGGCATCGCCAACGGCGATAACCAGATCGTCGCAGGTAACGCCGTTGGCAGACAGGGCGCCAAAGATAGCATCAGCATCGGCCAGCGTGGCACCAGCAGGCGAAACCTCGAGGACTAGCGGCGACACGGCAAAACCGGCGTCGACCAGCGCACGCCCGACGACCTCGCCAAAAACGCTCTGACGTGGCAGTGCTCAAACGACCATCGCGCGCTTAGGCTTGCCCACAGCCGAGGCAAACATGCGCGACAGCTCATCGAACGCGCCCAATCCGACGCGGACATCGACACTGCGGTTTTGGAAATTGATCAGTTGACGGCGAATAATAGCAGTCCACGCTCCAAAAGCATCTCGGCACAAGGTAGGAAACGTCCTCGAAGGACTTGTTGCGAATATCAAGGGTAAGGTCGGCGGCCTGGCGATACAGCGGACGGCGATGCTCAAACAGGCGCGCAGCATGCTCGGGCGAACGGAAATCGGGGCGCGTGTCGGACCGACGAATCTGGCGAATCGAATCCTCGAAGTCGCCCTCGAGGTACACGCACGTACCCATTTCGTGCATCAGCTCAATATTCACCGGCGTCTCGACAATGCCGCCCCGCACGAAACCAACAGGCTGCGCTCACTTTGGAGCGAACGGAGCGCCGAGGTCTCGAGCTCACGAAAACGATCCTCACCCTCGGTCTCAAAAAACTCGGTTACCGACTTGCCGCAACGGCGGACGACTAGGCGGTCGGTATCGATAAAACGCCGCTTGAACATAGTGCCGACGTTGCGCGCGAGCGTCGATTTGCCCGCGCCCAAAAAGCCGATAAAGAAGATATGGTCGCAGCCGTGTTTGGTGTGCTGGGACATGACGAGACCTATTCCTCGCAGGGAAGGTCGCGCAGGGCCCGGCGCTCAAAGATACGGAAGATCTGCGTATACCACAGGTCCTGCGTGGCCTGCGGCTTTACCAGGATGGTATCGACGCCGGCGAAGTTGCCGCTCCACACGTCCGTGTAGAGCTGATCACCGATCAGCACCGCCTCGTCGGCCGTGGCGCCGAGGCGCTTAAGACCCGCCTTGAGGGCAAACGGTGCCGGCTTCATGGCGTGGCTGATGGCCTCGAGTCCCAGCTCGCGTGCTGATGCCATGACCTGGTCGCGATGCCAGTTGTTGGACACCATGCACAGCTTAAAGCCTTTGGCGCGGGCGGTATCGAGCCAAGCGGAAACCGCGGCGGGAACCTGCTCGGTGTCGCGCGGCACCAGGGTGTTATCGCGATCGAGCAGAATGGCGCGTTTGCCGTCGGCCCACAGGGTATCAAGGTCGATGCGATCGACCGAGGCAACGTATCGTTTGGGGCTAAAAATCCTCATGCTAATTCCAAGACTGTTGATGCTCTTCGTAGGTTTGCGAGAAGTACTCCTCGTCCTGTGTAATGTAGAAATACAGGTCATCGGAGTCGGTCGGCTCAAGCGTGGCCTTGAGTGCCTCGACAGACGGAGAGCAGATGGGCGTGGGCGGCAGGCCCTCATGCTTATAGGTGTTATACGGGCTATCGCTCTGCAGGTCGTCGGCGGTAACCTCGCCACCGGTGACATACATCATGGTCGCATCGCTGTTGAGATAGCGCAGACCGTCGAGCTTGCCGGCAAGGCGGTTGTAGAAGACCGAGGCCACGTGCGCACGTTGATCGGCGTTGAGGCCCTCGCGCTCAACGATAGAGGCCAAGTTGACGATGTCGTAGTCGGACATCTCCACGCCGTAGTGCTCCTTGATGTTGGCTTCGCAGCTCGCAAAGTCAAGCGACTTGTACTCGGTCTTAAACTGATCGAGCATGGCACGAATGACATCATCGGCCGTCGGCGAATCGCCCAGCGAATAGGTCTTGGGGAACAAGAAACCCTCGAGCGAGTCGTTGGCGGCGCCCTTAAAGGAAGCTATAGTCGTCCACGTAGTTGGAGGCCTTGGCCTGGTTGAGGAAGTCTTCCTTAGAGATGCTGTCGTAGGCCTGGGCCACACGGTCGGCGACTTGATCGACCGTTAGGCCCTCAGGGATAGTCAGCGCATTGGAGCCCGCGTTGGGGCCTTCCATGAGCTGCCGAACAACCTTGGTCGCATCCATGAGTGTGGTGAACGAATAAGTACCAGGCTTGAGCGACATATCGGCGTTGAGCTTTTTCACCGCCGCATAATAATCCTTTGGGATTTTCGACGATATGGTTCTCGGAGAGAATCGAGGCGATAGTATCGCCCGAGCACCGTCGGGAATCGTGATAGTAACTTGCTGGCCAGCAGCGACTTTCGCATCCTCACCGCCAAAGAAGCCCTTGACGGCTGGCACGACAAAGAAAAACGATCGCGACAAGCGCAAGCACGGCGACGACGCCACCGATAATCATAGGCACCGGGGAGCTTTTCTTTTGTGTACCACGGCGGACGTGCGTGTTATAGCTCGAGCGCGTAGCCGGAGCAACGCCGTGGGAACCGAGAGCGTGATGCGAATGCGACTGGGGGGCCTGCACTCGCTGGGTAGATGCCTGCCGCTTAAAGCGGGTACCGCCTGCAGGCTGGGCCGTACGAGCAGTGGGCTGCTGAGCCGCGTGAGAAGCCGAATGCTGAACCGAACGAGCAGAAGGCTGCTGACCCGTCCGTTGAACAGGTTGGGCCGAATGAGAGAAGGACTGCACCGGGCGCGCGGCAGGCTGAGCTGCGCGCTGCGTCGGCTGTGCCGGACGCTGGCCAGGCTGGGCAGGGCGCGACGCCGGCTGCCGTGTACGATTCTGCTGGCGCGGATCGGAAGCGCTAGGCATGCGAAACCTCCTCGTTTTTACGATCGAGCCACGTCTGCAAAAACAGGCTGGCGGCAATCATGTCGATCTTGCCCCTCATCTGCTTTTCGTTGAGGCCCTGCTCGCGCAGGATACGCTTGGCCTCTTGCGAGGACAGACGTTCGTCCTCAAACTCCAGCGGAAGATCGAGCTCGTCGGCAATCTTTTGCGCTACGGCGGCAACGCGCTCGGCCTGAGGGCCGGGCTCACCGGCCATGGTCAAGGGACGTCCGCTTACCAGGATGTCGGGCTCATAGTCCTCGACCAGTAGCGGAACGTCTTGGCCATACCGGTGACCTCGGCAGCCGGAAGCACCTTGACAGGCATCGCCATCTTGCCATCACGGCTCGAGACGGCGATGCCAATCCTGGTCTCCCCTATGTCCAGCGCGAGCGCAACCACAGCGACTTCTTAGATTCTTAGGCGCCGAGCGCGGTCTTAGCGGCCGCGAGGGCATCGGCGATGCCGGCAGCATTCTTGCCACCAGCCTGGGCCATGTTGGGACGACCGCCACCGCGACCGTCGACCAGACCCGCGATCTGCTTGATCACGTTACCGGCGTGGAAACCGGCCTTGACGGCGTCATCGGAGCCGGCAGCGAGCAGGGGCCGGAGTGCCCTTCTCAGTCACGCTGGCGACGACACAAGCGACAGGGCCGGCGACCTTCTGATGCACGGTATCCCATACGTTGCGCAGGTCGGCAGCCTCAAGGCCCGAGCTCAGCGACAACGAGCTTATAGCCGTCGAGCTCGACGGCGCCCTCGATGGCGCTGGAGATGGCGTCGGAGGAGCCACCGGTCAGAGCCTTTTGAGCTTGTTGACGTCTCGCGCAGCTCAGCCTGCAGGTTCTCCACGCGGGCGGGAACCTCGTCGACGCGGCACTTGAGCGCAGCGGCGGCGGCGTCAACGAGCGCCGCGGTCGGCCATGTAGTCGAGGGCACCCTTAGAGGTCACGGCCTCGATACGGCGGACATTGGAGCCCGTGGAGGGACTCGAAATGATCTGAACAGGCCGATCTCTCGGTATTGGCGGCATGGGTGCCACCACAGAGCTGGTCGGGGAGAACGGCTGGTCCTCGGCGCCCACGGAGACGACGCGGACGACATCGCCGTACTTCTCTCCAAACAGAGCGACAGCGCCGGCAGCCTTAGCCTCGTCGATGCCCATGACACGGGTCACGACCGGCTTGGAAGCGAAGATCTGCTGGTTGACGGACTGTCCTCGACAGCCTTGAGCTGCTCGGAGTGACAGGGCCTCGAAGTGCGTAAAGTCAAAGCGAAGAAGGTGCTCGGGCGTCACCAGCGAGCCGGCCTGGGAGACGCTCGCCCAGGACCTGCTTAAGGGCGGCGTCGAGCAGGTGCGTGGCGGTGTGGTTGCGGCGCAGGAAGCCACGGCGCTCGGCGTCGAGCGCGGCGGTAACAGCGGCACCGACAGTCAGCGTGCCATCGGCAACGTGCGCGACGTGGGCATACAGGCCGTTGTGGTTCTTGGTGTCGGCAACGGTCAGAACAACGCCCTCGGCGGAAAGCTTGCCGGCATCACCCTGCTGACCACCCATCTCGGCATAGAACGGGGTGCGGTCGAGCACAACCTCGACGTCCTCGCCGGCGGCAGCGGACTCGACGGACTCGCCGTTGCGCACGATGGCGACAACCTTGGCGCCCTCGATCACATCGTTGTCATAGCCGTCGAACTCGGTCGCGGCGACCTTGTCGAAAGCTCGACCCACACGTCGTTGAAGCGTGCCCCAGGCGTCGCCCTTTGGCATTGATGCGCGGGCGCGGGCCTTCTGGTCCTCCATGCAGGCAGTGAAGCCGTCCATATCGACGTCGTGACCAGCGGTGCCGGCGATCTCGACGGTCAGATCGATGGGGAAACCAAAGGTGTCGTGCAGCTTAAAGGCGACATCGCCCGGAAGCACGGCGCCCTCGGAAAGCGCTGCCAGGGCCTCGTCCAGATAGGCGCGGCCGTTGTCGAGCGTCGTGGAGAAGCGCTCCTCCGGAGGCGACGATACCCTTGACGAGGGCGACGTTCTTGAGCAGCTCGGGATAAAGCCTCTCCCATCTGAGCATTGACCTCGTCGATGAACTCGGGTCAGGAAGGCACCCTCGATGCCCAGCAGGCGACCGTGGAACACGGCACGGCGGAGCAGACGGGCGAAGGACGTACTCGCGACCCTCGTTACCGGGAAGGATGCCGTCCGAGATCATAAAGTCGACGGCACGGGAGTTGGTCGGCGATGATACGCAGGAGCGGCTGGCGCCGGAATCGTCGGCGTCATAGGTCTTGCCGCTGATCTTCTCACCCAGCTTGATGAGATGCTGCATCAGATCGCCGTCGTAATTGGCGGTCTTGTGCTTGCATAATGGCGGCCATGCGCTCGTGCCCATATACCCGTATCGAGGTTGCGGTGCGGCAGCTCCGGCATGGAGCCGTCCTCCTGACGGTCGTACTGGGTAAAGACGAGGTTCCAGAACTCAAGGAAGCGGTCGCAGTCGCAGCCAGGCTTGCAGTCGGGGCTGCCGCAGCCGACCTCCTCGCCCATGTCAAAGTAGATTTCGGAGCACGGACCGCAGGGGCCGGTGGGGCCAGCGGCCCAGAAGTTGTCGTCCTCGCCCAGGCGGGAGATGTGGTCCTCGGCAACGCCCAGAGAACGCCATACGTCGTGGGTCTCGTCGTCCTCGGTAAAAACGGTAAAGTACAGGCGGTCGAGCGGCAGCTTTGAACTCTTGGTGATGAGCTCAAAGGCCCAGGCGCAAGCCTGCTCCTTGGAGACGCCGCCAAAGAGAAGTCGCCGAGCATCTCGAAGAAGGACAGGTGACGGCCGTCCTCGCCAATGCAATCGATGTCGTTGGTGCGGACGCACTTCTGGCAGGAAATCGCGCCGATCTCCTTCATGGTCTTCTTGCCCTGGTAGTACTCCTTAAACTGATTCATGCCGGCGTTGGCAAGCAGCAGCGAAGGATCGTCGGGAACGAGGGACGAAGAAGGATAGAGCAAGACCGCGCTCCTCAAAGAAGTTGAGGAACTTGGAGCGGATCTCGGCCGTAGTCATTGACGGGTAGTCAGCACTCATAGAGGGAATCTCCTCGGTTTCACATCGAAACAGTTCATACGTAACGATATTACCATCGCGCCGCGCCCATGCAAAAAAAGAGGGGCACAATGCCGGCCCCTTCAGCGAAATTGCATGTTAGCGCGTATGAATGTTAACCCGAATTGCCCCACTAGTTGTCGTCATCATCCATGGAGCCGTCGATGCCGGTTTTGGTATCGTCGTCCAAGTTGGAGTCATCGTCCTTGGCAAAGGGGTTCTTGAAGAAGCCCGTGGCATCGGGCTGCAGGCCCGAGAGCTTGATCCAGGGATTATCGAGCTCGGCTTGGGCATGGCCTTGGCCTCGGGCGCAGTCTCGTTGCCGATGAGCTCGGACTCGTAGATGAAGGTGTCGTCGCCGAGCGCGTCGTAGGCGGCGACCGGGTTGATCGGCATCGCGGTACGGCGTGCCCAAACACAGCGCGTCGTCATGGGCCACAAGCTGTCGGCCGGTCTCATTCTCGAAGTAGTACACGAAGATACCCTTGAGGGCCGCACAAAGCGGGATGGCAATAATCATGCCGATGGGGCCCATGAGTGCTGAGCCAATAACGAGCGCCGTGAGGCTCATGATGGGATGCACCTGCACCGAGCTCTGCATGACCTTAGGCGAAATCACGTTATCGGTGACGTTTTGCGCGACCATCGTCACGATGAGCGTCCATAACGCCAACATAGGGCTGAACATGAAACCGAGCACTGTGGCGATTGCTGCGCTCACCCGGGACCGACGACCGGAACCAAATGCATGATGCCGGTAAAGATAGCCATGAGCGCCGCATACGGATGCCCGATGATCATAAAACCGATAAAGGCGAGGAAACCACCGCAGATAGACGTCACGACCATACCGCGCATGTAGCCGCCGACAGAGCGAGAAAGGATGGCGACCATAAAGCGGTACGAGGTCCCCTTCTCCCTGACCGATGATGGTGCAAATCTCGTGGTGCATGCGAGGATAGTCGCAGGCCATCCAGTACGCAAGCACCAGACCAAGGAGATCACGAACAACTGCGAGGCCGTATTGGTGATGAGCAGGGAACACCCGCGGCCAAGCTCGGCAGCGATCTGAGATCAACTTCGATGCCACGACCAGCGACGAAAAGATTATCGTCCAAATACTCCTTGAGCGGCGTGTTGTTAAGCGTCTTGGCATTCGAGATCATCTCGTTGAGGTCGCCACCGCAACACGGCTGCTCGGGCGAGGCGGCTCCAGGACTTCCATGATCTGACCAAAGAATCGGCGACAAGATGCAAACGACACCGACGACGAGCACGGCAACAACAACAATAAAGCGCGATAAAGCGAACCGATGCCGCGATTCACGCCATGGTGCTCGAGCCAGTTGGTGATCGGGGACATCACAAAGGCAATGATGGAACCAATTAGCGGAAGCCCCTGATAACCGGCGCCGTGATGCCCGCAGGTTAAGCAGATGACAGCGGCAGATGTATCGTAAGCCTTCGACAATGTTCAAATGGCAGCGCTGCCCAGGTCGCGGTGCTGCGCGCATGATCGGTTTGTTGGGGGCGCTTCACCTTCATGAACGAATCATCACTCCGTCGGGGGTCGATCTTGTCCTGAATCTTCTTAAGCGTGTGCGGCGTAGCAGGCGCGAAACCTGCACCTCGAGAAATACCCGGCTTTGGCGATCTCGATCTGGGTCATGCCTTTACAAAGCGCAAAGCTCGATAACCTCGCGCTCGCGCGGCGAGAAATCACGGATGGCTTCCTCGATCACCAAGCGTCATCGGTGTCGTCATTGTCGTCGTCGGCGTACACCCTAAAAGGCCTGCCGAACTGGTCACCCAGATTTCGATGGCCACCGAGGTAGCAGTCGAAGATCAGATTCATTACCACCGATATCAGCGATTCTCCTCAACCTTGGGTTAAGAAAGCCACGTAGCCTACACCCTATTGAGTTCTTGCAGAGACGATCAGCCTTTGAAATGGGCGCAAACGTTCGAGTCCGCGCCGGGATCAAAACAGCAATACGTAACCAACCAGCACTGAT
>VOFB01001202.1_pt1 | contig 18000 bp, 21 predicted proteins | sample 5384141 | NCBI WGS metagenome assembly VOFB01 (sample SAMN12384721, study PRJNA508395) | human gut metagenome | isolation source: healthy gut A | host: Homo sapiens | reverse complement strand
CGCCGAGCAGGGGAACACCCTGCGGCTGACCATCGACCGGGACGTTCAGGCTGCCGTGGAGCGCGCCGTGCGCGAATGTGCGCAGGTCAACGACGCGGTGAGCGTTCAGGCAATCGCCATGGACGTGAACACCGGTGCGCTGCTCGCCATGGCGATGTACCCGACATACGACCCGGCGAACCCGCCCAGAGACGATTTGGATCGGCTCAACGAGCTGATGCGCTTGACCGTGCTCAGCGACGTTTACGAGCCGGGCTCGACGTTCAAGATGCTGACGGCCGCCGCGGCGATCGACTGCGGGGCGACAAGCCCGCAGGAGGGCTTTTACTGCTCGGGCAGGATCACGGTGGACGGCAGCACGGTTCGCTGCTGGGGCGCGCCGCACGGCGCGGAGACGATGGCGCGGGCGCTGGAAAATTCCTGCAATCCGGTGTTCACGCAGCTTGCGCTGCGGCTGGGCAGCGAGCGGTTTTACCAATATCTGCATGCGTTCGGGTTGGGCAGGCGCACAGGTATCGACCTATACGGCGAGGCGGGCGGCATCCTCATCGGGCAGAGCCGGGTGAAGAACGTCGATCTGGCGCGCATCGGCTTTGGGCAGAGCGTCGCGGTCACGCCCATTCAGATGATTACGGCGGCGTGCGCGGTGGTCAACGGCGGGCGGCTGATGAAGCCATATCTGGTGGAGGCCATTGAAGACGGCGACGGAAACCTGCTCAGGCAGAACGAGCCCGCAGGTGGCGGCGACGCCCATTTCCGCCCGGAGACCAGCGCGACGATGCGCAGGCTTTTATACGGCGTTGTCCGGAAAACGGCGGCGGCAAAAACGCGAAAACGAGGGCTATCCATCGGCGGGCAAGACGGAACGGCGCAGATTTACAAGAACGGAAAAATCGAATCGAACCTGCACATCGGCTCGTTCGTCGGGTTTGCCCCGGCGGAAAGCCCGAAGGTCGCGCTGCTGGTGACGGTCAACGAGGCGAAGGTCAAGCCGGATTTCGGCGGAACGACGGCCGCGCCGTTTGCCGCGCAGATTTTTGAGGAGATCCTGCCGCTGCTGGGCGTTGCCAAGACGGACGGCAGCGCGGAGGCCGAGCGCGTGACCATGCCGGATGTGACGGGGATGGACGTGCGCGACGCGAAGGCGATTCTGCGCGAGGCGGGCATCGACGCGGTGACGGACGGGGAAAGCCCCCGCGTGACCGGGCAGCTTCCGCCCGCCGGAACGACGGTGCAGGCGGGATTCTGCGCGATGCTCTACGTGACGGGCGAAACCGCGCCGCAGGCGCAGGATTATGCCCGCGTGCCGGATGTGCTCGGGCTGGACATGCGGGAGAGCGCGCAGGCGCTTCGGCTCGACGGATTTGAAATGAACGCGCAGGGCGACGGCCTTGCGGCCAGACAAAGCCCCATAGGCGGCAGCTACGCGCCGGAGGGGACGCAGGTGCTGGTGACGTTTGAAATGCCATAAAGCAGACAACAAATGGAGGAATGACGATGAACCTTGAACAACTGACGGCGGGCATACCCGAGCTGGTCAAAATCACGGGGAACGCGCAGACGGAAATCAAAGCCCTGACGGCGGATTCGCGCGCCAAATGCGAAGACGGCCTGTTCTTCTGCATCCGAGGCGGCCGCGTGGATGCGCACGATTTCGCGCCGCAGGCCGTCGCAGGCGGCTGCGTGGCGCTGGTGGTGGAGCGCGAGCTGGCCATCGACTGCCCGCAGGTGATCGTGACCGACGTGCGCGCCGCGATGACGCGCATCGCCAGCGCGTTTAACGGCCACCCTGAGCGGCGGATGAAGCTCGTGGGCGTGACCGGCACGAAGGGCAAGACGACCACGACCTACCTGTTCAAGAGCATCGTTGAAAGCGCGGGCATGCGCTGCGGCATTATCGGCACGACGGGCTGCATCGCGGGTCAGACGAAGCTGCCGAGCCATCTGACCACGCCGGACCCGATTGAAATGTTCGAAATTCTGCACATCATGGCCGACGCGGGCGTGGAGGTCGTGCATGGAGGTTTCCGCCCACGCGCTGTATCTGCGCAAGCTGGTCGGCGTGGTGTTTGAGGCGGCGGCCTACACGAACCTCCTCGCAGGATCACCTCGACTTCTTCGGCACGATGGACAACTATCTCGCGGCCAAGAAGCTGCTGTTTTCCGCCGGCATGGCGCGCAACGCCGCCGTCAACGTGGACGAGGAGACGGCGAAGGCCGTCTGCGACAGCCTCGACTGCCCGTTGCTGACCTACGGCATCAGCGGCAAGGCGGATCTGTTTGCCCGCGACATCGAAATCACGGAAACCGGCGTATCCTTTACGCTCAATCTGCGCAACCTGCATGCCGAGCGCGTCCATCTGCTGCTGACGGGCATGTTCAACGTGTACAACGCGCTGGCCGCCGCTGCCTGCGCCCTGATTCTGGGCGTGGAGCTGGACGCGATCAAGCGCGGTCTGGAGGCCGTGGTCAGCGTGCCCGGGCGCGTGGAGATGCTGCCGACGAAGACCCCGTACCGCATGATTCTGGATTACAGCCATTCGCCGGACGCGCTGGAGAACATTCTGAAAACCGTCCGCGAGTTCTGCCACGGGCGCATCATTCTGGTGTTCGGCTGCGGCGGCGACCGCGACAAGGGCAAGCGCCCGATGATGGGCGAAATCGCGGGCAGGCTGGCCGATTACGCGATTTTGACCAGCGACAACCCGCGCTTTGAAGACCCGATGGCGATTCTTGCGGCGATTGAGGCAGGAATTAAGCCCACCGGCGCGAAATATGAAGTGATTGAAAACCGGCGCGAGGCGATTCGGCAGGCGATGGAGATGGCTGTCAGCGGCGACATCGTGGTGCTGGCCGGCAAGGGGCACGAAACGTATCAGGAGATTCGGGGCGTGAAGCATCCGTTCGACGAAAAGGTGATCGTGTCCGAGCTGCTGGAAGAAATCGCCGGCGAAAACCGCGCCGAGTAAAGCCTATCAAGCGGGTCAATCCCGCGCTTCGGAGGAATGAGGAGCATGCAAAGGATGATGATAACCCTGCTGATTGCGTTCGCGGTCGGCATTGTGCTGGGCAAAGTGATGCTGCCCGTGCTGCATAAGCTCAAGTTCGGCCAGAATATCTACGAGCTTGCGCCGGAAGCGCACAAGAAAAAGCAGGGTACGCCGACGATGGGCGGCCTCGTCATTGCGGGCGCGGCCATCGCCGCGGCGCTGGTGATGAACGATTACAGCGTGCCGATGGGGCAGAACATGCTGCTGGCCATGCTGCTGATGGCGCTGGGCAACCTGTGCATCGGCTTTGTGGACGACATGACCAAGATCCGCAAGGGCAAGAACGGCGGCCTGACCCCCAAGCAGAAGATGATCTTTCAGACGCTGCTGGCGCTGGCGTTCTCCTGCTATTGCTACTTCCACCCGCAGGTCGGCTCCGTCATCAAGGTGCCGTTCTTCCGCGTGGAATGGGATTTGGGCATCTGGTATATCCCGATTATGATGTTCATCATCGTGGGCACGACCAACAGCGCCAACCTGCTCGACGGCCTTGACGGTCTGCTGACCAGCGTTTCTATGGTCGATTTCGCGACGCTCGCCGTGCTCTGCGGCGCGGCCTCGCTGGGGAGCCTCGGCGTGGGGTGCGCGGCGATGTGCGGCGCGTGCATGGCGTTCCTCTCCCAACGCCTATCCGGCGCAGATGTTCATGGGCGATACCGGCTCGATGTTCATCGGCGGCGCGGTGGTGGCCGCGGCCATGCTGCTGCGCCAGCCGCTGATTCTGGTGCTGATTGCGTTCTGGATGCTGATGAGCAGCCTCTCGGATATCATCCAGATCACATATTTCAAAAAGACGCATGGCAAGCGTATCTTCAAAATGGCGCCGATTCATCACCATTTTGAGCTTTGCGGCATTCACGAGACGAAGATCGTGACCATGTATATGGTGACGACGGCTATTCTCTGCGTGATTACGCTGCTGGGCGTTTTGTAAGACAAGCGGAGGCGGATGAATATGAACGTAAACGGCAAGCGTGTGCTGGTCTGCGGCATGGCGCGCAGCGGCATTGCGGCGGCCAAGCTGCTTTTGAGCCTCGGCGCGCAGGTGACGATTACCGACACGAAGCCGGAAGCGGATTTCGGCGGCGCGCTGGATGAGCTGCGCGCACCGGGCTGCGTCTTTGCGCTGGGACAGGCGGCCGACGCACTGATCGCCGGTCAGGATATGATGATTATCAGCCCCGGCATCGCGTGGGCAAAGCCGTTTGTGCAGAGCGCGATTGCGCAGGGTGTGGAGGTCATGGGCGAACTGGAGCTGGGCGCGCGGCTGACGAAGGGCGCGCTTGTCGCCATCACCGGCACGAACGGCAAGACGACCACCACGACGCTGGTGGGCGAGCTGTTCCGCGCGGCGGGGCGCACGACGCACGTTGTCGGCAACATCGGCTACCCGATCACCGCAACGGCGGGCATTTCCAAGGCGGATGACGTGACGGTGGCCGAGGTGAGCAGCTATCAGTGCGAGGGCATCAGTCAGTTTCATCCGCACGTGGGCGCGGTGCTCAACATCACGGAGGATCATATCGTCCGCCACGGCTCGATGGCCGTCTATATCGCGATGAAGCGGCGCATCTTTGACCGCCAGACGGCGCAGGACGTCGCCGTGTTCAACTACGACGATGCGACCTGCCGCGAGATGGCCAGGGGGCTGAAGGCGCAGGTGGCGTGGTTCTCCCGCCGGGAGAAGGTGCCCTTCGGCGCGTATGTCGAGGATCAGCACATCGTTTTGAAGCTCGGCGAGGGCGAGCAGCGGGTCTGCCGCTGCGACGAGGTGTATATCCCCGGTCCGCACAACCTTGAAAACGCGCTGGCCGCCGTGGCGATTGCCGGCGTGATGGGTGTGCCCTGCGAGACGATGCGCGAGGTGCTCAAAACCTTCAGGGGCGTGGAGCACCGCATTGAAACCGTGCGCGAGCTGAACGGCGTGACGTGGATCAACGACTCGAAGGGAACGAACGTCGATTCCACGCAGAAGGCCATCGCGACGATGAACAGGCCGACGGTGCTCATCCTCGGCGGAAGCGACAAGAAGGTGTCGTTTGATCCGCTGGCCAAGAGCATCGTGGAAGCGCCGCTGATCGAGCATTGCGTGCTCATCGGCGACACGGCGAACCAGATTAAGGACGCGCTCGACCGCGCGGGCTACTCGGCTTACACGATGACGGGGTACGATTTCGATTTGTGTCTGGCGACGTGCCGGAAGCTGGCGAAGAAGGGCGGCAACGTGCTGCTTTCCCCGGCCTGCGCGAGCTTTTGATATGTTTACCGATTACGAAAACCGGGGTCAAATCTTCAAGGAAAAGGTCATGGCGATGAAGTGAGCCCGTGACCGGCTGCAAAAGAGACGAAAAACATGCAGTCGGGAGGGAAAGAGCCATGCCGAATCCAGTCAGACGAACCTGCGACAAGACGGTGGTTACGCTGATGGTGCTGTTGCTCCTGATGGGGCTGGTCACGCTGTTCAGCGCCACCTATTATCAAAGGCGGCGACAGGCGACGCGCTTGCCGCGGTGAAAAAGCAGCTGATCGGCGTGGCGCTGGGCGCTGCGGCCTGCGTGACGCTCTCACGTGTGCCGTATCGCGTTTTCCGGCGTCCCAAAGTGACGCTGCTTTTATTGACGGCAAGCGCTTTGATGCTGATTCTGGTGATTATTCCGGGAATCGGCGTGAGCATCAACGGCTCGCGGCGGTGGCTGAATATCTTCGGGCTGAGCATGCAGCCCTCGGAGTTTGCGAAATACGCGATGGTCGTTTTCATGGCCGGGGCGCTGGATCGGCGCGGCGAGGCGATTGACCGCCTGCTTACGGGGATTATTCCGCTGCTGGTCGTGCCGGGCGTGATGTTTCTGCTGATTCTGGAACAGCCGAATCTCTCCACCGGCGGCAGCATCCTGATCTGCGCGCTGGTGATGCTCTTTGCGGCGGGGATTCGAAGGCGGCATATCGCGCTGCTGGGCCTCGGCGGGCTGGCCGTCGGCGCGTTTTACGCATGGAGCGCGCCGTATCGAAGGGAGCGGCTGCTCTCCTTCCGCGACCCGTTCGCCAAGATGAGCGACGAGGGCTATCAGCTCTCGCAATCGCTGATTGCGCTCGGCTCGGGCGGGCTGTTCGGCATGGGGATGGGGCAGGGGCGGCAGAAATTCGCGTATCTGCCCTATCCGGAATCGGACTTCATTTTCGCGATTGTCGGGGAGGATTTCGGGCTGATCGGCTGCCTGACGGTGATCGCGCTGTTCGTGCTGTTTGTGCTGGCGGGGCTTCGCGTGTCGCTGGCCTGCCGGGATCGCTTCGGCTGCCTGCTCGGCGCGGGCATCACCTCGATGATCGGCTTGCAGGCGTTCATCATCAACATGGGCGTGGTGACGGGGATGCTGCCCACGACGGGGCTGCCGCTCCCGTTTTTCAGCGCGGGCGGCACATCGGTCAGCGTGATGATGGCGGCGGTCGGCGTGCTGCTGAGCATTTCGCGGGAAAACGGCGCGCGGATCGTCGAGCCGACGGATCAACAGAGTGGGGGAAGAGCATGAGATACAGAAAGCGCAAAAAAGCGGCAGCTCAGGTGATGGTGATGACGGTCGCGGTGGTGGCCGTGCTGGCGGCGCTGCTGGTGCTGGCGTGCAGCCAGGTGTTCCGGGTGCGCGGGATTTGATCGTCGGCAACCGAAACCTCTCCAAGGAGGACGTGATTGCCCTGAGCGGCGTGCAGGAGGGCGACAATCTGTTTTCCATCAGCGACGCGGAGTTGAAAAAGAACATGGAGCGAAACCGGTATATCGAGTACCCGGGCACGAGTTTGACTATCGCGGCACGCTGAGCCTGCACATCAACGAGCGGATGGGCATGGGCGTGGTCAATGCGTTCGGCCTGTATTACGTGGTGGACGCGACGGGCATGGTGCTCGAGTGCGCGGGCAGCGCATACCCGGACACCGTGGCCGGACCGAAGATCAATAACCTGATTCTGGACGACAATTCCCGCGTGACGGTCGGCGAAAGGCTGCCCGTGCGCGACAGCGGCCAGCTTGCGGCCGTGCAGCGGGTGCTCGCCGCGCTGGACAGCACGGACATGCTGGGGCGCGTTTCGCTGCTGGACGTCAAGAATCTGGACAACATGTATCTGATGACCACGGACGGCGCGCGCATCGTGCTCGGCGACGACGCGAAGCTGGAAACCAAGCTGCTCATCGCGCGCGAGGTGCTCGTCGTGCGCGAGCCGCTGGGCACGGTGAAGGGGCGCGAAGATCGACGTTTCCAGCGCCAGGGAGGCGCACTACATCCCCAACACGCTGCCGACCATCACCCCCGTTCCGACCGCGACGCCGACGATTGCGCCCTCCGCAACGCCCGAAACTTGAAAAAATGGACGGATTTGGAACAAAATTTGCTCAAGTGGGTTGAAAGAACGGGGATAATAGGTTACAATAAACTCGCATAATAATAGCAAATCAGATGATATCTTGCGCCCCCAAAGGGCGAATTTACATGCGGGCAGACAGGAGCATGAGATCGTATGATGAAAAAAGCGACGGCGGTTCTGGACTTTGGCACATCCAAGGTTCTGGTATTGCTTGCGGAGGAGCGCGTATCAGAAGGTGACCATCACATCGGCGGGCATGGCGCAGTATGACGGCTTCATGAACGGCGAATGGAACGCGCCTTCCGATGTATCCGACGCGATCGCCAGCGCGGTTGAAGCGGCGGAAAAGAAGGTCGGAACCCATATCAAAGAGGTTTACGTCGGTGTGCCGGGCGAGTTCGTCCGGGTGTACGTGATCGAATCGAGCGTCGCGCTTCAGGGCGCGGATCCGAAGGTCACCAGCGCGGACGTGGAGAAGCTCCAGCGGCAGGCGACCGAGATGCTGGACCGCCCGACGGGCGTTATCATCCACCGCTCGCCGGCGTGGTTCAAGGTGGACGGCGGGCAGAAGACGCTCGAACCGGTCGATCAGAAGGGCTCGATGCTGGAGGGCATGATCGGCTTTGTGCTGGCGGATCAGTTCTTCATCAACGACGTGACCGAGCGGCTCAAGGAGCTGGGGATCGAGGTTCGCGGCTTCTTCTCCACGTCAGTCGGCGAGGCCATGCAGATGATTCCGTTCGAGGAGCGGGATCATACGGCGATTCTGGTGGACGGGGCTATCTCTCCACCGAGGTGATGGCGGTCGAGGGCGACGCGCTGATCTGGCAGAAGGTGCTGCCGGTCGGCGGCGCGCACATCACGCTGGATTTGACCTACGGGCTGGAAAAGCCGTTTGACATGTGCGAAAAGATCAAGCGGGGCTACACGTTCAACGCGCCGAAGAACACGCAGATCGAGGTGCAGGGCGAAAACGGCCAGATGGAGAGCTTCTCCGGCGAACAGGTGAGCATGATTATCGACGCGCGTGTGGACGAAATGCTGGAGATGATCGACGACGCGGTGAAAAAGAGCGGGATTCGGCTGGGCAACTGGTCAAACGTCTATTTCACCGGCGGCGGCCTGATGCCCATGGGCGGCGCGCGGGTTTACGCGGCGGGCAAGCTGGCCCGCAATGTCCGCGAGGCGGCGGTCAAGACCGTCAAGCTCAAGCCGGCGCAGATTTACGCCAGCGGCAGCGGACTGCTCGAACTGGTTTACAACACCATCGAGCAGGAGGAACAGGACGAAGGGCTTTTCGACCGCATCAAGCGCGCCTTTAAGAAAAGATAAAACGCAACATCAGCTTTTTTCATCGTGAATCGCCTGCGAATCACGAAATGGGAAGGCCGGAGCCTCGGTTTCCGGCGGGGAACGGGGCAGCGCCCCGTCGTTCCCTTAACATTAAAAGCGAAACAAAAGGGGGATTTCCTGTGTTTGAAATTGAAATGGACGAGCGCCCGGCAGCTTCCATCAAGGTCGTCGGATGCGGCGGCGGCGGCGGAAACGCGCTCAATCGCATGGTGGATTGCGGCGTGGTTGGCGTGGACTTCATCGCGGTGAACACCGACGTGCAGGCGCTCCGCACGAGCCGCGCGGCAACGATGATCCAGATCGGCGAAAAGCTGACCAAGGGTCTCGGTGCGGGCGCAACGCCGGAAATCGGCAAGAAGGCCGCCGAGGAGAGCCGCGAGGAGATCGCCAGCGCGCTCAAGGGCGCGGATCTGGTGTTCGTGACGGCCGGTATGGGCGGCGGCACGGGCACGGGCGCGGCTCCGGTGGTTGCGGAAATCGCGCGCGACATGGGGATTCTCACCATCGCGGTGGTGACCAAGCCGTTCGCTTTCGAGGGCAAGACGCGCATGCGCAAGGCCGAATCCGGCATTGACGAATTGAAGCAGCGCGTCGATACGCTGGTCGTCATCCCGAACGAGCGCCTGCTTCAGGTCTGCCCGAAGGGCACGAGCTTCAAGGGCGCGTTCAACTTTGCCGACGACGTGCTCCGCCAGGGCATTCAGGGCATTTCCGACCTGATCAGCCAGACGGGCATCATCAACCTGGACTTCGCGGACGTCAAGGCCGTGATGGAATCCGGCGGCATGGCGCATCTGGGCATCGGCATCGGCAAGGGCGAAAAGGCCATGGCTGACGCGGCGCAGAACGCCATTTCCTCCCCGATGCTCGAAACCAGCATCGACGGCGCGCGCGGGTGCTCATCAACGTGACCTGCAACTCGAATTGCAGCATCGTGGACATCAACGACGCGGTGGGAGATGATTACCGCCGCGGCGGACAGCGAGGCCAACATCATCTTCGGCGCGAGCATCGACGACGCGCTGGAGGACGAGGTGCACATCACCGTGATCGCTACGGGCTTTGAGAAGGTGCCGTTCCCGCCGCGCGCGAGCAGCATTGACCGCCCGGCCACGCTGCCCTCTCAGGCGCCCTACGTGCCGCAGAGCTATACGCCGAGCTATCAGCCGCAGACCATGCAGGGCGGGATGCCGAGGGGCGGCTATACCCGCTATGATCCGAGCTATCAGCCGGTGACGGCCGGTTACGCCGCCCCGAAGCAGGGCGCTATGCCGGGCGAGCCGGAGGTGCCCGCGTTCGTCAACGAGGGCGCGGCCGGTCAGCGCGTGTCACCCTACGCGGCGATGCCCGATATGCCGATGCAGAGCCAGCAGGCGCCCGCGCAGGAGCAGCATGAGGATCGCAGCACGCCGCGCTCCTTCATGGACGGGATTCCGGGCGTACATGCGTCGCAAGTAAGCCATTCAGGCCGGCCTTCGGGTCGGCTTTTTGTTTTGCTTTCTTTATAGAAAAACGATATGCGATTCAAAGCGGAAATATGAATCAGCGGAAAACAGATATAAAAAACGCTCCCCCGGCAAATGGGAAGGAGCGTTTTTGCTGCTGCCTACAGAAACTTTGAACGAGGAACGAAGCTGGCGGTAGACGTGGTTATAATAGGAATACCACGCGCTCGGGGCGGTCAGGCGAACCTGAAACAGATCCTTGTCGTGCGCGACGACGACCAGACGGCCGCGCATGCTGTAATCCCTTCGTGCCGTCGTTGTAGGTGGCCGAATAATAGCAGTAATAGCCGTTTGCGCCGCCGATGCTCGCGGAGGCGATTTCACCGGTCTTGAAGGTGGTGAACATGCCGCCCAGCTCGGTGATGACGGATTCAAGCCGCGTCCGCGCGTCGGAGGCGGTCTGCGAAGACCGGCGGAGAATTTTCGACGGTCAGGCGGGTCTGATAGCCGTCCACCTCCATGCGCTCGCTCTTCGGCTCGACGAACTGAATGGTCGTCTCCTGATTGGTGGCCGGGTTGAGCAGCCACGTGTAGGGAATATCGAAGGAAATGCCCATCGAGTCGTTTTTGTACGTCTCATAGGCGTAATTCGGCGCGGGCGTGGGGGTCGGGGTCGGCATATCAATCGGGTTGACCGCCACCGGCGTGGCCAGCGGGTTATCCACCTGAGAGAAATCGAACCCGGAGTCGCCGGAATCGGCCGGAATCGGCGTGGACGCGGGTGTGGGCGAGGGGGTGAGCTCCGGCGCGGCGGTTTCGGTATCGGCGGGGCCGAACACGAAAGTCGAGTCCTGTTCAGATTCGGCCTGCGCGACAGAAAACGCCATCAACGCCATGGCGAGAAAAACGACAATACGCTTCATTTCGGATGCCTCCGTTCGCGGAATCAGCAAAATATGATAGTGTCAGTATAACAGGGAAGGCGAAAAAAGTCAATCTTCCGACGGGCTTGAAAGGTTGGCAGAGCAGGGGTATAATGGAAAATCATCGGGCAAGGAGAGAAAATCATGGAAAACAGAAAGAAAATTGTCGTTCTGGACGGCTATACCCTCTGCGCGGGGGAACTGAATTTCGACGCGCTGCGCGAGTTTGGCGAGGTGACGGTCTATGACCGCGTGGCGCAGGAAGACGTGGCGGCGCGGATCGGCGACGCGCAGATCGTTTTGACCAACAAGGCGCTGATTACGGCGGAGGTGATGGACGCCTGCCCGCGGATGGAATACGTCGGCGTGACGGCGACGGGCTACAACGTCGTCGATGTGGCGGAGGCGAAGCGGCGCGGCATCGTCGTGACGAATGCCCCGGCGTATTCCACGCAGGCGGTGGCGCAGCACACCTTCGCGCTGCTGCTGGAAAGCCTGAGCCGCGTGGGCGCATACAGCGAACAGGTGCGCGGCGGCGCGTGGCAGGCGAGCCGGGATTTCTGCTTTTTACAGAGCCGATGGAGGAAATCGCCGGGAAGACGATCGGCCTGATCGGCTTTGGGCATATCGGCCGGAGCGTCGCGCGAATCGCGCTGGCTTTCGGGATGCGGGTGCTCGTCTGCGTGCCGCATCTCAAGGCGGGGTGGGACGACGTGCGCTTTGTGACGCTTGACGAGCTGCTCGCGGACAGCGACGTTGTTTCGCTGCACTGTCCGCTGACGGGCGAAAACCGCGGCATGATCGGCGAGGCGGCGATTGCGGCGATGAAGCGGGGCGTTCGCGTCATCAACACGGCGCGCGGGCCGCTGGTCGATGAAAACGCGATGGCGGCGGCGCTTGAAAGCGGCAAGGTGGCCGGTTACATGGCCGATGTGCTCGGCGAAGAGCCGCCCGCGCACGGCAGCCCGCTGCTGGGCATGAAGAACGCGATTCTCACGCCGCACGTCGCGTGGGCGCCGCTGCAAACGCGCCAGCGCCTGCTGAACATCGTGGTCGGCAACGTTTCGGCGTTTGTGAAGGGCGCGCCGACCAACGTTGTGAACGGATAAAGTAAATCAAGCGAACGAAGGAGGGGCGGCATGCTTCAAGGCGTGGTTTTTGATCTGGACGGGACGCTGCTGGATACCAGCTCTATCGCCGCTTTTGGGTGGAGGCGGCACGGCAGATGGGCTATCCGATGGAGGACAGGCACGCGCTGATGGTGCGCTCGATGGCCGCCGAACGGGCGGAGCCGCTGCTGCGGCGCGAGGTCTGCGGGGATTTCGATTATCACGCGGTTCGGGCGCTGCGGCGGCAAATCATGGAGGCCTATATCGACGAGAACGGCGTGGAGGCCAAGGCGGGGCTGCTGCCGATGCTGCGGGAGCTGAAACAGATGGGGCTGCGCATTGGGCTGGCGACGGCCACGCCCGAGGCGCGCGCTCGCAAATATCTGCGCATGGTCGGCGCGGAGGAGGCCTTTGACGCGGTGGCCTGCGCGGAGATGGTGGCGCACGGCAAGCCAGCGCCGGACGTGTATCTGCTGGCGGCGCAGAAGCTCAAGCTGCCGCCCGCGTGCTGCTGGGCGTGGAGGATTCGCCCAGCGGCGTACAATCCGCCCACGCGGCGGGCATGATGGTTGCGATGGTGCCCGATCAGGATCAGCCGAGCGCGGAAATCGCCGCGCTCTGCGCGCTGGTCGCGCCGTCGCTGGCGGGATTGCGCCGTTTGTGAAGGAATCCCTCCGTCGGCTATGATGACGCGGCGCTGGATTGAAAACGTCAGAATGACTGTAAAATGATGGAAAATCTGTTGATTTCATCCGAAAATTTGGTATAATAAAGGCGGGAACAAGTTCTTATTTTCACCAATCAGTCAGGAGGGGATCGTATGGAAAATCGCGTCATCACCATCGCCCGCAGTTACGGAAGCGGCGGCAGAAAATGGGCAGACTGCTCGCGAAAGAGCTTGGCTATGAGTATTATGACCGAGAGATCCTGCGGATCGCCTCCGACGAGAGCGGCATCAGCGAGGAGCTGTTCAGGCAGGCGGATGAAAACAGCGTATTCCGCTGTTCCGAATCGCGCGCGAGGTTTATACGGGCGAGGTCATCCCGCCGGACAGCGACGACTTTATCTCCAACGAAAATCTGTTCCGCTATCAGGCGAAGATCATCCGCGAGCTGGCCGCTACGCGCAACTGTGTGATCGTCGGCCGCTGCGCGAACTTCATCCTGCGCGGGCGGGACAACGTGCTCAACGTGTTCGTCACCGCGCCGGTGGTGGACTGCGTTCGTCGCGTAATGGAGACCGACGGGCTGAATCTGGAAGAAGCCGAGAAGAAGATCAAGAAGATTGACAAGCGCCGCGCGGATTATTTCAAATATTTCACCGGCCGCCAGTGGCAGGACGCCGCGCTGTATGATCTCTGCCTGAACACGGGGCACATGAGCGAACAGAAATGCGTGGACATCGTGCGCGCGTACATGGACGCGCGGTTTGAGTGAGCCGAACGCACACGTCCGCCCGGCGGCAGAAGCCAAGCGGTTCGCATGACCCAACCATGACCTAAAAGCCTGACCTAAAAAGGCGTTTTCCGGCCATAAAAGCCCTTGCCAGAAATGGGAACGAAGGGTATAATGGAGAGGATGTGAACAAACAGGGGGAACGGACAGATGGCAAAGCTCTATTTCCGATACGGCGCGATGGGCTCGAGCAAGACGGCCAACGCGGTGATGGTTCAGTATAACTACAGGGAGCGCGGGCAGCGGGTGCTCATGCTCAAGCCGAAGATCGAAAATCGGGACGGAGCGACCGTTGTGCGCTCCCGCTGCGGGCTGGTGGCGCAATGCCGCTATGTCGAGGAGCTGGGCGGTATTGACCTGACGGGCATTGACTGCATTATCGCCGATGAATGTCACTTTATGAATGCTGCGCAGGTGCGCCAGCTGGTGGATATCGTCGATGAGCGCGAGATTCCCGTGATTTGCTACGGCCTGCGGACGGATTTTCGCGGCGAGCTGTTTGAAGGCAGCCGCGAGCTGCTGCGCTGGGCGGATACCATCGAGGAGATCAAGACCGTCTGCTGGTGCGGCCGCAAGGCGACGTTCAACGCGCGCGTGCAGAACGGGCACATCGTCCGCGAAGGCGAGCAGATTATGATGGGCGGCAATTCCGCCTACGTCAGCCTCTGCCGCCGCCACTGGAAGGACGGAAATCTCGGTTCGTTTTGCAATTTGAATTTGGAAGATTGAATTTTATAAAGAGAATCCCCCGCCTGTGCGAAATAGGCGGGGATTTAGACTACAAAAAGCTATTCTCCCCCCGAAGGGGGGAGAATAGCCCTTTCCAAATGGAAGAATAGCTGAATTTCTTGATTTTGCTATTCAAGCCAAGTTTGCTTATGTCAACAAAGCTGAATCTCCCGCCTATGCGAAATGGGCGGGAGATTTTGCGGGTTTCGGGTTATTCGGCCAGCGCGGTTTCGATGTTGGCCAGCACCTTCTTCGCTCAGCAGCACGAACGCCTGCTTGGTGCGTCCGGCCGAAGAGCCGGGGCAGCGCACGTTTTCGCGGGCGAAGAAGCCCTCGGCCACGGGGCCGGCCGCGGCATAGGTATCGCAGAAGAAATGCGTGTTGGGCAGGCTCAGCCAATTCTCCAGCGCCTTGCTGTCAAAGCCGGGGCCGATGGAGGTGTTGAAGAGCGCCTTGCCCGCGCCGAGCTGCTCAAACTCATGCGCGCCGAGCAGCAGCACGTTCTTGTTCAGGCAGGTGAAGACGACCTCGCTTTCGGAGAGAAGCTGGTCAAGCGGTTTGTAGGTCATGCCCGCCTGCTCGGCCTCCGGCTTGCGGGAGCGGCTGTAATACGAAATCTCCGCGCCCATGAAGGAGAGCGCGTCCGCAATCATCCGGCCGGAAACGCCGAGGCCGACGACGCCCACGCGCAGGCCGGTGATTTCAATCGGTTCGTCGCGCAGGGACGGCATGCCGTATCCATGCAGCAGGGCGATCAGCTCGTGGAGCACATATTCCACCACGCCGCGATCGCCGTAATCGCGGATACCCAGCACGCGGATGTTCTTCTGGCGGGCGTAGGCGATATCCACATTGGCGCTCGCCTCGGAATAGAGGCTGCAGCACATGCCGATATAGCGGATGGCCGGGCAGGCATCGATGACGGCCTGACCGATGCGGGAGGTATAGCTGAGCAGCACCGCGTCCGCGTCGCCGATACGGCGGATGATCTCCACGTCATCCTTCGGCACGTCGCCGAACAGAACGACCTCGCGGGCGTAACGGTGCAGCGCTTCCTCCGCAGAGGGAATCAGGTTGACCGGCTCGATGGCGACCAGCTTCTTAAACATGCGTCTGCCCTCCCATCAATAGAAAACGACCGGGGATGCGAGGTTGCGCAGCAGCGCCACGACGCTCCAGCCCGCAATCGCGCTCGTGCTCGAATAGATATCCACAACGGCCTTCACGCCGTCGATCTCCGCGGTGATGCGGTGGTCATCGCCGACCCAGTTCGGTACGGAATGCATCGTCACGTCGGTGATTTCCGGGCCGGTGGTCGCCAGCGACGTGGCGACGGCGACGTTCACGCGGCGGGGGAAGGTGGCGATGGCTTCCTTGGCGTTGCCGGTGAAGACGGTGGTCTTTTCCGTATCGGTCAGCAGGTGATCTGCCCAGACCGGCGTATTGCGGAAGCCGCGCGCGCCCGTGTGGGGTTTCGATGCCCGCCTTTTTCCGGCAGGCGCTGCGCCTGCGCCATCAGGCTGACGGTTTGCAGCACGTCGAAGCCGCCGATGGCGCCGCTGGCGAGATGCACCTTCGCGCCGCCCTCGCGCGCGGCCTGCTTGACCTGCTCATAAAACGCGAGATCGGCAAACGCGCCGATGGAGATGACGACCAGATTCACGCCGCGCCGGAGCACCGGGACGGCCATCGCGCGAACGGCTTCGACCGACGCGGTTTCCACGATATATTCCGGCTCGAGCGCGAGCAGCGTGTCCACATCCGCGCAGGCCGGACAGCCGACGGTTTCGGCCATCTTCTGCGCCGATTCCGGGGAACGGCTGGTCACGCCCACCAGCTCATAATCCGCCAGCAGGCCGTTTTTCCATGCGCTGGCCACAATGCCGCCCAGAAAGCCGCAGCCGACGATGCCGAATTTCGTTTTCATATGTTTCTCTCCTTCTGTGTTGCCTTTTGCATCGGTATTGCTTTCATTATATCATGGATGTATGAAAAAACATCCCGTTTTTGCGAAATAAACGGGATGCTGTCGAGACAACTCCTTCCGTCACGGCTACGCCGTGCAACCTTCGGCGTTGTATTCGCTTGTTTCTGCCACAGGCAGCAGCGAATACAACGTCCCTCAAAGAGGGAGGTTTATTTGGAGGGTTGCCGCGAGTAAGCGCGTATTGAGCTCCCTCTTAGAGGGAGCTGTCAGCGAAGCTGACTGAGGGAGTTACAGCCCCACCTGACCGGCGACGGCGCGCGCCGCGTCCGCCATCAGCGGGTTTTCGACGGTCTCGATGCTGCCCTCGTCGCAGAGCTGCGCGGCCTTCGGATCAAACGGAAGCTGCGCCAGCACCGGCAGATGCAGCGCGGCGGCTTCCTGAGCGATCTTGGATTTGCCGAACAGCTCAATGCGCCTGCCGCAATCCGGGCAGAGCGCGTAGGACATGTTCTCCACCAGACCGAGCACGGGAATGTTACTTGGCCCGGCCTTGCGGACGATCATGCCGACCAGATCCTGCGACAACCACGCCGTCCAGCGGGATGCTCTGAAAACCGTCAGCGGCACGTCACCCGTTCCCGGCGGCATGTCGATAACCATTACATCCAGCTCGCCCCAGGCGACGTCCTCCCCCAAAACTGCTTTGACCGCTCCGGCGATGACCGGGCCGCGCCAGATGACCGGCGCATCGTCGTTTTCAAGCATCAGGTTGATGCTCATCACCCGATGCCCTTTTTCGGTTTCGGCGGGAAGATGTGCTCGCCGTCGCCAAGCGCCTTGTCGTGGATGCCGAACATGCGGGGATGGAGGGACCGGTGATATCCGCATCGAGCACGCCGACGCGGTAGCCCATGCGGCTGAGCATGACGGCCAGCTCGCCGGAGACGAGGGATTTGCCAACGCCGCCCTTTGCCGCTGACGACGCCGATGACCTTGCGCACCTTCGGCGGCTCCTTCTGGCCGTCCGGTGGCCTGATTATGGTTGTGGCTGCAACCGGCGCATGCGGCTTGGTGCCGCACTCGCTGGGCGAACAGCCCTGCTGAAGATCAGACACGGAAAAAACTCCTTTCGGTCGGGCGCGAATTCTGGTATAATAATTCAACCGATTGCACCCCTTGAGATACAAGGTCTATGATACCATGTTTTTGAAAAAAAGCAAGTCAATCACGGAATAAGAACGGAGGAATCACATCCCGATGAGAGCAAGAAAGAGGTTCGCGGCGCTGACGGCGGCGATTTTAACGGCCTTATCCGGCGCGGCGCTGGCGCAGGAATACGACGCGCAGCAGGCGAAAAGCTGGATGGCGCAGTTCGCGCAGGCGCTTCTCCAATTTTCGCCGATCAACGACCCGGCGCAGACGCTCGACCCCGCGCGGCCGGGCGAATATTTGCAGGAATATGAATTTGGCACGGTGCAGGCGGCGACAGCGGCACGCCGACGGCGGCGCAGATTGAGGAAATCGACGTGCACGGCGCAGGTGACGGATGCGCGCGGCGTTCGCGTGGGCATGACGCTGAGCGAGGCGCTCGGCGGGCTGAGCATCCCGCAGGCGGAGGGGAATCTGGCCGGGGTGAGCACGCAGAGCAATACGTA
>VOFB01000935.1_pt1 | contig 18000 bp, 30 predicted proteins | sample 5384141 | NCBI WGS metagenome assembly VOFB01 (sample SAMN12384721, study PRJNA508395) | human gut metagenome | isolation source: healthy gut A | host: Homo sapiens | reverse complement strand
CTTTTTGCAGCATAACAATTTTCCTTTAAATTTTGCTTTAGTATAGCATTGATGTATGACAGTTGCAAGCATTTTTGTTTACCAGGAATCAATTATTTTTCTCAAAATATCATTTTCTCAGACGGTACCTTAAAATTTTTTCACAGCGTTTTTTCAGACAACAAAACCCCCGGCAAAGATTTTATCTTATGTCAGGGGTATTCTGTTTCATTGGATAAAAAGTTTATGCGAGCAGCAAACTTAAAATCATCTGGGCTGTTTCTGTCAGACCGGTTCCATTATCCATGCTCCGCTTTTGAATATAGCGATGTGCTTCCTCTTCTGTCATATTATTTCGCTCCATCAAAAGCGCCTTTGCCTCAGCGATCATTTCCTGTTCATCTTTTGAGCGCTGCTTTGGTTTTTCCCTCTGCTTTTTCCGACGTCTCGTGATTGTGTAATCCATCATTTCAACAGTCTGCAGTAATTCGTGAACCTTCAGCGGTGTCGACAGACAGACAATATTTTCCAGATCACGCTCCCCGCAATTTGCAGGCGACGCAACTAAGAGCATTTCAAATTGATCCGGCAGATACTCATGCAGTTCTGTGTACATCATATCCACAAATCGGTAGCCACAAATGACAATGCCCCCACCCAATTCATTGGCACTCTGCAGTGCCTGGGAACCTGTAGAGCAGACTGCATCCACATGAAATCCATTCTGCAGCAAAATTTTCTTCAGGTTTTGGGCTGTCTCCTGTTTGGGAAATGCAACAATAATATTGTTCAAAATCTAATCCGGCTTCAGCTTAAATTTTATAAAGATATTTTTCGATTTCCCATTCGGTTACCTGCGCACGATAATCTGCCCATTCTGCTTTCTTTGCTTCCAGATATTTTTCTGTGATATGCCCGCCTAAAACATTCTTGATATAATCATCTTTTTCCAATTCTTCCACTGCCTGTTCGAGATCACCCGGCAGAGATTCGATTCAAGCTTTGCTCTCTGTGGCAGCTGCATCTCAAATACATTTTCTGTCACTGCATCCGGTGGTGTGATCTGATTGCGGATTCCGTCGAGTCCGGCCTCCACACACTGCTAAAACCAGATATGGATTGGCTGCCGGATCAGGACAACGAAGTTCCACTCTTGTCCCGGCTCCTCTGGTAACCGGAATACGGATCAGCGGACTACGGTTCGTTGCTGACCACGCAATGTAAATTGGTGCTTCATACCCAGGAACAAGTCTCTTGTAGGAATTGACCAGCGGATTAGTGATCACTGTCATCCCCTTCATATGTTTCATGATTCCACCGATAAACCAGAATGCCTCTTTGCTGAGTCCCATCTCTCCCTCCGGGTCGGCAAAAATATTTTTACCATCCTTAGCCAATGACATATTGACATGCATGCCGGAGCCATTGATCCCATATTTTGGTTTTGGCATAAAACTTGCAAACATTCCATGCCTCTTTGCGATCGTCTTTACCGCAAGTTTAAATGTCATAATGTTATCTGCTGTTTTCAATGCCTCATCATAACGGAAATCAATTTCATGTTGTGCCGGTGACATTTCATGATGCGAAGCTTCAATCTCAAATCCCATATCTTCCAGCGTAAGCACCATGTCTCGTCTGGCATTTTCCCCAAGATCGACCGGTCCCAGATCAAAATACCCTGCGCGCTCATTACTTTCTGTTGTCGGCTGACCCTCATTATTCTGATCAAACAGGAAAAATTCACACTCCGGTCCCACATCAAACTGGTATCCCATCTGTGCTGCATCAGCGACCGCCTTCTTTAAAACATATCTCGGATCACCGGAAAAAGGCTGTCTGTCTGCCGTATAAATATCACAGATAATTCTGGCTACCTTTCCCTGCTGTGGTCTCCATGGAAAAATGCAGAATGTATCCAGATCCGGATACAGATACATATCCGACTCATCAATACGCACAAATCCCTCTATAGCAGAACCATCAAACATACAATCATTATTCAAAGCCTTCTCTAACTGGCTTGAGGTGACTGCCACATTTTTTAATGTGCCAAACATATCCGTAAACTGCAGACGGATAAACTCGACATCCTCTTCCTCCACCATACGAATAATATCCTGTTTTGTGTACTTGCTCATAATCCAATCCTCCAACATTTATATTTATTTACTTTTGTCATTCCCGGCAGAATTCTTTTACCTTTTCATAGGACATTGTCCCGCCAAAAAAAGATCCAATGCACTGCCAATCGTAACATTTAACATGTTTTTTCCCAATTTTTTCAGTCTGGCAAGATCTTCAAAATCTCCAACGCCTCCGGCATAAGTCACCGGAATTTTTCCCCAGCTTCCTAACAACCGGACAAGTTCCTCTTCAATGCCACTTGCCTTTCCCTCCACATCTACTGCATGTACTAAAATTCATCACAGTAACCTGCAAGCTGCTCTAACAAATCCTCTGTGATCATCTGCTCTGTGAACCTCTGCCAGCGGTCTGTCACAATATAATACTTTCCATCTTTTTTCCTGCAGCTTAAATCTAAAACCAGATGCTCTTTTCCAACCGCATTCCGAAGCTTTTTTAATCGATCCATCTGAATCTTTCCATCACAGAATACATAAGACGTGACAATGACATGACTTGCTCCTGCTGTAAGAAATTCTTCTGCATTTTCAGCCGTAATGCCGCCGCCAATCTGCAGACCTCCCGGATACGCCTGTAACGCACCCATCGCCTGTTTCTTTGTCGCCTCGTAATATTCGCTGTCTCTCGCATTTAATAAAATAATATGACCACCGCGAAAACCTTCTTTTTTATAAAGATTTGCATAAAAACTGCATCCTGTCCGAAACAAAATTTTCGTCTGCCATATTCCTTCATCTTTTAAAACTGCCGCCGACAATCTGCTTTACCTTACCGTTATGTATGTCAATGCATGGTCGAAATTCCATTTTCTCACTCCAATTTTTACCTTATTATAAGGATATGTTTTTCTTCTGATAAACACATCTTTTGCATAAAATATTAAAAAAAGCAACGTGACCCCTTTTGTAGCCCCGTTGCCTTTTTCATCATATCACACCGAAAATCATTTGTGAATACCTTTATCATGATTCTTCCTATTAGCCTTTGTTTTCTGTTTTTTATAAGCTTTTACTAATTTGTTTATTTATTTTATAAATCTATACTTATATATTATTGACATTATGTATTTTTTTTTGCTATGATACAGAACAATTACCTTAATATATAATTATTTTAAAATAACACATCATGATGAAGAAAGAGAGGATCTAAAAATGGGTACAATTATCGGTGATGGAATTACTTTTGATGACGTATTATTAGTTCCGCAGTATTCAGAAGTAACACCTAATATGATCGAATTAACAACACACCTTACAAAAAAATCGTTTTAAATATTCCAATGATGAGTGCAGCAATGGATACTGTAACAGAGCACCGCATGGCGATCGCCATGGCTCGACAGGGCGGTATCGGTATCATCCACAAGAACATGTCCATTCAGGCACAGGCAGAGGAAGTTGACAAAGTAAAACGTTCAGAGAATGGTGTTATCACAGATCCATTTTTCCTTTCTCCGGAACACACTTTACAGGATGCTGAAGATCTCATGAGAAAGTTCCGTATCTCCGGCGTTCCGATCTGTGAGGGTGGCAAATTAGTTGGTATTATCACAAACCGTGACTTAAAATTCGAGACAGATTTCACAAAAAAAATCAGTGAGAGCATGACCTCTGAAGGTCTTATCACAGCTCCGGAAGGAATCACTTTAGACGAAGCAAAGAAAATTCTTGCAAAAGCCAGAAAAGAAAAACTTCCGATCGTAGACAAAGACTTCCATTTAAAAGGACTTATCACCATTAAGGATATTGAGAAACAGATCAAATACCCACTCTCAGCCAAAGATGATCTCGGCCGTCTTCTCTGTGGCGCCGGCGTTGGTATCACCGGAAATATGATGGAACGTGTCGATGCTTTGGTAAAAGCCCACGTTGATGTGATCGTGGTTGACTCTGCACATGGTCATTCCCGCAATATCTTAGAGGCAGTCAAGAAAATCAAAGCTGCCTACCCTGACTTACAGGTGATTGCAGGAAACGTTGCCACCGGTGCTGCTACCCGTGACCTGATCAAGGCCGGAGCTGACGCAGTGAAAGTTGGTATCGGACCTGGATCTATCTGTACCACACGAGTTGTTGCAGGTATCGGTGTTCCGCAGATCACAGCTGTCATGGACTGCTACGCTGCTGCAAAAAGAGTACGGTATCCCGGTTATCGCCGATGGCGGTATCAAATACTCCGGTGATATGACAAAAGCTCTTGCTGCCGGTGCTAACGTATGTATGATGGGAAGTCTTTTTCGCAGGATGTGATGAAGCTCCTGGTACTTTCGAATTATATCAGGGAAGAAAATACAAAGTATACCGTGGTATGGGCTCTCTCGCCGCTATGGAAAACGGCAAAGAAAGACCGTTACTTCCAGGAAGGTGCTAAAAAGTTAGTTCCAGAGGGTGTCGAAGGACGTGTTGCTTACAAGGGAACACTTGAGGACACTGTTTTCCAGATGATCGGTGGTATCCGTTCCGGTATGGGCTTACTGCGGCTGCCCAACGATCGAAGACCTGAAAGAAAAAGGTCAGTTTGTCAAGATCTCTGCTGCAAAGATTACGTGAAAGTCATCCACATGACATTCACATTACAAAGGAAGCGCCAAACTACAGTATCGAAGAATAGTTTCCGCTTCTTAATCATAGTTTATTAGATGAGGTGAATATTTTTGGACTCGGGTTCCATATTTCAGATTATTATTTTAATCATTCTGCTTTTCTTTCCGCATTTTTTTCTTCTGCGGAGACTGCACTTACGACCGTAAACCGGATCCGTATGCGCTCTCTCGCAGAAGACGGGAATTCCCGTGCGGCATGCGTACTTAAAGTTACCGATGACTCCGGTAAAATGTTAAGTGCAATCTTAATCGGAAACAATATTGTCAATCTTTCTGCATCTTCCATTGCAACTTCTCTTGCTCTGGATCTGTGGGGAAGTGTTGGTGCCGGAATCGCAACCGGTATTTTGACACTGTTGATTTTGATTTTCGGGGAAATTTCTCCAAAAACAATTGCAACCATTAATGCAGAAAAATATCTCTTTCCTATTGCAACATCATTTACTGGCTGATGAAACTTCTCACTCCGGTCATTTTTATTTTAAATAAACTTTCCATTGCATTCTTATTCCTTCTGCGTGTTGATCCGAATGCAAAAGACAAAGCCATGACCGAAGAAGAACTGCGAACCATTGTTGATGTCGGAAAAGAAACCGGCGTTATTGAATCAGAGGAACATGAGATGATCAATAACGTATTCGATTTCGGTGATGCCCAGGCAAAAGAGGTCATGGTACCTCGAATTGATATGACATTTGCAAATATCGACTGCACTTACGATGAACTGATTGAAATATTCAAAGAAGACAAATTTACACGTCTTCCGGTTTACAAAGACACTACCGATAATGTCATCGGTATCATCAACATGAAAGATCTGCTGCTTTATAAAGACCGGGAACATTTCTCTATCCAGGACATTATGCGGGAACCATATTTTACATATGAGCATAAAAATACCGCAGAGCTTTTTATGGAAATGCGTAAATCTTCCATTTCCCTTGCCATCGTCCTTGATGAGTACGGTGCTACTGCCGGGCTTATCACTCTCGAAGATCTCTTAGAAGAGATCGTGGGTGAAATCCGTGATGAGTACGATACCGATGAGGAAGATCCGATCGTAAAATTAAGCGACCGGGAATATCTTGTCCTCGGTTCTACAAATCTGGAAGATTTGTGTGAAAAGTTGATCTTGATTTTGAATCCGACGATTATGACACCATCGGCGGTTACCTGATCGGCTTATTAGATCATCTTCCGGAAAAAAAATGAGATCATTATTACAGATGATGATGTACTGCTCCGTGTGGAACAGATGGATAAAACCGTATTGAAAAATATACATCAAAAACCTGAACCAAAGGAAGAGGCTTAGTCCTCTTCCTTTTTTACAATTCTGCGCCACTAAGCGCATAACGTATCTCATCGAGATCAAACATTTTCGTCCATGGATACCGCTCGGTATCCGGCATTTCCAGAAAAGTGTAAAATCCATGATTTTTCAGATTCTGTGCCCATTCCTCATGTTCCGCTTCCGGGAACAGCATCAGATATGCCATATCAGTAAGCTTTGACCTTTGATTTGTGATATTCTCCATCTGCGTCTGAATTTTCCTGCTCTCCTCCACGGATAAACTTTTCCCCTTCTCATTTACCAGTTTTCGCACAAAGAACAAGTTCCTTTAAGTTTTCCTTTTCTGTCTCTCCTGTCAGATCCAGCACATAGGCAGTCTGCTCAAAAAATCGGTTCTGTACTTTCTCTTCATCTATTTTCAGGCTGCCATCCCAGTACTCCTCCTGCAGCTGATCAGTCAGCGCATCCTCTGCTGCCCGGTCAAAAATCCGGTTGTACTCCTCCATGGTATACTGTGCCTCCATCGTATAGCGGAATCGCAGATCTGTATACAATATCATGCCACAGAAAAGTACCGAAAATAAGATACACCAGTTAGAAATCTTCATACCGTACTGTGCCTCCATATAAAACATTGACCGAAGAATCCCTGTTTCCCACGAAATCCATCCATCCCTTCTTCTTTATGATCGCCACTTTCAGATAATCCCCACGTTCAAACTCATACACACGATTTTCTCCAGTTCGGCTAACATATCTTTTCATCAAAGAAAATACTCTCATAGGAATAGTCTCCCTGCTCCAGTACAATGTCTTTCTGCTCACGATACATATGCACCTCATAAATACCTGAAGCGGCAGATATTTCTTTATAAAACTGCTGATACATTTCCATCGTCAAAAAACCGGTATTGCAAATGCTGTCCACAAACTCTGTATTGACCGTCAAAAGATACATCTGTTCTGCTGATTTTGCCCGCTCACTCATGTACAAAAAAGCGGCATCCCCATAAACACCAGCTATTTGCTGCAAATAAAATCGCAGTCACTCTTCCAAATATTTCATCCATCCAAACACATCACTCTCTTTTTTCTGAAATTCTCTGTACTGTAATCGTTCTCTGCTCCATCATCCGCTCTTCCACCGTCTGTTCCAACGCTTCACTGCTGTCCACCGCCTGCAAGGCTGACTCCATTGCGATCAGAAACATCACAAGCACAGCTCCCATCAACAACCCCTGCAATCCTTCTTCCATTGCTGACCTCCTGTCTTTTTTTGTACTCTCCGTGTACACTGCATACTATACCTGTGCGAACACGATCCCGATGATCGTGCCATTCACATCCTTTACGATACTGCCCTGAAAGCGCGCAGTCGGATTGATATACTTGTCACTTGCCACATCCTGCGCATTTTTGTAACTGTTATCTAACGCTTTCCCCAGTTCTCCCTTATCCACATCAAAATTATAATTGTAGTACGTTTTATTTTTATTCGTCTGTACAAGAATTCCCATTGTCTCATCACTGAATTTCCGAATGACATTCAGCACTTCGCTTCCTGACACTTCCGTGCCGTCATACATTGTTTTGGACGCATCCGTAAACTCCGCCTGCAGCTGATTGATCTGCCCAGTTCCCTCGGAGGCAGTATCTCTCGCCTCTCTTGCAATATAAAATCCGAGACTGATAATAATGCAGGTAATGATAATTCCTGCTGCAAGCATTAATCCTTTTAAACTATTTTCCATGATCGATACCTTCTTTTTCATTTTAATTTCATTTATTTTCGTATAACACTTTTCCCTAAAAAAATCCGTCATGCTCTGGCTGTATGCATGAAGTTCGCTTAATCCCTCCGCCACAAACGGCACGACCAGCTTTAATATAATGAGTAAAAACATCGGCAGATACGCTGACATTTTTGCCAGTGCAATGCATTCTCCCTGATAATTCCTCCGCTCTTCCATATTCTTCTTCAAAAAATATTCGCGCTCGTCTTCGAGGTTTAAAAACGCTTCCTCCACAGGCAGTTCCTCGCAAAACTCCAGTGCATCACAGATTCTCTGTACCGGTTCATCCGGGATCTCCTGTTTTAATTTTTGAAGTGATCTGATCCGGTCATAAGAAAAATGATCCACCGCTTCTGCCATCTGGCTTTGAAATAGAACTGCAAAATTCTCCATCTGGCATAAAATTTCTTCCACCGTTGTCTTCTCATAATGAATGAGTAAAAAAGTACTACCGTCTGCAGTCTCAGACATTCACTCATCCTTTTTTCTTCTTGATTTCCACTGATCTGCCACCAAAAAATTTCCGGGATCTGAAACGCCAGAATTGATACCACAGCGATAAATAAAATGTGATACCAGACAATCCGGATTCATAATATGCCCGCACCTGTAAAAAAAAGTGCCTCCGCAATTTCTTCCGTCCCCTGCGTATTATCTGTTAAAGAAAGTTCTGTTTAACTCCTCCCAGACTGCAGACTGTTCCAGATGCTCCTGAAATGCCTCCTCGATCCATTTTCAAACCCTCAGTTGCCACTTGTGCTGCCAGCTCCTGATATTGTTTCTTTACCTGCTCCTGCGCTCTCTCCGGCAGCATCATAAGCTGATAAGACGGAATTTTTATCTGTGTCAGGATCTGGGAACGCTCTGCATTCTGATACACCGTGAGAAACAATACGCTTCCAAGCAATGCAGCTGCAAAAAAAGCAGACTTTTTCATCAGAAAAAGCCCGAACATTTCCAAATCCCTGCAGCTGTTTGATCTGTTCATTTTTTTCAGACATTTTGTATAATGCCGGCTGACATAGACATCCAGTAAATATGCCATCCACGGAAACTGTAACAGCCACTTTTCCAGCCGGTACCGGTCTTTTTGTTCCTCATCCGGCAGAAACAGCCATAGGATAAGACCATAAATCCCAATCGTTGCTGCGAACAGGAGCACTGTTGTCAACATTCCATAGCTGCCAGAATAATAAGCGGACAGCCCCTCTGAAACCCGGACCGCCCAGAGCCTCACAACCGGCAGGAAGCAGACCGGAAGGACGGAAAGAACATCAAGCCCTGTAAAGCCATGCATTTTCGACTTGCAGAGCAGGAGATTTTCGCGTATTTCCTCTTTCAGATACTGCAGATTTCTCTGAAAGACAGAGTATCCATCCGAAAGTATATCTCCATCCTCCCGGATGACCGCACACATTGCGCCATAGATACGCACATAGGAATGTTCTGTGGGAAGTGTGACCGTATGTGACTCCTCCACTTCTGCCACTGCCTCCTCAATATTTTTCTGTTTTCCGTAAGTGGCCGATAACTCTGACAGATAATGTTCGAACTTCTCCTCCTGTGAGACCGTCTTTATCCAATGCCGCTTTTTTCGGTCATACCGGATAAATACAAGCAGAAGAATGACATACAAAATGCCCTCAAATATCCACATTGAAAAATGCCTCCTTCTCTTCCTTCGTCAGCCATTTCACCATTTCTGCCCGTGTTGTCTCGCTGATAGTATGCAGCTTCACATACCGTTCCCCGTCAAACCGTACAAGTTCCACGATCCGGTATCCCTCCGGACTTTCCGTGTCAGGCACGATCTCGCTGATCCTCTCGATATAGCGCTCCTCTCTGCTCATGTGCAGATGCACATCAAAACGTACCACTTCCGTCACCTGTTCTAATGCAACTCTCTCTGACTGAAAACTGCCCTCCTTCAACAGACTGTTCCGAAGCGACAACAGAAGACTTCTCGTACTTTTTGCATGGTGCGTAAAAATCGTAAACAGAGAACCTGTCTGTCCGCTCTCGATCATCCATGACGCCACTTTTTGCACTGACAACCTCTCCGATAATGCTCACGGCTCCGTCTGTTTTTTCTGTACTTCCAGAGCCTCCTGTCCGCCAATTCCACCGTGTTCCATCATCCCCGCCGTTTCGCGGAACGTCACAATATTTCTGTTTTGATAGCGCTCCCTCAAATGCAGCTCAAATGCCAGTTCTAACACACGGATGGTATATTCCTCCGGGATCTCTCCGACCATCGCAGTGAGCAATGTTGTCTTACCACAGCCCTGCATTCCGGTGACCGCCGTCACCGACAGCCCTTCATGAGCCATTTTAAAAAGTTCAACCGGGATTTCTGCATGTCCGCCTGTCACAAGCTGCGCTGTAACGAGACTTCCGGGATATTGTCGAGTTTACGGATAAAAAACATCCAGTTCTCCGCAAAATCCGGTCTGGCAACTACAACTCTGGCATGATCTGCCATCTCATGAACGAGATATCCTTTCTTTCGTGAAATTTCTCCCGGCTGATGATATCTGCAAAGATTTCTGGAAATCCGCTCCATCTCTTCCTCCCGCTCAAAATCCAGAAACGGCACCAGACACTTCTGCCATGATAAAAAATCCATGCACTGTGATACGTCCCCTCTTTTTTCCGGACACACCGCCGGAACCACCGTCGATCTTCATGTCGCGTAGCTCATCGATTGCACCAAGCCCTTTATAGTAAGCATAAATCTTCCTGCTCAAAAGCTCGATCTGCTCAATGAACTTCAATTTTCTTCCGCAGACTCCATAAACATGCTCAATCTGCTCCTCCGTGATCACATTTTCCGTTCCTGACAATAAGCCGTGTTCCTCGATCAGTTTTTCCATTGCTCCGCGCCATACTGTTCTTTATACAGAAACAGCAGAATATCAAATCTGACCGCCGCCTGCCTGCGCCTTTTTCCGAAAAGAAAAAAAATGTATGCTTTATCATCTCTTCATCCATCTTCATTCCGTTTAACAGAAATTCCTGAATAAAAGAAATCAAATACTCTTTTACCTGTAAATTTCCGGTTCCGGCTTCTTTTAAATATCTGCGGAGTTCTTCCTTCTGCCTTAAAAAGCCGGAAGGTCTGTTTTTCGTCCAGTTTTAATTCATAAAGATTTCTCCGCAGGATACGGTTCACATGTTCACTCACCCGCTCCACAAGTTCCTGTCTTGTGATCTCCTGCTGTTTTCCTTCAAACAATTCCAGACTGCCTGTCTCTTCCACTGACATCCTGCCCGCCTCCCCTCTTATCAGACCGCTCCAGGATCATCTGCACGGTACGCTCTAACTCTGTAAAAAAATTTTCCCTCATATCTGTCGGAAGTAACAGTCTCCTGCCACGGATATACCTGTCTAATTTTCCCTCCCGGCATGCCATCTCAAACTCAGGATTATAGGGAACTACACCAAGCTTCTCCGGTGCAATCCGATAGATCCTGTGAATATTTTTCTTATTATAGACAGCATCTTTCTGATAACTTCCGATCAGATACACCACCCTGTCCGAAACGTCTGCATGCGTTGAAAAAAATGATCTAATCCCTGTGATGTCTGGCTGAAATTGACCACAATAAGATCTGCCTGTTTCATCTGCTCTTTCGTCCAGTCATCCTTTTTCACTTCCACAGTCAATAAACGAAAAATCCATACTTTCATCCAGCAAACGGATCACCTGGTTTAAAACGTTTCTTGTCTCCTTCGGATAAAAATCGCAGAGCATCCGTTTCCCTTGCGGAAGGCAGAAAAGTTTTCCATCTACAACAGACTGTAAAGCCTCCTCTAAATGATGTTCCGTAAGATTACCGTATTTTCCAGCCATCAACAGATAATCCAACCCTTCTAATACATAATACGAACATTCTTCATTCACAGTCACAGAATCCGGTCTGGAAAAATTTCCGGCAAGATCATGTGCATTCTTTTCCGCTGAAAGCATCGCTACGCGGCAGTTATGCTTCGCAGCGATCATACTTGCTGTTGCGATCATATTCGATGTTGTTCCACACGCCGCCTCTTCACTCCAGAATACGATTTTCAAAAGCATTCCCCCTTTTTGCACGGCGGACACCCATCAAAACCTCTTTATAATCCTGCTCTGAAATATTCCTGCACAAATGGAATAATACCTTTTCAAACTCCTTTGATAAATTTGCAAAATTCCGGTATCCATCAAACTGCATCATCAGCCTGCTGCACTCATCAGCCTCAGAAAATGGCAAAAACAACTGTTCTAATACAAAACAGTTTTCATCCACAAAAAGTTTTCTGATTCCTCCTGCACTCATATAACTTTTGCAAAAATCCCGAATAAAACACTGACCGGATGTTCAATATGTAAAATAAATTCCCGGTACTTTTCAATCTCGCACTTCTCACAATTCAGCGCACAGATCAATTCATCACAATCCGTGACACTTTTCTCGTCCGGCCAACTGCCTAAATTTACAATGACATAGTCATAACCTTCTGTTTTCCACAGACTGCGCTCACAAAGCGCTGTGTAATCCACATTTTTATAAGTGATCATATTCATTTTTTCATTTGGTCTTGGGATGCAAAATCGCATTTTCTGCTCAAATGAATTGTCAATGACGAGAACACTGTTCTTCATATTCTCTAAGATGCTGGCCAGATAGATACATAAATCCGTCTGTTCACAGCCAAAAATGCCAATTATCTTCTGCTTGCTCAAAATTCCTGCCTCCTAAAAATCTGCAGGGATATTCCTCGATAACTAACACTTATTTGATAAAAAGATGTGATTATCATACTTTCTTTTTTTTCAAAAAAGTAAACTATCTTTTGGAAATTTATAAATATTTTAGAATTTGCATGATTTTCTTTTTCTTTCTCCATAGAATCTTATATAATGGTATCAGATAATCGCAAAACAAGGAGGCTTTATGAACGGCTTTATGAAAGACTTTATTATAACAACAGACACCACGACGGATCTTCCTGCAAGTTATGTCAACGAACATCATCTCGGCATGATGTCTCTTCCATATACGATTGAAAACCAGACTTACACCTGGGAACATTCCCTTCCGGAAAAAAAGAATTCTATGCCATGATGCGCAATGGTTCTCTTCCAACGACCTCACAGGCAAATCCTGAGGAAGCGGAAAATCTTTTTTGAAAATATTATTCGAACACAGGACGTTGACATCCTGCACATTGCATTTTCTTCCGGTCTGAGTGGTACCTATAATAGCTGCCGTCTGGCTGCCATGAACCTTGCTGAGAAGTATCCCGACAATAAAATCATCGTGATCGACTCTCTCTGTGCCAGCATGGGCGAAGGACTTTTTGTTCACAAGGCAGTCATGATGAAAGAAGAGGGAAAAAGTATTGACGAGATTGCTTTGCATGGTTAGAGGAAAATAAACTGCATGTCGTGCATAACTTTACTGTAGATGACCTTTTCCATCTTTACCGTGGCGGACGTGTATCCAAAACCGCTGCTGTAGTCGGAAGCATGATCAACCTGAAACCGATCCTCCATGTGGATAACGAAGGACACCTCATCCCGCTTTCCAAAGTCCGCGGCCGGAAAAAATCACTGATTGCCCTCGTTGACAGTATGGAAAAACAGATCGGTGCATGGCGTGACAAAAACGACATCGTGTTCATTTCGCACGGAGATTCCTTAGAGGATGCCCAGTTCGTTGCGGAGCTTATCAAAAAAAGACTTGGCATTGAAAACTTTTTGATCAATCATATCGGACCAACCATCGGTGCACATTCCGGTCCTGGTACCATTGCATTGTTCTACATGGGCGACTACCGCTAAGACACCAGAGCGATCCTGCCTGAAATAAAACAAAGGGCATATCAATATCCATGCAGTTTTCCTGAAGCTGATACTGATATGCCCTTTCCAATTTTATTGTTTTTCTTCCCAGAATTTTTCCAGATATGATTCAACGCTGTCAACAGTACACACCAGACGTTTCTCCCACTCTTTTGGGAACAGATTCCGGTAATCACTCTGTAAAAAACGTTCATCCAAAAGTTCGATCACACCCACATCATCTATCGTCCGGATCACGCGTCCTGCAGCCTGCAATACCTTATTCATACCCCGGATAACGATAGGCATAATCGAAGCCTTCGCCCATTCTTTTTTCATAATAATCCATCAGTATTTCCCGCTCGTTACTAATCTGCGGAAGTCCCGTTCCGACAATGATGGCACCGATCAGCTGCTCCTTTTTCAGATCGATCCCTCACCAAAAATTCCACCCATCACACAAAATGCAATCAATGTTTTTTCCCGCTCTGCCAAAAATTCAGCCAGAAATTCCTCTCTTTTTTCCTCATTCATTCCCGGCTCCTGAATGATAGCCTCCACGGTGCCTCCGTCCAGCTCCTGAAACACCTCATAAACCTGCTGCATCATTTTATAAGATGGGAAGAAAACCATATAATTTCCTTTTTTTGCAAGTCCGGTCTTTTGGATATATTGTGCGATCCGTTCAAACTCACTTTGGTTTCTCCTTGTATACCGGCTGCTGACGTCGCTTCCCATAAGTAACAGACTCTGCTCCTCCGAAAAGGCTGTCTCCGCATAAACCGCATAGTTATCTTTCTTCGTGGATAACAGATTTTTATAATATTGGATCGGCAAAAAAGTAGCCGAAAAAAAGATGGCCGAATTGCCTCTGTCGATGCACTCCTGCAGATTCAGCGATGGATCAACGCAATACAGCTTCATCTTAAAACGCTCATCTTCCATATGCTCTGTATAAATCACATAATGCTCATCCACGCGCTCATACATATTAATAAAATTGCGCAGTCCAAAATAAAATTCACTCACTTCTTTCCGCTCCGGGAACTCTGTGCTGCGCTGTAAAAACTCGTCCAGTTCTGACGCAAGCTTCATGAGATAAAACATCAGATTTCCAATGTTGTCATAAACCTTATACTTTTCGCATTCCCTCTTATATTCCAGTAAAATGCGGTTACAGTGGTTAAACTGCTGCTCCAGCCCCGGCCGGTAACGCTTCACGATCTTCTTTACTGCCAAAAAATCTTCCTTGTAAATCTCTGCACTGTACATCTCCCGGCCGCGTTCCACCAGATTATGAGCCTCATCCACAAGGAAAATATAATCTCCCCGGATTCCCTCTGCAAAAAACGTTTCAGGTACACATTCGGGTCAAACACATAATTATAATCACAGATAATATCATCCACCCAGGATGCCACATCCAGACTCATTTCAAACGGACAGACCTGATACTTTTCTGCCCGCTCTAACAACACTTCCCGGGAAAAGACATCTTCCTGCAAAAGCAGCTGAAAAACAGCATCGTTTACCCTGTCATAATGTCCTTTTGCATATGGACAGTGTACCGGATTACACTCCATCTCATCACACATACAGAGTTTTTCTTTTGCCGTGATCTGGATGATCTTTGCCTGATATCCGCCCTTGCGCAATAATTCAAATGCTTCCCGTGCCACCGTCCCTGTGATCGTCTTTGCCGTCAGATAAAAAATACGGTCTCCAAGATTTTCTCCCACCGCTTTCACCGCCGGAAAAACAGTGGAAATCGTCTTTCCAACTCCGGTCGGCGCCTGGATAAACAGATTCTTTTTTCCGTTTTATCGTGCGGTACACTCCGGCAGCGAGCTCCTTCTGCCCTTTCCGGTAAGGAAATGGGAACTGCAGTTTCTGTATGGATTCCTGCCGCAGGATCCGCCATGCATACTGAAAATCTGACCATTTCTTATAAGCCCTGATCAGCTCATCAAACCATTCTTCTAAAGCTGAAAATGCAAAATCTTCGTGAAAATATTTGATCTCCTCCGTATCAAGATTTACATAGGTCATCTGAATGCCGATATGTTCTATTCCATGCTTTGCAATGCAAAAATATACGCATAACACATTGCCTGTGCCTTATGGACCCTGACCGGTTCTGCCAACTGCTCTAGCTTCAGATAGACACCCTTAATCTCATCAATGACAACATTCATATCCTCCTCAATTGTCATGGAATTGAAATTACTGGAATAATCAATCTTACGTTCTGATTCCGAAGTGATCTGGATTCCATCCGCTCTTCCCTCTAATACAAGGTCATAGTTTTCTTCCCCGATCACTAATTTCAGCGGCACTTCTGCATGATAATCGCTGCCCATCCGCTTCTGGATCCTGCGGTGCATTCTGCTTCCTGCTAACATTGCTTCCGGTGAAACAGACTGACCATGCCGGTTGTCAATGTCTCCTTCCCGGAAAATAAATTCTACAAGATTGCGTACTGAGATCTTGATCTGGCTTTTTTTTCTTCTATTTGATTTTCTGTCTCTTTCCCTTTTTTCTCTTTGACTCATACTGTCCATTATAACTGATTTTCTGATAGAAAAAAAAAAAAGACCATACAGACAAAGATTTCAAATATACCTTTGTCCACATAGTCCTTTTCTTATGCCGGAACACATCACTTATGAATAAAATTAATAACAGCTGAAATTATGCAACCGCATATTTGTTCATTACATGTTCAAAACATTCATCCTGTTCGCCATATTTTACAATAAGATCTTTGCAGATTCCCAGATACAGCATGCCAAGTAACGACTTTGCATCAATTACTGCTCTATTATAACAGACATCAATATCAAAATCACATTTTCCGGCAGCTCTTACAAAATCCTTAACCTCTTCTGTGTCAGTCAATCTGATTTTTCTTTCAATCATTTTAAACATCCTTTCTTTCTTATCAAAAACAATTACTTCCTATTTCAGAAACGCATTATGACATCATTTTCTTCATTTGTCAATTTTCCGTCATTGTTTCAAATTCCGCCATTTTCCGTTATTTTTCATCATTTTTTTTTGTAATATTCCGGAGATAAGGAACTAATTTTTCCGGTTTCACGTCTCTTAAAAAACTACACTATCTATTTTTACTACTATTATTTTCCATTATCGATTTTTTATTCAATTTGCACATATTTTAAAGAAACTAATTTTGTTCATTTAGTTTCCCGATGTATAAAAATCACATACAATTTTGCCTTAAATATCCATTCATGTTATATTTATGATAGGAAGGTCAAGAGGTATTTTGCCCCTCATTTATGATGAATCAGATTACTACTTATAATTTTTCTATCGTTTTTTATATTTTGGAGATCATATGTTCATTTTAAAAAGGAATTAAAAATTTTTTATCCGATCTATACCATAATCGCATTGCAATCCTTTGTATTATTATATACATGAGCGTTACTCAATATCTCTTTCACTCTGTCTGTCCAATTGCTATTTTATTTGGCTTTCCATGTCCTGCCTGTGGTCTCACGCGGGCTGGGATCAGTTTTTCTCACAGCCCATTTTTCAACTGCTTTTCAGATGAACCCCTGCATCTTTCTTCTGATTCCATACTTTCTTTATCTTTGGTTTTATAAATATATATTCGAAAAAAAAAGCCGCCTTATCTGACGTTCATCACTTGTCTGCTCGGTATCATTGTCTTTGGCATTTACATTTTACGCCTGCTCACACATACGCTCCCTGAACTTCCATCAAACGGCATAATAATAAATCCCTGACAATCTGACGTTCTGCCAGACTATCAGGGGATTTATTATTTTTCTAACCCTTATGCAAGGCTATTCAATTCATTCTGCATTAATGCTTCTGCAACAATTCCTAATCCAACAAAGCATAAAATTAAATATATAACTCCGCTATTGCTTGATGGGATGCCTCTGTCAGTTTTTGCCTTGTCGATCTTCTCTCCCTGCTTGTAAGCCCAGTATAAACCGTAAATGTTACAGGTAATCAGGCTTAAAACAAAAGCAACTCCTCCGGATGTGGCATTCTCCGCATTGGATACTGTATTGGTATCATTAGAAAGAACGATAAACCAATAAATACCATATATACCACATGTAACGATGGATAAAATAATACATACTGCAATGTTTCTCTGTTGAATCATAACTCTAAACTCTCCTTTGTTTTATTATTCTATTTTATTGTAGATATTTTGTATAATAATGTCAATTCATATGAGAGATTTTATTAAAAAATCTAAATTATATAAATAATTTCTAAATAGTTTTCACGGATTACACAAAAAAATATGATACATAAAAATGAAGCCTTGAAAAATCAAGGCTTCAT
>VOFB01000877.1_pt1 | contig 18000 bp, 16 predicted proteins | sample 5384141 | NCBI WGS metagenome assembly VOFB01 (sample SAMN12384721, study PRJNA508395) | human gut metagenome | isolation source: healthy gut A | host: Homo sapiens | reverse complement strand
CTGAGCGCTGAGGGCGGTGTCCTTCTCAGTGAAGGGCCGCCAGCAGTGAGCCAGCGTGCCGAACCAGTACCACAGGTCGCTGGAATGCCAGGCACCACGGTCATCACCGGGGAGCTGGCGGTCGAAGAACCAGCCGTAGCTGTCGGCGTTCCGGGCGCACCAGTCCTGAGCCATCTGGTAGAGATAGGGCGGAACGATATCCTCGCTGGTGAAGCCGATGAGGTAAGGAATATGGTGCTGTTCGTCGGCAGCTAACGTCTCAGGGCCGGTCTTGACCTGGAAACGGCCATCCACCACAGGCTCGCAGCCCAGACCCTTGAACTGGGGCTGGGTGCGGACGGCATCCCAGGCTGCAAACAGCTGGGCGGGGGCGAGGGCACGGAACTCGGCCAGCGTGCTGCACCCGGCGGTCTCCATGACCTGCTTCCAGAACGGGTAGTGGGCTTCGGCGGGCTTGGCCGTCAGCATCTGGCTCACGCCGCCGCCGCTGCTCATCACGGCCTTGGAGAACAGCCCCCTGGTGATGGGGGAGAGGACGAGCTGCTGGACGCTCATGGCACCGGCGCTCTGGCCCATGATAGTGATGTTGTTGGGATCGCCGCCAAAGGCAGCGATGTTGGCGCGCACCCACTGCAGGGCCGCCAGCTGGTCCAGAAAGGCATAGTTGCCGGTGGATCCGGCCTCCTCAGCCAGCGCGGGCAGGCAGACAAAGCCCATGGGGCCGAGCCGGTAGTTGATGGTCACAGCCACGCAGCCTTTGGTGGGCCAGACGGGGCCGTCGAAGTGTTTCTCGTGGCCGCAACCGCCGGTAAAGCCGCCGCCGTGAATGTAGAAGATGACCGGCAGTCTGTCCTCGGGAGCTGCGTCAGCAGGGGCCCAGATGTTCAGGAAAGGGCAGTCCTCGCTGTAAGTGTAAGTCTCGCCCTTGCGGAACTCGTTGTAGTAGAAGGCTTTTCCGGGTGCGGCGGCTTCGTCATAGAAGGCGCGGGGCTGGTAGCAGCAGGCACCGTACTGGGTGGCATCGTAGACACCGTCCCAGTGGTGGCGTAGCGGATGCCCTTGTAGGCGGCAATGCCCGGCCACTGGAAAGCCGTGCCGGAGATCACGCCGCAGGGCGTGGTGCGCTCAAAGCTCATGGGGGTAACCTCCTTGTCTTACTCCGCCGCTTTCAGGCCCCGGATGTCCTCACCTGCAAACAGGCAGGGGACAAAGGAGGAAAGGCGGCTGGAGATCTTTTCGGTGTATCGCTTTTCCAGCAGGGAACCATCCGCAATGTTGGTGGTGACGATGGTGGGCAGACCGGCTCCCAGGCGGTTGTTCAGCAGGCTGTAAAAAGTGGTGATGAAGTAGGGGGTGACGAACTCGGTGCCCAGATCGTCCAGGATCAGCAGGTCGGCAGCAGAGGCAGTGCGCAGCAGGGTCTCGGCATCCTCGGAGGAGTCGAAGCGGGCGTTTTCCAGCTTGCCGAAGAAGTCTGGGCTGGAAACGTAGATTACGTCAAAATCCTTTTGCAGCACGATGCCCGCAATGGCAAGGGCGGCGTGGGTCTTGCCCAGCCCCGCGTTGCCAAAAAGCATCAGGCTCTCGCTGTTGTGGTCGAATTCCTCAGCGTAGCTGCGCAGATCCTCCAGCAGGCCGCCCATGTAGGTGCGGACAGGCTCACCCAGCTTCTCGTCCATGGTGTTGGGGTAGTACCGCAGCTCCATGGTGTCAAAACTGGAAATGGACAGGCTGGACAGCGCCTCGATCTCCTCCCGTCGCAGACCCTGCATCAGCTTGTGAACGCAGGTGCAGGTGCGGCCCTGCACGCTGCCGGTATCCTGGCACAGCTTGCAGGTGAATTTTGGCTCCAGCGCATCCGCAGGGCGGCCGCTGGCGGCCAGCAGGGCGGTGAGCTCCTGCCGGGCTTTGCTCAGTGCGGCGGCGGCTTCGGTGCGGTCTTTTCCGGCAGCGCCTACCAGCGCGCAGCGGATGCCCCGCACCCGCACCTCGTCCTCAGCGTGGCGCAGGGCCGGGATGGCGGCCTCCGCCTCCAGCCGGGCATCCTCGGCATTGGCGCGGGCAGTCTGCCGCCGCAGAGCCACCGTGCGCAGGGCGGCTTGATACAGTTCCTGTTTGGTACGCATAAAAGCTCCTTATTCTGCAGGCGTGTCCGTCTTTTTTTGCGGAGCGGACGGCGGCGGGCAGCGTTCTTGAGAAAATCGTTTCCGCTGGGTTCGGCGCGGTCCACCCGGAGGTTCCGGCTGGCACCGATCTCCGCCACTGGGCCGCGCACATCGTGGATGGTGCGCAGACCTTTGGCATTCCAGGTCTTGAGGATGCTGTTCCAGTACCAGAGATCCCGCTTGGGTCCGGCCTGTACGGCGGCCTCCTGCACCATGGCATCATCGTAGCCGTAGACCTCGTACCAGCGGGCAATGGCCTTGCGCCCGCCAAGGGTCAGCTCGGTGTCGGCAATGCCCAGCAGGCCGCTGACGTACTGCTCCCGCTGGGCGCGCAGGGCCAGCAGCTGGAGGTGTGCGTCGGCCTGTTCGCCGGTCTCCACACCCTCGGCTCGCCAGACCTTCAATTCGTGGCTGACGGCACCCATCGTCCGCTTGCCCCGGCTGGCCACATAGGCCACGCAGAGCATAACAGTCTCGGGTGCAAAGGCTTCCTGCACATAGAAGTTTACCAGTTTTTCCATTTCGGGGTGGGTCAGCGGGCGGGCAAAGCTGGTCTGGGCGCAGTCGATGAGGGAGGAGATCATGGGGTCGGTTCGGCTGGCCGCTGCGATCTCGCTCCAGGTCATGGGGGCAGGGGCTGTGGGCTCCTCGCCCGGGGCGGCGTTTTCCTCGTACCGTTCCAGCAGACCTGCACCGGCCCAGAAGGACAGGACACTCTCGGCGGTCATCTTGCTGCGGAGCTTTAAGTCGGCGCAGAGCTTTTCCGGGTCAGTGATGCCGGTGGCCAGCACATACAGAGCCACCCGGACGTTATATTCCTCCGCAATGCCCAGCTTGGAAAAGACCAGCTGCGGCACCGGGATGGTGTCACCCTTGAATTCTTTCAGTCGATAGATCATGGTGCACCTCAGTGTTGTGTCTCGGCATCCGGTTCCGGTGCGGGCGGTGTCCAGGGCTCACAGTCCAGGATGGACGGGTGGGCGCTCCAGCGTTCCGGTTCGGCGTTGTAGGCATCGTTCAAATATTGGGCGACTGCGGTGCGGCCCTCTTCGGTCATCGGGAAGATCTCCCGCCGCCGCAGGGCCGGATCGGTCTTGTCCAGCGTCCACGGCTCGGGCCAGAGATCCACCGTGAGGATGGCCTCTTCTTTTTTGGCCTCCTCGCCGCCGTCCGGGTCGGGGACGGAGCGCTTGCCCGGGGTGATGAGGTAGCGCATCCCGTCCTCGTTGCCGCTGAATGAGTTTTTGTTCTGCAGATAGTGCAGCATGGGCACAAAGATCATGTAGAATTCCTTCCATTGTGATAATCTATCTTTCATTATAAAGCAACTGGCGCAAAAAGCAAGTTTTTTCCGCCTGCCGCGTTCCGACAGAAAAAACTGTTGACAAAACCGCTGCACTTTGCTACACTAATGGAGCAGTCCTGCAGGGTTAGCTCATCCGGTAGAGCGACTGCTTCCCAAGCAGTAGGCGGCGGGTTCGAGTCCCGTATCCTGCTCCAGAAAATAGCGCTCCAACGTGTAGTAAAGAACATGTTGGGGCGCTTTGCATTTTGATGCACTTTTGGGCGGGCGGCTTGTGCTTTGCCCGAAAATATGGTTCAATAGAGGAAAACAGACGGGAACGCACAGCGACCAAGAAAAAACGAGGTGGACACAATGAACCTGAAAGAAGCATTCCGCTATCAGAACAAGCTGCAGGCCCTTTTGGACGAGGCCCAGGGTATTCTGGACTGTGATTCCAACGTGACGAATGTGGCCAACACCTATCTGCGCCACAAGGTCATGGCAGAGGCTGAGGACGAGACGATCCTGGACCTGCCCCAGACTGAATATGCCCAGCAGATCACCGATATTGCCCGGTTCATGCTCTATCTGCTGGAGGAGAAGGGCCGCCTGTTCGCTGCCATCCGCAAGGCAAAGGATGCGCTGGACATGGATATGGACAGCGAGGTCAGCCTGAACGCTGCGCGGCAGAGCGTGGCGCGCACCTTCAAGCGAATGAATGACCTGCGCAGCTCCGAGCAGCTGCTTTCCGGCGGCGGCACCGGCTACCGTTTCAATGCAGAGGGCAACCAGATCGCCTACCGCTGTGATGTGAAGCGGGTGACCACCATCAACTATGACCGCAAGGTCATCCATGCTGCTTTGGGCAAGCTGAACCGGCAGGCGGACGAGACCTCCAACCGGATCGACCTGTGCCTTGTGACCTCCCGGGTGGACTATGCAGTCCCCTTTGATGTGAACGCCAGCTTTGCCGAAGCGTTTGAGACCTATCTGGAAAACGCCAAAGGGTGACACGCCGCCAACCGGCCATTTTGGGTGCGGCAAGCGCCGGGAACGCGGCTGCCGGTTCAGGTGCAGATGAACGATAACGCTGCACAGTTCCGCAAGGAAGTTTCGGTCCGGTTCACCTTACGAGCCAGCATCATTGAAAAAATCTTGCGTTCGGCTTTTCCGCCACCGCCAGACGTTTCTTCGCCGAAACCGTCCCTTGCCCTTTCCCGCATTCCTGCTTTTGTGCTTACGTCTCCATGGGCAGGCAGGCAAGCCACCCTTTCTGAATTTGTCCCGCAGACTGCTGCGGGAGCATTTTTCCGCCTGCGGGGCGGGTGCACTGCATCCCCCATTTTGCAGGCAGAGCAAATGGCAGAAGCTGCCCTGGATGCTTGCCGTATCCAAAATGGCCGGTGCAAAACCGGAGGGATAAGCGATGAAGTGCTGCAGCCCCGGCGGTAAAAAACTGCCGGGGCTGCAATTCTTGGGGGAGTCGTTCGTATTCCAGACAAAGCAACTGAATTTAGACAAAGACGAGGTATGATCATGTCAACCAAACCGATTCGTTCCGCTGCCGCAAATTGCATTGACCTGAGTGCAGCAGCGCTTCATATCATTGCCATGGCGCTGATGCTGATGGATCACCTGTGGGCGACCCTTCTGCCGGCGCAGGACTGGCTGACCTGTGCCGGGCGGCTGGCGTTCCCTATCTTTGCTTTTATGACAGTGGAAGGCTACTTTCATACCCGGAATCTGAAGCGTTATGCCCTGCGGCTGCTGTTGTTTGCACTGCTTTCAGAAGTGCCCTTTGATCTGATGTATGGCGGGACATGGTTCTACCCGGTGCATCAGAACGTGATCTGGACGCTGCTGCTGGGGCTTCTGGGGGTGCATCTGATGGAAACGGTGCGCAAAAAGCAAAAGCTCTGGGTCTCGCTGCCGGTGTGCGCCGCAGTGGCAGCAGCAGGGGCGCTGCTGGGAACGCTGGGCATGACGGATTACTACGGTGCCGGTGTGCTGACCGTGTTCGCTTTTTACATTTTCCGGGGCCGGAAATGGTGGTGCCTGCTGGGACAGGTGCTGACCCTGTACTGGATCAACGTGGTGCTTCTGGGCGGGCTGATGTACCCCATCCGGCTGTTCGGCATGGAGTTTGAGCTGTGCCAGCAGGGGCTTGCGCTTCTGGCGTTGATCCCCATCTGGCTGTATCGCGGGCGGCAGGGCTGCCACAGCAAACCGTTCCAGTATGCCTGCTACGCCTTTTACCCGGTACACATGCTGCTGCTTGTGCTGGCGCTGAATTTCGTGAACCGATAAGAGCAGAATGGTATCCCGGGTGGAATTTATTCCTCGCCTTCCTGAGCCTGCTCTGTGGGCTTGATCGTCTTGACCCGCAAGGTGAAATACAGAAGATGGCAGACCCACACCACTGCAATGCAGATCCTGCCGACGGGAGCATTTTTCATACAAAGAAAACCGATCGCCATGACAGCGGTGACCATTGCAATGATCTTGCATTTTGTTCCTGCTGTCATGGCTTTTTTCTGAACAAAGCTGTCCAGATGCTTTTGTACCGTGGTATACTGAATGGAACACCCACAGGAGGTAAAATGCCCCATGAAAAAAGATAAATCGTTCCGCCCGGACCGGGTCCTCTCCTATTTCAGGGTGGAGTGGTTCCCGCTGCTCCTTGTGACCCTTTCGGGCCTTGTCTATAACATCGGCCTGCTGGCCACCCCGTGGTTCGAGGGCCGTCTGGCCCAGTGCCTGGCGGACATCCTGAGCGGCAGCGAGACAGCGGCCCAAATGGCGCTGCTGGTGCTGGCCTACATTGCGGTCACACTGCTGGTGCAGGCGGCGCGCTTCATCAAACGCTTTTATGTGCGCCGCTTCGCCAACAACATCAACCGCCGGATGAAGGGCATCCTGTATGCCAATCTGGTGCGGCAGAGCCGGGCATCGCTGGAAAAGGAGGGGGCCGGCGAGCTGATGACCAAGGCCATCTCCGATGTGGACGACTGCGTGGAGGGAATGCGGAAATTTACCACGGAGGTCTTCGACACCGGTGTGGCGCTGGCGGGCTATGCGGTCATGCTGCTGGTATACGACTGGCGGTTGGCGATCCTGGGCCTGCTTTTTACTCCGGTGTCCTATGTCTGCGCGGCAGGGATGAAAAAGCCGGTGCAGCGCGCCGGCGCGGCCTACAAAAAGGCGGCTGGTGCCCTGAGCGCTGCCACGCTGGACCGTGCCCGGAACGCCGTGACCTACCGCATCTACGGCTGCGAGGAGGCCCGGATGGAAAAATACGAGGAGGCCCTGAGCCTTTACGAAAAGACTGCCGTGCGGAGCAACGTGTGGCAGTCCGCTCTGCCGCCGCTTTATCTGGCGGCATCCGAGGCAGGGACCCTCTTCATCCTGTGGTTCGGCGCAAAGAATGTGCTGGGCACTGGCTGGAGCCGCTGGGATATCGCCGCCTTCACCACTTTCCTTTCCTGTTTCACCAAGCTGGTGGTCAAATCCTCCAAGGTGGCCAAGCTCTTCAACGCGGTGCAAAAGGCAGAGGTCTCCTGGAAGCGCATCAGACCCCTGATGAAAACGCCCGAGCAGCTGGATGCCCTGCAGATCCCGGCGGCACAGGATGTGACGCTGAAGGAACTCGCCTTCTCCTATGGCGAAGAGCCTGTCTTTTCCGGCCTGAGCCTGACGGCCCACCCCGGCGATATCATCGGCATCACCGGCCCGGTCGCCTGCGGAAAATCCACCCTTGGCCGCGTATTCCTCTGCGAAGCGCCCTATCAAGGCTCGGTCTGCTTTGGCGGCAGGGAGCTTTCCGCCCTGACCCCGCGCCAGATCGCCGCCACGGTCGGGTATCTTGGCCATGACTCAGAACTGAGTGCCGACACCGTGCAGAATAATGTCCTCTGCGGCAGCGAACAAGATGCCATGCCGTGGCTTGCAGCCGCTGCCCTGAAGGAGGAAGTGCTTGCCATGGAACACGGCCCCGACACGGTCATTGGCAGCGGCGGCACCCGCCTTTCCGGCGGGCAGGCCCAGCGGCTGGCCCTGGCCCGGACGCTGGCTCATCCGCGCCCGGTGCTGGTGCTGGATGACCCCTTCTCGGCACTGGACCGCAGCACCGAGGATGCGATCTTTGCCGAGCTGCAGGCGTATGCCAGGGATAAGGTGGTGTTCCTCATCTCCCACCGGCTGTACCATTTTCCGCAGATGCAGCAGATCATCTTTATGGAGGGCGGCAGGACCACCGTTGGCACCCACGAGGAGCTGATGGCAGCGGTTCCAGTCTACCGCCAGCTGTACGAAAGCCAGACCGGCCTGAAAGGGGGAGAGGGCGCATGAAAAAAAAAATGATCACGGCGTGTTTGCTGCCGTCCGGATGGCAGCGGCTTCGCACCGCCTTCTCACGGTGGGCACGGTGCTGTGTGTGGCAGCTTCGGTGGCGGCATCCCTGCTGCCGCCCCTGCTGCTGGCCCGGGTCATCGACCGTCTGACCGCGGGCCTCCCGCTGTCCTTTCTGGTCGTGCTGCTCTACTTCGGCAGCCTTGCACTGGAAGGCGTGCTCACCTCGGCGCAGGAAAGCCTGCTGGTGCTCTTTGGCCAGAGGATGACCCATGCCCTGCGCTCGGAGATGTCCCGGAAGCTGAGCCGTCTGCCCGCTGGCACACTGGCAGAACAGAATCCCGGCGAGGTGGCCGCCCGCTTTTCGGGCGATGTGGACACGGTGGAAGCCCTGTTCACTTCCGGCATCATCAGCATGGCAGCAGATGCCTGCCGCATCGTCTCCATCCTGGCGGTCATTGCAGTCAAAAATACCGGCCTTGCGCTGATCCTGCTGCTGGTGCTGCCGCTGTTTGCCCTGTTTACCCGTCACGTCCAGAAACGGATGCTGGCCGCGCAGCTGGACAACCGCCGCGCGGTCGCCGCAGTCTCCGGGCAGGTGCCCGAGACTCTGCACAACATCCGCACCATCCGGGCGCTGGGGCTGGAGGATTACATGGAGCGCCGGTATGACCGGTGCATCGGTGACAGCTATGCCGCCATGGAGCGCACCAATTTTTATGATGCCGTCTATTCGCCGGTGGTGCTGCTGCTGAATGCTGCTGTGGTCGGCATCGTGATGCTGTTCTCCGCTTCGGGGAACGCACAGCTTCTTACCCTGTTCGGCATGTCAGTGGGCACCTCGGTGGCCGTCATCAACTACATCTCCCGCATCTTTGCCCCCATCGAAAGCCTGGGCATGGAGATCCAGACCATCCAGTCGGCCATGGCGGGTGTCAGGCGCATCGATGCCTTTCTCGACCAGCCGGAGCGCACGATCCCTCCCGCGCGCAGGGAGGCTGCCCGGGGCGATGTGGAATTTGCGCACGTCACCTTCGGCTATGGGGAGCGGCACGTTCTGAAGGATTTTTCCATGACCGTGAAACAGGGCGGAGCAGGTCACGCTGGTGGGCCGCACCGGTGCGGGCAAGAGCACCGTGTTCAAGCTCTTGTTGGGCCTGTATCAGCCGGAGGCCGGTACGGTGACCATCGGCGGGGTGAAGGTGTCGGGACATCACCGACCGGGAGCGCCGCACCTGCATCGGCTGTGTGGAGCAGCATCTTGCCCGGGTGCCGGGCACCGTGCTGGAACAGATCACGCTGGGAGACCCGCAGATCACCGGAGAAATGGCAAGGGCTGCCGCCGCACTGGCCGGGATCGATGCTGCCATCCGGGCTCTGCCGGAGGGTTATGACACCGTCTGCACCGAGGGCCTCTTCTCGCAGGGCGAGTGGCAGCTGCTGTCCATTGCCCGCGCCGCCGCGGCAGACCCCGCCGTGCTGCTGCTGGACGAGATCACCGCCAATCTGGATGCCGAAACGGAGGCCCATGTGCTTGCGGCTCTGCGCCGCGCGTCCGCGGGCCGCACGGTGCTCTCCGTCTCCCACCGCGTCTATGAGGATCTTGGCGGCAGAACGATCGAGATCAGGACCCGGGAATGACGTATGATAAAAACGCCCCCTGTGCGCCGCAGCAGGCACACAGGGGGCGTTGTGGTATGCTCAATTCTTTTCGATGTAGACGCTGGTGGAGGGGAAAGCGAAGTCCACGCCGTCTGCCTGCATCACGTCCATGATGTTCAGGTTCAGGTCATTCTGCATCTGCAGAAACTCGGCGTAGACGTTGGTGGTCAGGTAGGCCGAGATCAGGATGTTGATGCTGGAATCTCCGAAGTTGGCCAGCTGCACGATGTTGGTGCCCTTGTTGGTGTAAGGGCTGTTGTCCAGCATGGCCTGCAGGTCCTGCATCAGCTTTTCCAGCTGGGCACGGGTGGTGCCGTAGGTGACACCCAGCGTGAACTTGTAGGGCCGCATGGTGCGCAGGGCCGCGTTCTGGACAGTGGAGGCGCAGATCTGGCTGTTGGTGATAATGACCACGCTGTGGTCCATGGAGCGGATGCGGGTGGAGCGGAAGTTGATGTCGATGACCTCGCCCTCCACATTGCCCACGGTGATCCAGTCGCCGATGGAAAAAGGTTTGTCCAGCAGGATGACGATGCCGCTGAACAGGTTGCTGGCGCTTTCCTGCGCGGCCAGCGAGATGGTCAGGCCCACAAGACCGGCACCGGCTACGATGCTGCCGATGGGGAAGCCGACGATCTGCGCGCAGGTAGCAATGCCCAGAATGATGACCAGCACCTTGTAGGTGGTGTCCAGCAGGGAGCGCAGGGTCTTGTTGCTCCGGATCTCCGGGCTGCAGGAGGCCAGCAGCAGGTCGGCTACCTCAGAAGCATTGTACAGGCCCTGACAGAACAGGAGGGTCGTTGCGATCTTATAAGCCGTGAACAGAAACTTTGTCAGGCCCGGAATGGCCCACGGCAGGCTGGTCAGGGCCAGATACAGGCCGCTGTAAAAGGCCATCCGCGCCAAAGGGCTCTGTAAGCTGCGCAGGAGGATGGGCGTGGCGGCAAAGTGCCAGCTGCGGGCCTGCAGAGCGGGAAAGATCTTCCGGCGCAGCAGCCAGCCGACCAGAAGCCCCGCAAAAACGATGACAGCGGCGCAGACAGCCCGGGCAGCCAGCGCCCACCAGCCCTCCAGCAAAAAAGGCCCGATCTCGAACCCGAGGTCACGAACGGTAAAAATCATGGCAAAAAGCTCCTTGTATCAAAAATTGTAACATCCTGTCCCACAGTATACCATATCCGGCCCGTGCAGGGCAAATAAAAAGGCGGGTTGACAAGGCGGAGCAGCCGCGTTATACTCTTGGCCAGAAAGTTCGTTTCAGGGCGGGGTGAGATTCCCCACTGGCGGTACAGCCCGCGACCACCCGCAAGGGTGTTGACCCGGTGAGACTCCGGGGCCAACGGTATAGTCCGGATGCAAGAAACGGCAGGCAATACGATTTGTCTACGCGCCCTGTTGCAGTGTTTGCTGCGGCAGGGCGCGTTTTTGATTGTCTTCCCGGTTCCGAACCACGCGAAAGGGGCTTTCCAATCTTTGATTTGGGGCCAGAACGCCCCGGGAGGATATTACCATGAAGAAAAACACGACCCGTAACCTGACCGTTGCCGCCATGCTCAGCGCGGTGGCCTTTATCCTGATGTTCATCGAGTTCCCGCTCCCGATGCTCATCCCGTCCTTCGTCAAGATGGACTTCTCCGACCTGCCCGCTCTGCTGGGTGCCTTTGCCCTTGGCCCGGTGTACGGTGTGATCATCAGCTTTATGAAGAATCTGCTCCATGTGGTCATCAAGGGTACTTCTACCGCACTGGTGGGTGAGCTGTGCAACTTCATGCTGGGTGCGGTGTTCTCCGCACTGGCCGGTTACCTCTACAAGCACCACAAGAGCCGCAAGAACGCCATCATCGGTGCCGTGGCCGGTGCTGTGGCCATGGCCCTGTTCAGTGTGCCGTCCAACTACTTCATCACCTACCCGGCTTACGTCAAGTTCTACCACATGCCGCTGGAAGCCATCCTGGGTATGTATCAGGCGATCCTGCCCTCTGCCAACAGCCTCATCAAGTGCCTGATCATCTTCAATATGCCCTTCACTCTGGTCAAGGGTCTGCTGGATGCCCTGATCTGCATTTTGATCTATAAGCCGCTGTCGCCCATCCTGCATGGCCGGAAGTGAGTGACAGAACAAAAAAAAGAAAGGACGCGAGAGCGTCCTTTCTTTTTTGCTTTTATCGATTTGATTTAAGACAGCGCGCCCTTTTCCAGCCACTTGCCCCGGGCAAGGCGGATGAGGAACAGCAGGCCCCGGATGCTCAATTCGCAGCACATGGCACCCCAAACGCCCATCAGGCCCAGCCGGGAAGCCAGCAGGAACGCCAGTGTCAGCCGGATGCACCACATGCTGAATATGTTCAGCACAAAACAGGAGGTGCTGTCGCCCGCACCCTGCATGGCACCGCTGGCCACGATGGAGGCACCGAACATGGGCTCGGCCCAGGCTTCGATGCGCAAAACCTGAGCACCCAGAGCGATGACAGCCGCATCGGTGGTGAAAAGGCTCATCAGGGCGGGGGCAAAGATCCACAGACCAACGCCGGAAAGGGCCATGACCCCCATGCCAAGGCCGGTGCACAGCCAGGCAAACCGCTTGGCCATATCCTTCCGGTTGGCACCCACGGCCTGGCCGATGAGGGTGACGGCTGCGCTCTGGATGCCGTAGCCTGCCATGTAGCACAAGCCCTCGGCGTTGACAGCCAGGCTGTTGGCGGCAATGGCCACGGTACCCAGGCCGGCCACGATGCGCACCACCACCACCTGCGCCAGAGAGATGGCGGCACGTTCTCCCGCCAGAGGACCGCCGACCCACAGCAGGTTCCGCAGGCAGGAGCGGGTGATCTTCCAGGGAGCGGGCTTCCGGATGCAGAGGGGGCCTTCCCGCAGCAGCAGGATGGCCAAAGCCAGCAGGCCGCCCACCACAGTGGCCAGGGCGGTGCCCAGGGCTGCGCCGGGCACACCCAGCCCGGCACCCCAGACGGTGATGCCCCACAGCGTCCGGGTGGGGTTGATCAGGAAGAAGTTGAAGATGGCATCCAGCACGCAGACCAACACGCTGATGGCTGGCGGTCAGGGCGTTGCCTGCTGCCCGGAGGATGGAGGCGTACATGCCCATGGCCATGGTGAAGGGCAGCGCCGTTGACCAGATGGCAAAGTAGGCTGTGGCGTTTGCCCGCAGGGAGGGGTCAGCTCCCAGCCACCCCGGCAGAAAGGGGCTGATGCCCAGACCGAAGAGGGCGGCTCCCACGCCCAGGATCACATTGAAAAGCATGGCCTGCCGTAGCACGCTGCGGGCATCATCCTGCCGGTCAGCCCCCAGATACTGGGCGATCTGGATGGAGAGGGCAGTGTACAGGCCCACCAGAACACCGTGGAGCAGCCAGGTGCTGGAGCTGACGATGCCGATGGAAGCGGTAGCTTCTGCACCGATGTGGCCCACCATGGCAGCGTCGATGTATCCCATGGCAGTGACCACCAGCTGCTCCAGAATGGAGGGGATGCTCAGCGCCAGAGCCACCTGGGCCGTCTGGCGGGAGGGGATGGTCTCACCCTGCCGCATCCGGGCCGAAAGCTGTTCAAGTGAAAGTTTCATGTCTTCTCCTTTTTCTCCGATTTTCCTGTGAGACAAAAAAATACCCTCGAAAGGGCGTTTGTCCTCCCATTATAGACAGGGGGGCGAAAAATGTCAACCCATCAGCCCATGGGGTAGCCATTGCCCCGGAGATTGATTTTTTGGCCCGGGCGTGATACACTTCATTTGTATCCAGCAGTGAAAGAACAGGAACGGCCTCTGCCGCTCCGGGAAAGAGGAAAAAATATGCTTCAACTGCTTTCTGGCAACCCGCGCACCGTGGATGCGCTGGGCTTTCTGCTTGCATTTGCGCTGACCGCGCTGATGGACTCGGTGTTCCACGATAAGCTCCCCCACGACCATGGCCGCGCGTTTGCCGTGAACGGCGAACTCTCCAAGGGCAAGGCCCGGGGCTCCGGCCTCATCTTCGTGCTCTGCATTGCACTGGTCACGCTGGCCGTGGTGCCTTTTAAGGCAGAGTATGTCATCTACACCGTCCTGCTCATTGCGTCCATGCTCTCCGGCTATTTTGACGATGCCGCCGAGACCGCCTGGAACGAGTACAAAAAGGGCCTGATCGATCTGGTCATCGCCGTTGTGGCGGGCGTGACCTACCTGAACTTCAATGGCACGGAGGTCAACTTCCTGAGCTGGAGCTTCAGCCTGCCCTATGCCGTCTACCTTATCCTGATCATCGTCCTGATCTGGGCCAGCATCAATGTGGTCAACTGCACCGATGGCGTGGACGGCCTTTCCGCCAGCCTTGCCGTGGTCAGCATCGGCACCTTCCTGCTGGCCTACTGGGAGGAACTGGGGGATTACGCCACCGCAGGCATCGTGTTCATTGGTGCCCTGCTGGCCTACCTGTGGCAGAACGCTAAGCCTTCCACCCTGCTGATGGGTGACGCGGGCAGCCGCGCCATGGGCTTCTTCCTGGCAGTGCTGGCCCTCAAGAGCAGCCATCCCTTCGCCTTCCTGCTGGCCGCGCTGGTCTTTATCGTGGACGGCAGCCTGGGCATCCTGAAGATCAGCTTCAAGCGGTTTTTGCACATCTCCATCCTCAAGAACACCCTGACCCCGCTGCACGACCATGTGCGCAAGCGTCTGGGCTGGAGTGATGAGCAGGTCGTGGCCCGCTGGCTCATTCTGCAGGCTGTGGCATCCGCCTGGCTGCTGCTGTTGGTGCGGTAAAACACAAAAGGAAATGCAGCGCCCGCACAGGAAAGCTCCTGCGCGGGCGTTTTGCTGTTCTGGTCCGGGAGGAAAGTTCCAGCTTCCGGTACAGCGTTTCCAGACAGGCTGGGTCACGAATTTCCTGCATGAGTTCACCTCATTTCTTTTATTTCATTGTGCCATGTGTCACAAACAAATGCAAGCAAAACCTTTATAATAGGGACGAAAGTGGAGGAAAAACCAATGGATTCTATTTTTGATCTCGATCATCTGTACCGCACCTATTTCAAGATGGCGCTGCCCTCGGTGTTCGGCCTGATGGTGAGCGTGGTGTATAACCTTGCCGATACCTTTTTCATTGCGCAGTCCAACGATACGGCGCTGATTGCGGGTGTTTCGCTCTGTGCGCCGGTGTTCACGGCCCTCATGGCCTTCGGCAACATCTACGGCCAGGGCGGCAGCTCACTCATTTCCCGCCTGCTGGGACAGGACGACCGTGAGGGCACCGGCCGGGTCAGCTCGTTCTGCTTCTATGTGGCCCTGACCACGGGCGTGGTGTTGGCAGCCCTGATGATGCTGTTCCGCGTCCCGCTGCTGGGCATTCTGGGTGCGACTGCTGAGACGATGCCGCACGCAGAGGCCTATTACACCGTGCTGGCCATTGGTGCCCCGGCCACGGTGCTGAACTTTATCCATTCCAACCTCGTCCGCTGCGAGGGCATGGCCACCCAGTCCATGATCGGCAGCATCGGCGGCACGGTCATCAACATCATCCTCGATCCCATCCTCATCACCACAGTGGGCTGGGGCGCAAGGGGCGCGGCCATTGCCACCATTGTGGGCTACCTGTGCAGCGACCTGTACTTCCTGTGGCTGCTCCACAAAAAGAGCCGCTGCCTGTCTGTCAAGCTGTCCCAGTGCCACGTCACTGGCAGGGAGCTGCAGCAGATTTTGGGCGTGGGTGTTACTGCCGCGCTGAGCAACCTGATGCAGAGCCTGACTGTCATTGTGATGAACCAGTTCCTCTTGCCCTACGGCAACGACAAAATTGCCGCCATGGGCATTGCCAGCAAGGTGAGCATGATCGCCCAGCTGGTGCTGGTGGGCTTCTCGTTCGGCGGCATCCCACTGTTCGGTTACCTGTACGGCGCAAAAAAGCAGGACGTGATGCGCAAGCTCATCCGCTTCTGTCTGACCTTTCTCGTCTCCATCGCCGTGGTGCTGTCCCTCATCCTCTGCCTGAACTCCGGGGCGCTGATGCAGCTCTTCGTGCAGGATGCCGGGATGATCGCCACGGGTGCGCAGATGCTCCGCTGGCAGGTCTACACCGCAGCCTTTGGCGGCGTGGCGCTCCTGCTCACGGTGCTGTTCCAGGCAACTGGTAAAATCGTACCGTCCTTCCTGCTCTCCATCAGCCGTCAGGGCGTGGTGTTTCTGTTGGCACTGGTGGTCTGCGTACATCTGTTCCAGTATCAGGGCGTGCTGATGGCTCAGGCTGTGGCCGACATCCTGAGCGCTGCGCTGGCCCTTGGCCTGCTGGCGGCCAGCCGCGATATCATCGCAAAACAGTAAACACAAAAACGCCCGGAGGGCCGCTGAAAGCTGCGGTTCTCCGGGCATTTTTAGTATTCGATGCCTTTGCGCGCCTTGATGCCCTTCTGGTAGGGGTGGCGGCGGCATTTCATTTCGGTGGAGTAGTCGGCGGCATCCAGCATCCACTGTGGGGCCTTGTGGGCGGTCAGCACGCATTCCTGCGCGGCGGGACGCTCCAGAACGGCCCGCCGGAGCAGGTCTTTGTCCACCATGTCCAGCTCCCAGGCTGAACCGGCTTCATCTAAGATGAGCAGGTCGGCAGGCTCGGCCAGTGCGGCGGTCAGGTTTTCGTTCTGCACGGCCCGGGCAGCGGCCTTTTCCGCTTCGTTCATCTGGAACACGAACTTCTGCCCGCCCTTGCCCCGGAAAATTTTTGCTCCCAGCTGGGCCAGCAGAGGATCTCGCTGCTCTGCCCGCCCTTGAGGAACTGCACGATGACCACCCGTTTGCCGCTGCCCAGTGCGCGGAGGGCAAGGCCCATGGCGGCGGTAGTCTTGCCCTTGCCGTCGCCCCAGTACAGATGCAGCAGGCCCTGTTCCATCATCCGTTCTCCTTTGTGTACTGCACGGTCTCCACCAGGTGCAGGATATGCTGCTCCGGCCAGTCCCGGGCATCCAGCACATAGCCGCCCGCGTTGGGGACCGCACCAATCGTGAAAGCTGCGGCGGGGCACGCCAAACCGCTCCAGTGCGGCCATCTGGGTGCCGCCATGGGCCACGATGACCAGCCGCTCCTGCCCTTCGGCAAGGGCCTTGTCAATGAGGTCAGCCAGCGTTTTGCACACCCTGTTGCAGAAATCGCTCCTGCGCTCCCCATCCGGGTGGGCGGCGTGCTCGTTTTCCTGCACCCATGCCAGATATTCCGGGTCCTGCTCCACCTGTACGAAGGTCTGGCCCTCGAACCGGCCGAAGTTCATCTCCTTCAGCCCGTCCACCGGAATGAGCTTTGCCCCGGGAAAGAACACCCGCGCCGTCTGGGCGGTGCGCTGCAGCGGGTGACATAGACCACCTCCGGTGCAAAATCTGCCTGCCGCAGCTGGGCGATGCCTGCGGCGGAAAGGGGGGATGTCCCGCTGGCCCTGATATCGTTTTTGCGCGTTGTACTCCGTCTGGCCGTGACGCAGCAGATAAATGAGCATAATCGTTCTCCTTTTTGGTTTGTTCTGCACCATTATAGCCTATTTTGCGGTTATTTTCCAGCCATGCTCTTGCAATTCTTCCGCATTTCAGATATATTGAGTGGGTATGAAATTTCAGGGAGAGAAGTGTCAATGGAGATCCGGGACCGGAAAGCAGCGCAGCGACGGGCGGGCATCATGGCCCGCAGGGGTCTGCCGCAGGCAGAGCGGGCGGCGGCCAATGCAGCCATCTGTGCCCGCCTTCTGGCCATGCCCTGCTTCCAAAAGGCAGAGAATCTGCTGCTCTACGCCGCCTTTGGCGGGGAGGTGGATCTTGCTGTGCTGGCAGAGCAGGCGGCCCGGCAGGGCAAAACGGTGGCCTATCCGGTCTGTGGGGAAAACTTTACCCTGACCGCCGCCGTACCGGGGCCGGACGGCTGGGAGGTGGGGGCTTACGGCATCCGCACACCGGTTCTGGAACGGGCGGCGCTCATCCGGCCGGAGGCGCTTGATCTGGTGCTGGTGCCCTGCACTGCCTTTGATGCGGCCTGCCGCAGGGTGGGCATGGGCAGGGCTACTATGACCGCTATCTGCCCAGGTGCCGGAACGCCGTGGCGCTGGGCGTGGCCTTTGAGGCCCAGCGGGTGCCGGAAGCGGCTGCAGAGGAACAGGACTGGCGGCTGGATGGATTTGTAACAGAGAGGAAAGTATATCGTGGAACTGATGAATTTGAGCTGTGAAGGTTTTCTGGAGGAGCTGGCCAGCAAGGCGGCGGCTCCGGGCGGTGGCGGCGCTTTCGGCGCTGGTGGGCGCGGCCGGTGTGGCGCTGGGCAGCATGGTGGGCAGCCTGACCGTGGGCAAAAAGAAATATGCTGCCGTGGAAGCGGACATCATTGCCCTGAATGTCCGGGCCGAAGCCCTGCGCAGGCGGCTGGAAGCGCTGGTGCAGGCCGACGCGGAGGCGTTTCTGCCGCTGGCTGCCGCCTACGGCCTGCCCAAAGAGACGCCGGAACAGCAGGCCCATAAGGCCGCGGTGCTGGAAAAGGCACTGGACAGAGCCTGCGCCGTGCCGCTGGAGGTGATGACTGCCTGCGGTGAG
>VOFB01000724.1_pt1 | contig 18000 bp, 13 predicted proteins | sample 5384141 | NCBI WGS metagenome assembly VOFB01 (sample SAMN12384721, study PRJNA508395) | human gut metagenome | isolation source: healthy gut A | host: Homo sapiens | reverse complement strand
AAATAAAGTAACGGGTATTCAGCATATTCAACACAGGAAAACCGGACGGAGCCACCTTCTGCATATCGCCTCCCGCCTCCGAAACAGCCTTGAACACGCCATTCATCTCGGTGCTGATATGCTCCTCTATCATTTCCTGATAGCGGCGCAGCTTGGCGGCATGATATCCACCGATGCTCTTATGCCAATAAGAAGTCGTATTTTCATTAAACGTATTGCCGGCTAGGTTCAGTACCCGGAAATCCAACGTTTTATCGGCCAATATTGCCTTATCCGTTTCGGTCGGTTTAAAGGAATTATCCTGCTGCACCTTCTCCACAAATTGTTCATCATACAAATAACGTTTGTTCACACTCCACATATCTGCCAGACAGAGGACAGCCAATGCCAGAATCGTCACCTTCGCCTTTAGTTTGCCCATGCCATATAACCAAAGAACTGCCGTACCTATCATAATAACAAAGAAACTGCGCCATGCATCCGAAGTAAAGATACTCTGACGGATTTCTTCCAGATTAGCAAGTAACGGAGCCAGCTGATCTGCCGGAATACCCTGCAATGCCTGCATTTCCATACTTGAAACATACGACGGGAAAAAGAAACCGGGAGCTAATGCAAACAATAAAGCGATGCCACCTGTCAATCCCAGGCTGATATAAAACGACCGGACCTGTTCCTTAACCAACTGAGGGCGTGCCATTACCTCCTTTAAAGCAAGGACTGCCAACAAAGGTATGGTAAACTCAGCAATGACCAAAATAGAAGAAACCGCACGGAATTTATCGTACATCGGGATATAATCCAAAAAGAAATCGGTGAATCCCATAAAATTCTTTCCCCATGACAGCAGGACAGACAAAACTGTAGCACTCAAAAGCGCCCATTTCATAGGACCTTTCACTATAAACAGCCCAAGAACAAACAGAAACATCACAAACGCCCCCACGTATACAGGACCGGATGTACCGGGGTTGAAGTGGCGATAATCCGTGAAGCCATTACAATCCCTGCCGAAGCCAAATCCTGACGCCGCTACGTTACTTGTTCGTAACCATGCCCGAAAATGCGACAAACGGGTACGAATAGCGAAACAAGGCTCTAAGGAATAGTGAGTTATCCATAACTCATGCGAAAAATCAGGTTACGGAAAAAGATTTGCGCCGTTCCTCCCCGTTTTGCGTACCAACACCGGACTCTTCACCAACTAATTTTGAAACCCAAAAATTAAGGACAATGAAGAGTACATTTTCAGTAATCTACTACCTCAAGCGTCAGGTAGTGAAAAAGGACAGGACAGTTCCCGTCATGGGACGCATCACGGTGGACGGCAGCCAGACACAGTTCAGCTGCAAACTGACTGTCGATCCGAAACTGTGGGACACCAAAGGTGGACGTGTCACGGGCAGAAGCACGGCGGCACTCGAAACGAACCGTATGCTTGACAAGATGCGGGTACGCATCAACAGGCATTATCAGGAAATCATGGAGCGTGACAACTTCGTCACGGCGGAGAAGGTGAAGAACGCCTTTCTCGGACTGGAACACCGCTACCACACGCTGATGCAGGTGTTCCGCCAGCACAACGAGGACTACGAGAAGCAGGTGGAGGCAGGCATGAAAGCCAAAGGCACGCTGCTGAAGTACCGCACCGTTTACAAGCACATGCAAGAGTTCCTCGACATCCGCTACCATGTGAAGGACATCGCCCTAAAAGAGCTTACCCCGGCTTTCATCTCCGACTTCGAGATGTTCCTGCGCACGGACAAGCACTGCTGCACCAATACCGTGTGGCTGTACGTCTGCCCGTTACGGACGATGGTATTCATCGCCATCAACAACGAGTGGCTGACGCGCGACCCGTTCCGCGAGTATGAAATCAAGAAGGAGGAAACAACACGCAGTTTCCTGACCAAAGAGGAAATACGCCTGCTGATGGAGGGGAAACTGAAAAACGCCAAACAGGAATTGTACCGCGACCTCTACCTGTTCTGCGCCTTCACGGGGCTGTCGTTCGCGGATATGCGCAACCTTACGGAAGAGAATATCCGCACCTACTTCGACGAACACGAGTGGATAAACATCAACCGCCAGAAAACGGGCGTGGTGTCCAACATCCGCCTGCTCGACATCGCCAACCGCATAATCGGCAAATACCGGGGACTGTGCGAGAACGGCAGGATATTCCCCGTGCCGCATTATAACACGTGCCTTGCCGGTATCCGTGCCGTCGCCAAGCGTTGCGGCATCACCAAGCATATCACGTGGCATCAGAGCCGCCACACGGCAGCCACGACGATATTCCTCTCCAACGGTGTTCCCATCGAAACGGTCAGCTCCATGCTCGGACACAAGAGCATAAAGACGACGCAGATTTACGCAAAGATAACCAAAGAGAAGCTCAATCAGGACATGGAGAACCTTGCCGCAAGATTGAACGGCGTCGAGGAATTTGCAGGTTGCACCATCTAAAAAGAAAAGCCATGAAACGTGACACAATCATCATCGAGGACAAGGCAGTCAGCGTAACCGGTAACGACGTGTGGATGGCCACCGAAATAGCCGGACTGTTCCATACGACCGTCCCGGCAGTGAACGCCGCCATCAGAGCCGTCCGCAAGTCGGACGTGCTGAACGACTACGAGGTGTGCCGCTACATGCAGCTTGAAAACGGGCTGTACGCGGACGTGTACGCGCTTGAAATCATCATCCCGGTCGCTTTCCGGCTGAACACCTACAACACCCACCTGTTCCGCACATGGCTGGTGGGAAAGGCACTCTCACAAGAGAAACGGCAGACATACGTGATGTTCATACAGAACGGAAAAGCCGGGTATTGCTGATTGCACATACCCCATAAGACAAGTAAACGGGTAGCACCACAAAAGGTGTCACCCGTTTACTTTTTCATGAAACCGCCTCACTCCAGCGGCTTGCGGTAGTTCGCTTCCAGTACCTCGCGCAGCCCCGTTTCCGGGTAAAGCACCTTCCCTCCCAAAAGTATGAAGGGCAACACGCGGTTGTTGCGGTATTCCTGCAAGGTGCGCCGGCTCACACGGAGCAGTTCCGACACCTCGCCGTCCGTCAGGTAACGTTCCCCGTCCAGCGGAGGACGGTAACTTTCCAGAAATGCGGACAGCCATTTCGAGCCTTTGCGCATATCCTGCACCACAGAGGCTATCGGCTCGTCTTCCATCGTAAAAACATCGTTGTTCTCGTTCATCATAACTTCGGATTCAGTGGGTGAATAAATCAAATCATCTGCCGTGCGGATAGAGCGTGCCGACAAGCGGTATCAGCCGCTTCACCTCCTCCGGCTTGTAATAGAACCTGCGGTTTATCTGCGAGTAGCCGATAAGCCGCCTGTCGCGCAGCGTCTGCAACGTGCGCGGGCTTATTCTCAACTGCCCGCAGACCTCCTCGCCCGTGAGCCATCTTTCCATGCGCCCCGTGTCGCTTTTGCGCCTCAGGGCGGCGACCTTCTCCGAGAGTGCGCCGAATGCCGCCACCATCATCTCGAAAGTCTTTTTCTCGATAGATACTATTTCCATATTCATGTCATTTAGAGTTTGCCGCAAAGGTAACGAAACGGCATACAAGACGTATCGTTTTCCGCTGAAAGGCTGCCTGTTGCGCCGTTTGACCGGGTTACGGAGCCATCTTCCGCAAAAATCTTACGTGAGTCACGTAGTGAGTTGTTAAAGCCCCTTTTGTTTATTGCCGAATTTTGTCGCAGAAACAAAAAGAAAGGACTGAACATGAAAGTGATAACAATGGAAAGTTCCGCCTACAAGGAGATGATGGCGCAGATTGCGAACATCGCAGGGTACATCCGCGAGGCAAGGGACGAGAAGAAACGGAAGCGGGAAACCGAAGACAAGCTGCTTGACACGGCACAGGCGGCGAAGATGCTCAACGTGAGCAAGCGCACCATGCAGCGTATGCGCACCGACCACCGTATCGAGTATGTGGTGGTACGCGGAAGCTGCCGCTACCGCCTTTCCGAGATACTGCGGCTATTGGAGGACAACACAGTAAGGAACGAGAAGGGACAATAGACACCCTGTTCCACAACCACACGCTGCGCACGGGCGGCAGCCCCAAAGGAAGGAGGACATAGGTCATGGAACTGCTCACACGAAACAACTTCGAGGTCTGGATGCAGAAGCTGATGGAACGGCTCGACCGTCAGGACGAACTGCTGCTGGCGATGAAGGCTGAGGGGAAACAGCCCGCTATCACGGAAAGCATCCGCCTTTTCGACAATCAGGATTTGTGCATGTTGCTCCAGATAAGCAAACGCACCCTCCAACGCTACCGCAGCGTAGGCGCATTGCCCTACAAGACGCTGGGCAAGAAGACCTATTACAGCGAGGAGGACGTGCTGACGTTCCTTTCCAACCATATCAAGGACTTCAAAAGGAAGATATAGCCTTCTACAAGGCTCGTATCCATAATTTCTTTCATAAATAACCCATTAAAACATTTTTCAGATGGCAAAGAAAAAAAGACGAAAAGGACGTGCTGGTAGTCCGTGACGAGAAAGCAGGCGAGATCAGCGTGGTAGCCGGGCTGAACGCGGACGGCACACCCAAGCGCACCCCCGCAAAAGCGGAGAACGCGCAGAGTTTCCTGCAATTCGACCGACATGGCGACGTGCTGGACAACTTCTTCAAGAACTTCTTCCGGCAGTGCAAGGAACCCAGCCGCTTCGGTTTCTACCGCATTGCGGCAGACCAAGCTGAAAATCTCTTAGAGGTGATGAAGCAACTGCTGAAAGACCCCGAAGCGAACAAGGAGCTGCTCGCCCCTCACAAGGTGGACACCTCCGACTATGAGAAGAAGGTGCAGGAAGAGATGGCGGCACAACAGACAGAGAAACAAGAACCTCAAAAACAGGAAAACATGGAACAACAGAAAGAACAGCAGGAAAGCCCGAACAGACGCAGGGCAAACGGGGCTACCAGCCCATCGACGAGAGTAAAATCAACTGGCAGGAGCTGGAGGACAGATGGGGCGTAAAGCGGGACAACCTTGAAAAGTCCGGCGACCTTACGAAGATGCTCAACTATGGCAAGTCCGACTTGGTAAAGGTCAAACCGACCTTCGGCGGCGAATCATTCGAGCTGGACGCCCGCCTCTCCTTCAAGAAGGACGGTGAGGGAAACATCAGCCTCGTGCCGCACTTCATCCGCAAGGAGCAGAAGCTGGATGAGTACAAGGAACACAAATTCTCCGACAATGACCGGAAGAACCTCCGCGAAACGGGCAATCTCGGTAGGGTCGTGGACATTGTGGACAGGGAAACGGGCGAGATCATCCCCTCCTACATCAGCATCGACCGCAAGACGAATGAAATCACGGACATTCCGGCAAGCAGGGTGCGCATCCCGGAGCGCATCGGCAAGACGGAAATCACCACGCAGGAGCGGGACATGCTCCGCGCCGGACTGCCCGTACGCGACAAGCTCATCGAGCGCAACGACGGCAGAAAGTTCGTCACCACCCTGCAAGTGAACGTGGAGCAGCGCGGCGTGGAGTTCGTGCCGGGAACCGGCAAGTCGCCCCGTACCGCACAGACACAGGAAACCAAAGGCGACACATCGAAAAGTCAGGCGCAGGGCGGGGAAAATGCCGCACAGACCAAGAAGGAGCAACGCCGCAACACGTGGACGAACGAGGACGGCAGCATCCGCCCCATCAGCAAATGGAGCGGCGTGAGCTTCACCGACCAGCAGAAAGCCGACTATGTGGCGGGCAAAGCCGTGAAGCTGGAGAACGTGACCGACAAGCAGGGCTTCCATGCCACGATGTATATCAAGTTCAACCCGGAGAAGGGACGCCCGTACCGCTACGACACGAACCCTGACAATGCACAGCAGGTTGCTCCGTCCAACGAGAGCCGCACGCAGGTGGCGGTGAACAACGAGGGCAAGACCAACGAGGCGACAAAGAACCTGAAAGAGCCTTTGCAGAAAGGTCAGACCAACCCGAAGGACGCCCGCCAGCAACAGCAGCAGGAGAAGCCGCAGAAGAAAACGGGCAAGGGCATGAAAATGTAATCCCGTGTCCGCCACTGAATCCAAAATAAAATCCAAAGTATCAACAAAAAAGAAGAAGACATGAAGACAATCATTGCAGAAAAGCCCTCCGTGGCACGTGAAATCGCCCGCATCGTGGGCGCGACAAAGAGAGAGGAAGGATATTTCGAGGGAGGCGGTTATGCCGTGACATGGGCATTCGGACACCTCGTTCAGCTTGCCATGCCCGACGGCTACGGCGTGCGCGGATTTGTCCGTGACAACCTCCCGATTATTCCCGACACATTCACGCTCGTCCCCCGTCAGGTCAGGACGGAGAAAGGTTACAAGCCCGACAGCGGCGTGGTGTCGCAGATAAAAGTCATCAAAAGACTGTTCGACACAAGCGAACATATCATCGTGGCGACCGATGCCGGACGCGAGGGAGAGCTTATCTTCCGCTACCTCTACCACTATACGGGTTGCACCACTCCTTTCGTGCGCCTGTGGATCAGCTCTCTCACCGACAAAGCTATCCGCGAGGGACTGCGGAAACTCGAAGACGGTAGCAAATACGACAACCTCTACCTCGCCGCCAAAGCGCGGAGCGAATCCGACTGGCTCGTGGGCATCAACGGCACACAGGCGTTATCCATCGCCGCCGGACACGGCACGTATTCCGTGGGGCGGGTGCAGACACCAACGTTGGCTATGGTATGTGAACGCTACTGGGAGAACCGCCGCTTTACGTCCGAAGCATTCTGGCAGCTCCATATCGCAACGGACGGTTGCGACGGCGAAGTCGTGAAATTCTCATCCTCCGAGAAATGGAAAGAGAAAGAACCGGCGATGGAACTATATAATAAGGTAAAGGCGGCAGGTTGCGCCACTGTCACGAAAGCCGAGCGCAAGGAGAAGACGGAGGAAACTCCCTTGCTCTACGACCTGACCACGCTCCAGAAAGAAGCCAACGCCAAGCACGGCTTCACGGCGGAACAGACGCTTGAAATCGCGCAGAAACTCTACGAAAAGAAGTTGATAACCTATCCGAGAACGGGAAGCCGCTACATCCCCGAAGACGTGTTTGCCGAAATTCCCAAACTGCTCGCTTTCATCGGCACACAGCCCGAATGGAAAGACAAGGTGCGGGCAAAAGCCGCCCCGACACGCCGCAGCGTGGACGACGGCAAGGTGACAGACCACCATGCCCTGCTCGTCACGGGTGAGAAACCGCTCTTCCTCTCCAAAGAGGACAGCACCATCTATCAGATGATTGCCGGACGCATGGTCGAGGCATTCTCCGAAAAATGCGTCAAGGACGTGACCGCTGTCACGGCGGAATGTGCCGGAGTGGAGTTCACCGTGAAAGGCAGCGTCGTCAAGCAAGCCGGATGGCGTGCCGTCTATGGCGAGGAAAAAGAGGAAATTACCATCCCCGGCTGGCAGGAAGGCGACACGCTGACACCGAAAGGCTCGTCCATTACCGAAGGAAAGACCAAACCCAAGCCGCTGCATACCGAAGCCACCCTGCTCTCGGCAATGGAAACGGCGGGCAAGGAAATTGAGGACGACGCACTGCGGCAGGCGATGAAGGACTGTGGCATCGGTACTCCCGCCACACGCGCCTCCATCATCGAAACGCTTTTCAAGCGCGGTTACATGGAACGCTGCAAGAAGTCGCTTGTTCCCACCGAAAAAGGACTTGCCCTCAATTCCGTCGTCAAGACGATGCGCATCGCCGATGTTGCCATGACGGGCGAATGGGAAAAGGAGCTGGCGCGTATCGAGCGCGGGGAACTGTCCGCCGACACCTTCCGCAAGGAGATAGAGGCGTACACACGTGAGATAACCTCCGAACTGCTCTCGTGCGACAAGCTCTTCGGCAGCCGTGACTCCGGCTGCGCGTGTCCCAAGTGCGGCACGGGCAGGATGCGGTTCTACGGCAAGGTGGTACGCTGCGACAACACGGAGTGCGGACTGCCCGTGTTCCGGCTGAAAGCGGGACGCACCCTGTCCGACGATGAAATCAAAGACCTGCTCACCGAAGGGCATACCAAGCTGCTCAAAGGGTTCAAGAGCAAACAGGGCAAGAGTTTCGATGCTGTTGTCGCCTTTGACGGGGAATATAACACGACTTTTGTGTTCCCGGAGGCTAAAAAGGACAAGAAATTTTCAGGACGGAAGAAATAGTATTAACTTTGCCACTTGTTCAGAGTAATGAATTGTTCTTCGATACCGGATTACACTCATACTTTGGATTTAGTGGTGGCACTCGGAGGGATACCGAGTGCCTTTTTCTTCCTTTTTCCAACCGATTATCCCGTTAATTATCAATCCGCTAAATCCAAAGTAATGAACAACAAGAAGAAAAACGAGGGTCAGACCGACTTTTCCTATTACGGTCTGTACCTGCTGGACTATCTCCGCACGAACAAGTTTGAACAGGCTGACGACACCGCTTTCATACGGGAACGGGCCGACCGTGCCGCCGAAACGTATGAGAGGGCACGGCTTGAAGGCTATCCCGCCGATGGTGCGCAGGAACTGGCGATGGACACGCTGCTGCGCGGGCTGCATTATTCCCGTTACGCCATCCTCCGCGAAGTCGTGGAAAACGAGTTTGCCGATGAAGTGCCGGAAGAGAAGCGTGAAGCCTTTGTCCTGAAACTGCTGCCGCTTGTCGGCAACGTGTTCTCCGTCTATGACCTCTCGGACGACAATTTCGCCCTGTCTTCCGATTACGACCTGCTCTACACGGAGCTGACGGGAGCAACCGTCCTTTACTTAGACGAATATGGCGTTTAACCGCAAACAGAAACTGCGGGACAACATCGAGGCGATACGGACGGCATTCATCCTTGACAGGGAAAATAGGACAGCGACAACCGAAGAGCGTGCCATACTTCAAAGGTACTGCGGTTTCGGCGGTCTGAAATGTATCCTCAACCCTGCAAAGGAACTGACGGATGCCGTCCGGTGGGCGAAATCCGACCTCGAACTGTTCGCCCCGACGGTGGAGCTGCACAGGCTTATCCGTGAGAACAGCAAGGACGAAACAGAGTACAAGCGGTTTGTGGATTCGCTGAAAGCGTCCGTGCTGACCGCTTTCTACACCCCCAAAGAGATAACCGACACCATCGCGGACGTGCTGGCAGATTACAGCGTCCGCCCCGCCCGTATGCTCGAACCGTCGGCAGGTGTCGGCGTGTTCGTGGATTCCATGCTGCGGCACAGCCCCAATGCGGATGTGATGGCTTTCGAGAAGGATCTGCTCACGGGTACAATCTTGAGGCATCTCTATCCCGACCAAAAGATGCGCACCTGCGGTTTTGAGAAAATCGAAAGACCGTTCAACAATTATTTCGACTTGGCGGTGTCCAACATTCCGTTCGGTGACATTGCCGTGTTCGACGCGGAGTTTCAGCGGAGCGACTCTTTCGGCAGACGCTCCGCCCAGAAAACCATCCACAACTATTTCTTTCTCAAAGGACTGGATGCCGTGCGTGACGGCGGTATCGTGGCGTTCATCACCTCGCAAGGGGTATTGAATAGCACCAAGACCTCCGTGCGTAACGAGCTGTTCAGTCAGGCCAATCTGGTATCCGCGATACGCCTGCCCAACAACCTGTTCACGGACAACGCGGGCACGGAGGTGGGCAGTGACCTGATTGTCCTGCAAAAGAACCTCAGCAAGAAGGAAATGTCGCAGGACGAGCGGCTGATGACCGTGATACAGACGGACACGAAAACCGCCCTGACCGACAACGCCTATTTCATCCACCACCCGGAACGCATCGTGCATACGATGGCGAAACTTGACACAGACCCCTACGGGAAGCCCGCTATGGTTTATCTGCACGAGGGCAAGGCAGCAGGCATCGCCGGGGATTTGCGCCGTATGCTCGACGAGGATTTCCATTACAGGCTCGCCATGCGCCTGTATTCGGGTTCAATCCGGCAGGCGGGAACGGAAGAAAAAGTTGCCGTTCAAAATAAAGTAGAGCGTCCTGCCATAAAATTGGAAACAGTATCCTCGGCGCAGACGGTGGAAACTCCGACAGAAAAGCCGCAACCCGCAGATGAAAAGCCGGAGATAGAACCGCGCCCGCAATATTCCGCAGGCGTGCAGCTCACCCTGCTTGACCTCTGGGGGATGACGGAAGAGGTCAGCCAACCGAAAACCTCCAAAAAGAAAAAGACGGTGAAAAAGGCAGTTACGGCAAAGTCCACTCCGCCCAAACCGAAAGTCACGGTTACACCGACAGCTCCAACTGCAAAACCCGCAATGGAGAATAAGGAGGTGAAAGCGGAGAACACCGCCAAGCCTGCCGACCCGGACGACATCTATGCCACACTGGACTGGGATACCAATCCTCCCATCAACGGTTTCTATGAAATGATGATGGGTTTGACGCCGGAGCGTAGGAAAGAACTTCGGGAACTGGCAAGGCAGCATAACGAGAAACAAGTGGCGGAAAAGACGGAAGTGAAAGCCGTGCCGGAAACTTCCCGTGAGCAGCCACGACAGGAGGAAACACAGCCGGAGGCAGTCGCCGCACCTGCCGTTACAGATACCCCATCGGAAGCGGTGGGGACTTTCCTTTTCCCCGACATCGAAGCGGAAAAGCCGAAGGAGGAAGTCGTGGACCTTTCTCCGCGTGCCTACCACCGCACGCCGGAGATGCACCTGCGCGAAGGGTCGCTGGTGGCTGACCGGGGGCGTCATAACATCGGCTACCTGAAGGACATCACGCCATACGGGGCGACATTCCAGCCGCTCGACCTGAAAGGATACCAGAAGGAAAAGGCGTTGTTGTATGTGTCGCTGCGTGACGCCTACGAGCGTCTGTACCGTTATGAATCGCTCCGGCGCGAGGCAAATGTTCCGTGGCGAGAGCATCTGAATACCTGTTACGATGAGTTTGTCATGCGCTACGGCAACCTCAACGCCAAGCAGAACGTGAAGTTAGTGATGATGGATGCGGGCGGGCGCGACATCCTTTCGCTGGAACGGATGGAAAACGGAAAGTTCGTCAAGGCGGACATCTTCGAGCATCCTGTTTCCTTCGCGGTGGAGAGCCATGCCAACGTAGGCTCTCCCGAAGAAGCCCTGTCTGCGTCGCTCAACAAATATGGTACGGTCAATCTCGACTATATGCGGGAGATAACCGACAGCACGGCGGAGGATTTGCTCACTGCCCTGCAAGGGCGCATCTACTACAATCCGCTCGTGACCGGTTACGAAATCAAAGACCGTTTCATCGCCGGAAATGTCATAGAGAAAGCGGAACGCATAGAGGCATGGATGGGTGACAATCCCGAAAATGAGCGTATGCCGGAGGTGAAGCAGGCGTTGGAGGCTCTGAAAGATGCCGAGCCGCAGCGCATCGCCTTCGAGGATCTGGACTTCAATTTCGGGGAACGCTGGATTCCGACGGGTGTCTATGCCGCCTACATGAGCCGGCTGTTCGACACGGAGGTGAAAATCGCCTATTCCGCAAGCATGGACGAGTTTTCGGTGGTGTGCGGCTACCGCACCATGAAAATCACGGACGAGTTTCTGGTGAAGGGGTATTACCGGAACTATGACGGTATGCACCTCCTAAAACACGCCCTGCACAACACCTGCCCTGACATGATGAAGTCCATCGGCAAGGACGAGCATGGCAACGACATCAAGATGCGCGACAGCGAGGGAATACAACTCGCCAACGCCAAGATTGACGAGATACGAAACGGCTTCTCCGAATGGCTCGAAGAGCAGTCGCCGCAGTTCAAGGAGCGGCTTGTGACGATGTATAACCGCAAGTTCAACTGTTTCGTGCGCCCGCGCTACGACGGCTCCCATCAGACCTTTCCCGACCTCAACCTGAAAGGGCTGGCAAGCCGGGGTATCAAGAGCGTCTATCCCTCACAGATGGATTGCGTCTGGATGTTGAAACAGAACGGCGGCGGAATTTGCGACCACGAGGTGGGAACCGGTAAGACGCTGATAATGTGCATCGCCGCGCATGAGATGAAGCGTCTGAATTTGGCACACAAGCCGATGATTATCGGGCTGAAAGCCAACGTTGCGGAGATTGCAGCCACCTATCAGGCGGCATATCCCAACGCACGTATTCTGTACGCTTCGGAGAAGGACTTTTCGACCGCCAACCGTGTGCGCTTCTTCAATAATATAAAGAACAACGACTACGATTGCGTCATCATGTCGCACGACCAGTTCGGCAAGATACCGCAGTCGCCGGAATTGCAGCAGCGCATCCTGCAAGCAGAGCTTGACACGGTGGAGGAAAACCTCGAAGTGCTACGGCAGCAGGGAGAACGTGTCGCGGGCGATGCTGAAAGGATTGGAGAAGCGCAAGCACAACCTTGAAGCGAAGCTGGAGAAGGTGGAACACGCCATAAAGTCACGCACGGACGACGTGGTGGATTTCAAGCAGATGGGCATCGACCACATCTTCATAGATGAGAGCCACCAGTTCAAGAATCTGACTTTCAACACGCGCCACGACCGTGTGGCGGGATTGGGAAACAGCGAGGGAAGCCAGAAGGCACTTAACATGCTCTTTGCCATACGCACCATACAGGAGCGCACAGGAAAAGACTTGGGTGCGACCTTCCTCTCCGGCACGACTATCAGCAACTCACTGACTGAATTGTACCTGCTGTTCAAGTACCTGCGCCCGAAGGAGCTGGAACGGCAGGACATAAGGTGTTTCGACGCTTGGGCGGCGATATTTGCCAAGAAGACGACGGATTTTGAATTTAACGTGACGAACAATGTGGTCCAGAAGGAGCGTTTCCGCTACTTCATCAAAGTGCCGGAGCTTGCCGCCTTCTATAATGAAATCACGGACTACCGCACGGCGGAGGATGTGGGCGTTGACCGTCCTGCCAAGAACGAGATACTGCACCATATACCGCCCACGCCGGAACAGGAGGACTTCATACAGAAACTGATGCAGTTCGCCAAGACGGGCGATGCCACCTTGTTGGGCAGGCTGCCGCTTTCGGAAACGGAAGAAAAGGCGAAGATGCTCATCGCCACGGACTATGCCCGGAAAATGGCACTCGACATGCGCATGATAGACCCGAATTACGAAGATCATCCCGACAACAAAGCGAGTCACTGTGCCAAGATGATCGCGGAGTATTACCAAAAATACGACGCGCAGAAAGGCACGCAGTTCGTTTTCTCTGATTTGGGGACATACCAGCCGGGCGACGGGTGGAACGTCTATTCGGAAATCAAGCGCAAGCTGACGGAGGACTACGGTATACCGCCAAGCGAGGTGCGCTTCATTCAGGAGTGCAAGACCGACAAGGCGCGGAAGGCGGTGATAGACGCCATGAACGCCGGGACGGTGCGTGTGCTGTTCGGCTCCACCTCTATGCTCGGAACGGGTGTGAACGCACAGAAACGGTGTGTGGCAATCCATCATCTCGATACGCCGTGGCGACCGTCCGACTTGCAACAGCGTGACGGACGCGGAGTTAGGGCAGGTAATGAGATTGCCAAACATTTCGCCGGGAACAACGTGGATGTAATCATCTACGCGGTGGAGAAGTCACTGGACAGCTACAAGTTCAACCTCCTGCACTGCAAGCAGACTTTCATAAGCCAGCTCAAAAGCGGTGCGATGGGTGCGCGTACCATCGACGAGGGGGCAATGGACGAAAAATCGGGCATGAACTTCTCGGAATACATGGCGTTGCTCTCCGGCAACACCGACCTGTTGGACAAGGCGAAACTGGAAAAGCGCATCGCATCGCTCGAAGGGGAACGCAAGTCGTTCAACAAGGGCAAGCGTGATTCGGAGTTCAAGCTGGAGTCAAAGACCGGCGAGTTGCGCAACAACACGGCTTTCATAGATGCCATGACGGAGGACTGGAACCGCTTCCTGTCGGTGGTGCAGACCGACAAGGAGGGCAACCGCCTTAATATAATAAAGGTGGACGGAGTGGATTCCGCCGATGAGAAGGTCATCGGAAAGCGTTTGCAGGAGATAGCCAAGAATGCCACGACCGGAGGGTTGTACACGCAGGTCGGTGAACTTTACGGTTTTCCGATAAAGGTGGTGAGCGAAAGGATACTCAAAGAGGGATTGGAGTTCACCGACAACCGCTTCGTGGTCGAGGGGAACTACAAGTACACCTACAACAACGGGCATCTGGCGATGGCTGACCCGTTGGCCGCCGCCCGCAACTTCCTCAACGCGATGGAGAGGATACCCTCCATCATCGACCAGTACAAGGCGAAGAACGAGGTGCTGGAGATGGAGATACCGCAGTTACAGGAGATAGCGGGCAAGGTGTGGAAGAAGGAGGACGAGCTGAAGCAGTTGAAGTCCGAACTTGCCGCCCTTGACCGAAAAATTCAGCTGGAGCTTGCGCCACCCACGCCCGAAGTCGCAGAAAAGGAGAATGAAGGGCAACAGCTCAAGCCGGAAGCGGAAGATGTGAGGAACAGGCAGGCGCAATATCCCGAAAATGCACCGCCGCAGATACGCAGTCCGGCGGATAGTATCGTTGCCAACCATGTCATAATCGGGCGTCCGGGACTGTATGCCAAGGAGGAAACCCGGTCCAAAGGATTGAAAATATAACCTAAGGAATTTTATCTGAAGTATTAATAAGGGCTATCCCAAAAGGTCTAAAAGTAAATTTTATCCTTTCTGCAAGTATCTATAGGATGGCAACTGCATTTTTTTCTTTTTGGGCAGCCCTTATTAAAATTTATTCTTATTTTAGGTTATATACATTCATGTCCATTTATGTAAAAAATTCCTGCTGACCTTGTTTATGTCTTGTCAGTCACCATTTGCAAAACCATATTTGACCCTCAAAGAGGCTGAATTTGATAAGTAACTTGCTACATACTCATAATAAGGAGCTAAATAGAACACGAATGGGAAATACACAAATGCTAAACTAAAGAAGATATTGGCCAAAATAAACGCTATACCGAGAGAGAAACTTGATTTTTCAACTTCCTAAAACGGTGTTGTTCAAACATTTCTACTTATTTGTACTTGCCAGTTGAACCTACGCTTCCCTAATAAAATGTCTATGGTAAAAAGTTAAAAAATCCTCCCACTTTTGTTAGATATATTTTTTTGTGTAATTTTGTAATCGTTATGCGGCAGTAATAATATACATATTAATACGAGTTAGTAATCCTGTAGTTCTCATATGCTACGAGGAGGTATTAAAAGGTGCGTTTCGACAATGCATCTACTGTAGTATATTATTGCTTAATCCAAATGAATATTATAAATTTAGGAATTCTTGCTCACATTGATGCAGGAAAAACTTCCGTAACCGAGAATCTGCTGTTTGCCAGTGGAGCAACGGAAAAGTGCGGCCGTGTGGATAATGGTGACACCATAACGGACTCTATGGATATAGAGAAACGTAGAGGAATTACTGTCCGGGCTTCTACGACATCTATTATCTGGAATGGAGTGAAATGCAATATCATTGACACTCCGGGACACATGGATTTTATTGCGGAAGTGGAGCGGACATTCAAAATGCTTGATGGAGCAGTCCTCATCTTATCCGCAAAGGAAGGCATACAAGCGCAGACAAAGTTGCTGTTCAGTACTTTACAAAAGCTGCAAATCCCGACAATTATATTTATCAATAAGATTGACCGTGCCGGTGTGAATTTGGAGCGTTTGTATATGGATATAAAAACAAATCTGTCGCAAGATGTCCTGTTTATGCAAACTGTTGTCGATGGATCGGTTTATCCGGTTTGCTCCCAAACATATATAAAGGAAGAATACAAAGAATTTGTATGCAACCATGACGACGATATATTAGAACGATATTTGGCGGATAGCGAAATTTCACCGGCTGATTATTGGAATACGATAATCGCTCTTGTGGCAAAAGCCAAAGTCTATCCGGTGCTACATGGATCAGCAATGTTCAATATCGGTATCAATGAGTTGTTGGACGCCATCTCTTCTTTTATACTTCCTCCGGCATCAGTCTCAAACAGACTTTCAGCTTATCTCTATAAGATAGAGCATGACCCCAAAGGGCATAAAAGAAGTTTTCTTAAAATAATTGACGGAAGTCTGAGACTTCGAGACGTTGTAAGAATCAACGATTCGGAAAAATTCATCAAGATTAAAAATCTAAAGACTATTTATCAGGGCAGAGAGATAAATGTTGATGAAGTGGGTGCCAATGATATCGCGATTGTAGAAGATATAGAAGATTTTCGAATCGGAGATTATTTAGGTGCTAAACCTTGTTTGATTCAAGGATTATCTCATCAGCATCCCGCTCTCAAATCCTCCGTCCGGCCAAATAAGCCCGAAGAGAGAAGCAAGGTGATATCCGCTCTGAATACATTGTGGATTGAAGACCCGTCTTTGTCCTTTTCCATAAACTCATATAGTGATGAATTGGAAATCTCGTTATATGGTTTGACCCAAAAGGAAATCATACAGACATTGCTGGAAGAACGATTTTCCGTAAAGGTCCATTTTGATGAGATCAAGACTATCTACAAAGAACGACCTATAAAAAAGGTCAATAAGATTATTCAGATCGAAGTACCACCCAACCCTTACTGGGCCACAATAGGGCTGACTCTTGAACCCTTACCGTTAGGGGCAGGGTTGCAAATCGAAAGTGACATCTCCTATGGTTATCTGAACCATTCTTTTCAAAATGCCGTTTTTGAAGGGATTCGTATGTCTTGCCAATCTGGTTTACATGGATGGGAAGTGACAGATCTGAAAGTAACTTTTACTCAAGCCGAGTATTATAGCCCGGTAAGTACACCTGCTGATTTCAGACAGCTGACCCCTTATGTCTTCAGGCTGGCTTTGCAACAGTCAGGTGTGGACATTCTCGAACCGATGCTCTGTTTTGAGTTGCAGATACCCCAAGTAGCGAGTTCCAAAGCTATTACAGATTTGCAAAAACTGATGTCTGAGATTGAAGACATCAGTTGTAATAATGAGTGGTGTCATATTAAAGGGAAAGTTCCATTAAATACAAGTAAAGACTATGCCTCAGAAGTAAGTTCGTACACTAAGGGCTTAGGCATTTTTATGGTTAAGCCATGTGGGTATCAAATAACAAAAGACGGTTATTCTGATAATATCCGCATGAACGAAAAAGATAAACTTTTATTCATGTTCCAAAAATCAATGTCATTAAAATAATGGAGCGGTCAGGAAATTTCTATAAGGCAATACGGTTGGGATATATACTTATCTCCATTCTTATCGGATGTATGGCATATAATAGCCTCTATGAATGGCAGGAGATAGAAGCATTAGAACTTGGCAATAAAAAAATAGACGAGCTCCGAAAAGAAATAAACAATATCAATATTCAAATGATAAAATTTTCTCTATTGGGTGAAACAATACTGGAATGGAACGATAAAGATATCGAGCATTACCATGCACGGCGTATGGCAATGGACAGTATGCTCTGCCGTTTCAAGGCCACCTATCCAGCAGAGCGCATCGATAGTGTGCGCAGTCTTTTAGAGGATAAGGAACGACAGATGTTCCAGATAGTCCGGTTAATGGATGAACAACAATCTATTAACAAGAAGATAGCCAATCAAATTCCGGTTATTGTACAGAAAAGTGTGCAGGAACAGTCCAAAAAGCCAAAACGAAAAGGTTTCTTAGGCATATTCGGCAAAAAAAAGGAAGTAACTCCAGCAGTATCAACCACTATCCTTCATTCGGTCAATAGAAACGTAATCAGCGAACAGAAAGTGCAGGATCGCCAATTGTCGGAACAAGCCGACAGCCTTGCAGCTCGTAATGCAGAACTTAACAGACAACTGCAAGAATTGATTTGCCAAATAGAAGAAAAGGTACAAACCGAACTGCAAAGCCGGGAAAACGAAATAGTTGCCATGCGTGAAAAGTCATTTATGCAAGTAGGCGGTTTAATGGGATTCGTTCTTCTATTGTTGTTAATTTCCTACATCATC
>VOFB01000405.1_pt1 | contig 18000 bp, 22 predicted proteins | sample 5384141 | NCBI WGS metagenome assembly VOFB01 (sample SAMN12384721, study PRJNA508395) | human gut metagenome | isolation source: healthy gut A | host: Homo sapiens | reverse complement strand
GAGCGTATTCAGCGTCATCCCAATTACGAAAGGTATGTTTCATTACATTTCCGACCTGCTGAGCGGTCAGACATTCCGGAAGACCCACTTCATCCAAAACAACGCCGATATCCTCTTTCGTGAGTTCGATATTATCCTGATTATCCTTTCCAAGAATGGTAATACTGCCGCTATCCTTATGAATCATATCCAGAATAAGCTTGATGGTGGTACTTTTTCCCGCACCATTCTCGCCGATAAGCCCCATAATGCATCCGCTCGGCAGTGTCAGATTGATGTTGTCAAGCGTAAAGCCGGGATATGATTTTGTCAGGTTTCGAATTTCAAGCGCATTCATCCTTGTTCCTCCAAACTGAAATGAACCATTTCCATAATCTCTTGTTTGCTCAAATTGCAGGATGCAGCTAGTCTGACGATTTCATCAATATGTTCTTCAATCTTTTTCAGATTTTCTTCTCGCAGCAGCTCTACATTTTTAGGCGCCACATAACACCCCTTGGCAGGCAGGGTGTAGATAAATCCTTCTTTCTCAAGCTCTTCATAGGCACGTTTCGTAGTAATAAAGCTGATGCGAAGATCCTTCGCAAGACCCCGAATGGATGGAAGCAATTCATCTTGCTTTAATGCGCCGCTGATGATCTGACCCTTGATCTGAGAATATATCTGATCATAAATCGGCGTTCCGCTTTTTGTTATCAATCAAAATATTCACGTCATCGCCTCACTGTAATTTCTGTATATGTGCATTATATACAGTTAGGGTCCTTCTGTCAATACGTTTCATAAAAAATAGACTGCCAGGTTTTTAACCTGACAGCCTCGGTTTCTCTATCCTCCGGATTGCGTTCGCTCTATCCCTGTTCAGCGCCGGATAACCTGTTTTATTCCTCTTTCAGCCTGCCATCCAGCGTGACAGTGACGACCTGCCACGGGATGAATTTTCCGCTGTTTTTCAAGGCGGTCACCGCCGCGCGCTCCAGCCCGCCGCAGCAGGGAACTTCCATGCGGACGACGGTGACGCTCTTGACGTCATTTTCCCTGATGATCTCCGTCAGCTTCTCCGCGTAGTCCACGCTGTCCAGCTTTGGGGCAGCCCACAAAGGGTGATATGCCCCCGCATGAACCGCTCGTGGAAGGCGGCGTAGGCGTAAGCGGTGCAGTCGGCGGCGATGAGCAGCTTTGCGCCGTCGAAATACGGGGCGTTTATCGGAACCAGCTTGATCTGGACGGGCCACTGCGAAAGCCTACTCTCCTGCGCGGCGCATTGCGCGCCCGCATGGGATTCTTCCACGCGCTTAATCTGCCGCGATTGGCTCCCCGGACAGCCGCAGGGCAGGGTCATGCCCTCTTTCCGCATCTTTTTCTGCTTGTTTTCCATCACGGCCTGCTCGTCATAGGCCGCCGCTTCGCGCTCCACAAAGGTGATCGCGCCCGTCGGGCAGGCCGGCAGGCAGTCGCCCAGCCCGTCGCAGTAATCATCCGCATCAGCTCCGCCTTGCCGTCCACCATGGCGATAGCGCCCTCGTGGCAGGCCTCGGCGCATGCCCGCAGCCGTTGCACTTTTCCCTGTCGATTTGAATGATTCTACGGATCATTTTGACGTCCTCCTCGCTGTTCTGCTTGACTTCACGATGATATTCTACTATCATCAATCGTGAAAATCCGTTGGCATGCCAACATGGAGGAGAAAAATATGCGCTTTCATTTGACGAACGCCCCGCTTTTTCGCGGCATGACCCCGGAGGAAATCGACGCGCTGCTGAGCTGCCTGAACGCGAAGGCGCGAGCCTGCAAAAAGGGCGAGATCATCCTGATAGAGGGCGCGCCCACGGAGCAGCTTGGCGTGGTTCTCTCGGGCAGGGTCATCATCGAAATGAGCGACGTCTGGGGCAACAACAGCGTGCTGAGCAGCGTTGCCCCCGGCGGAACCTTCGCCGAGGCGTATGCCTGCATTCCGGGGGAGCCGCTCATGGTCAACGCCGTCGCCGCGGAGGATTCGACCGTGCTGCTTTTGAACGCCCGCCGGGTGCTGACCCCTGTTCCCATGCCTGCGCCTGCCACGCGGGGCTGATCCGCAACCTGCTGACGCTGTGCGCGGGAAAGAATTTGCAGCTCTCCCGCCGGATGATGCACACCAGCCCCAAGCGCATCCGCACGCGGCTTTTATCCTACTTTTCGGAATGTATCAAGCGAAGCGGCAGCTACGCCTTCGATATTCCCTATAACCGTCAGCAGTTGGCGGACTACCTCAACGTTGAGCGCAGCGCCCTGTCCAACGAGCTGTCCCTCATGCGGCAGGACGAAATCCTGCGTTACGACAAAAATCACTTCGTCGTCAGCGAAACGGCGGACGTGAAATAAGGGGCGCGCTTTGGCGGTCGGCTTTTTCGCGGCGCGGAGGGAATCAGCGCCTCACCTTCCGTATACCTCGATCTGCCTGAACGCCGGGAACGCCGACGGATTGTCGCATTTGATCAGCCTGTCCAGCGTCAACGTGCGGGTGCGGTGCGCGCCCAGCTCGACGCGCTGCGGGCCGTCGATCCCCGCCAGCGGGAACGTCTTTTCATACCCGTCGTCCAGCGTCACCGTTCCGGAAATCCAATATGCGTCGTGCGGGAAATCCGCGCGCAGATACAGCGTCAGCGCGTCGATTTCCACCTCGCGCCCGAAATCGAGCGTCAGCCTCGCGTCCGTCCGCGCGCCGATGCCCCAACTGCCGAACGGCCATTCGCCGTGGCCGCAGGCGATGTGCTCGCCGTCGATCACGTTGCGCGCCGCAAAGCCGCTCTCGTTGCGCGTTTCCACGTTGGCCGTCGCGTGGGGGTATGCCTCGGCCTCGCCGCGCTGATCCGCCGGATTTTCCGCCAGATTGCGGTATTCGCCGCCCGCATCCGGCTTAATGGAAATCAGATGCATGTCGCCCGCAAACGCCTTCGGCGGATAGACCGCCAGCCCGTCGCCCGCCAGCGGCGGCCGATAGACGAACGCCCTGTTTGGCAGATAGACGCGCGCGGGCTTCACCTGCTGATCGACCTGCACGATGGCATGTTGGCTGCCGGACGCGAAGCGGATTTCGTCGCCCGCCTCATACGCGCCGCGGTAGAGCAGCGCGGCCTCGCTTTCGCCCCGCGCCTCGGCGCGTTTTTCACCGCCGCGCCAAATTTCAATGCTGTACATCGCGTCTCACTTTCCGGCCATCCACAGCCGCGCGTCCGTGCCGCGCAGCTTGCAGAGCGCCTCGATGAAGAAGTAATCGCCGTAGAGGATGTTGACATGGCGGCCCGCGCCGTCGTTGTGATAGCTGGCCGTGCACTTCTGCAAAATGCCCATGTTGCCGTCCGTCCAGTCCGCGCAGAGGGCGTTGAGCGCCGTCAGCAGCTTCATCGCCGCCGCGCGATAGGTTTCCGCCTCCTCGCCGCCGACGACGTTCGCCAGCTCCAGCAGACCGCAGGCCGCGCACGCCCCGCGATGTTGTCGATGCGCTCCTCGTCCTTCGGCTGGCGGAAATCGCAGTCCGTCAGGCCGTCCTCGCGGATGTTGGCGATGAAGTACTTCGCGCATTTTCTCGCCACGTCGATGTATTTCCGGTCGCCCGTGTTGATCCCGCTGAGCGTAAAGCCATACAGCGCCCACGCCTGCCCGCGGCTCCAGCTCGAACCGGGCGCATAGCCCTGTCCGCCGGGCTTTTCAAGCGCCTTGCCCGTCTTCGGATCGAAAATCACGATGTGGTTGCTGCTTCCGTCCTCGCGGATAAACTCGCGGATGGTCGTATCGGCATGGATGCGGGCGATGGCCTCAAAGCGCGGGTCTCCGGTCTTTTCGCTCGCCCAATAGAGCAGGCTGAGGTTCATCATACAGTCGATGATGGCGTAGCCCGCCCTATCCGCCTGCGGCCACGCGCGGATGAAGCCGGTCGGGTTGAAGCGCCCGGCCAGCAGCGTCGCCGCGTGGAGGGTATCGGCATATGCCTGTGCGTCGCCGATGAGCCGGTCGTGCGCGCCGGTGGAGAGCAGATACATGAAGCCAACGTCGTGGTTGAGCAGCATGAACGAGCGCAGTTCGGCCGTCAGCAGCGCCTCCACGCGCAGCGCCTCGTCCTTATACACATCCCTGCCCGTGGCGGCGTAGAGCTGCCACATCATGCCCGGCCAGAAGCCGCCCGTCCACCAGCTGTTGCCGTCATACGGCGCGGGGCTGTATCCGTCCTTTTGCCCCATGTAGGGGATGATTCCCTGCTCGGCCGCGCGCTTCGCGCCGCGCTCCATCTTTTCACAGGCGCGCGCAAAGGCCTCGTCAATCCATTTTTCCATACGTCAAAATCTCCGTCGGGGGATTCTCCCACGCATCGCGTCCCGCGGTCTTCGTGCCGAAAACGGCGCTGACAAGCACGGTTTCGCCCTGCCGATTCGAGCCGTCAGGGTCGGAATCAGCGTGCGCGGGGCCATCAGATTGGTGTTCGGTTCGGGCATGACGTTCTGCTGCCCGTCATAGCCGCTCAAATTCATCACGCCGCTCACGCCCCACGGCGCAATCACCGCCGCGCGGCCGTTTTCGCAGATTTCCTCCGGCGTTCGCGCGTGCTGCGCGTAGACGACGCTTCCGTCGCAGCCGTCGCGGGAGATGGCATAGCCGCCCTCCGCCGCGTACAGCTCGCGGTCGCTGATGATACGGTGGATGTGCACGTGCCACTCGCCGAAGGGGCGCAGTTCGGTTTTCACCGTCACGCCCGCGAACGGACGCCATGTGGAAATCACGCAGTCCTCCCTGATTTCGTATTCGTCGCAGCCGTAGCGCGGGTGCCACGTGTCGCCGTCCTCGCTGAGGGCCAGCATGTTATCAAACGCGCCGTCCTTGAGCAGCTTTTGCGCCTTGCTGACGCTGAAGCCGAACACGCTGGAATAGACGAATTTTTCATACTTCGCCTCGTCGTGGCTGTGCTCGTGCGCGCGGTTGCCCGCCACAAACGCCGTCACATGGCTCTTGTCGTCGCTGCGGGTAATGAGCATCCGCGCGTGCGGCTGAAGCGCCGTCTTCGGCGTGTCGATCTCCTGTTCTTCGGCGTATCGCTTTGATTTTCTGTTGACTTTTGGGTTTACACAAAATCGGTGGTCGACCCGCCGGCTTGTTTCTTTGGCTTTTGGCGTTGTTCAATCCATTGCATCGCGCCGTATGCCGCCGTATGCGCCAGCGGTATCCACCGAACATCTTTGCCAATTCTCCGAACAACCTCACGCTTCATCGTTTCCAAATATTTCACATTTGCCGCCTTTAACAGAATCGAACCAGCCAATACGACACATATCGGCTCCTCTTCAAACGTTCCCAAACGATAGGCTGCTGCAATGTAATCTGCCGCACGCTTCGCCATCTGCTCGCCAATCCGGATCGCAATATGATCTCCTGCTTCATACGCATCAAAGAAACATGCGATTATCCGGCGTTGCAGTTGATCCTCAGACATGAATTTGGGCAGCCAAGTTTCCATCTGTCCCACTCGAATGTCACAGGAATCGAACAATCCGGCAATTTTCCTCGTCATCTTCGTTTCGCAAAGCGACAACACCGCATCATCATAGACGCTTGAAAAAATCTGCTGCAATAGCCAGATACCACCTCCAGCGTCCCTCGACCATTCGTCCAATCCGCCGATTTTTATCATTTTTCCTTTTGAATCAATCGCCGCACAGCACACCCGTTCCACAATTGTAAGCGATTCCGACGTTACATTCTGCCTTAAGAGGCAAATACCCATCGTTGCACACCATGACATATTGAAATCCAAATCCACGCAGAATCTCTTGAAGACGCTCAGTCTGCGTATCGTTGTCCGCGCCCGAAAGTCCAGCGACAACATCCTGAATTTCTGATGCTTTTATGCCGTTTCGCGTCAGTAACAGGGTCAGATTTTCATAGAACGTTCTTTTTACCCCCGCATAACCATCGCTCAGCCTTTCATGGTTGCTCCCGCTGCCCACGTGTCGATCCATTACTTCAAGCGCATCATTCAGCAACAGATATTCTGTCTTGGTTCCGCCGCCATCAATCGCGATATAGATGGCTATCCCTCCTATTTGTTTGTGAACCGCATTTGTTTTTAAACCGCTTGTGCCTTTTTCTTTTTAGCATAGCAATCGAACCAGAGGATCAACAAAATGATGATTCCTTCGCAAACCTGCTGCACATACGCATTGATCCCCAACATATTCATGCAGTTTTCCAACATCTGCAACACAAGAACGCCGACAAATGTCTGCGGAATTCCTCCAATGCCCCCGCCGAAGGAAGTACCGCCGACTACACAGCCGCAGTTAACAGATAGAGCAGTTGTGTCTCCGTAAATAGACGATCCGTGTTTAATCTGGAGGCCAGCAGCACACCGCAAAACGCCGCCATCATTCCGGAAATCACAAAGGATGTCCATTTGACCCTCTTGGCGCGAATGCCTGACATCTGCGCCACATTATAATCACCGCCGACGGCATAACAGTTTCTGCCGAAGGATGTGAAACGCAAAATGCAATGGAACAATACAAGCATGACCAGCATGATGACAATCAGGTTGGGAATGCCTGCGCTCACCTTGCCATTGGCCAGTTTCATAAATTTGAGATTCATCGCAGGAACAGGATGGGCATCCGTAATCTGTTGAGCAATTCCTTTCAGTAGCATCCCCATCCCAAGCGTAATAATCATTGGTTCCGTTTTATGTTGCACGATGAGAAATCCGTTCACAAAACCCGTTAACGCGCCGCACAAAATCGAAATCGCAATCGCACACCACAGCGGCATGGAGCGCATCAAAATAATGGTAATAATACCCGACAGGCTCATCATTGCGCCGACCGAGAAATCAATGCCACCACAGATAATGGTCAACGTCACGCCGAACGCCATGATCTCCAGAATAGCCGCCGAGTTGAGCATGTCCAAGATATTGTATTTCGTATAAAATCCCGTGTCAAAAAAGAGCATTGTAACAAGCATCAGCAAAATAGCAACAACCGCTTTCTGACGCACGATAAAGCGAAGTGCTTTCGCACCGAAGCTCGCTTTTTTTTCGGATTCGCTGTTCATATTTTTCCCTCACTTTACCCTGCGTCTATCCAGCCAAATCGCAACAATTAATATCAATCCTTTGCAAATTGCCTGCATATAAGTAGATACGCCCAGCAAATTAAGGCAATTGGCAAGCAGGGTTACCAGCATGACACCCAGCATCGTGCGTATCACGCTGCCCCGACCGCCAACCAGAGACGTACCGCCGACAACGACCGCCAGTATTGCATTTGTGTCATAGTTCGCACCCAAAAAGCGGCGACGCTGTTGTGATTCTTGAAAACAAGACAATTGCTCCCAGCGCCGCAAATACGCCGGAAAGCATGAAAATCAGTGTCACACGGCGCTTGACCGGAATTGCAGCCAGCTCTGATGCCGTCATATTTGCTCCAGTCAGACAGATTTCCCTTCCGTTTTCGTTTTTGCTTAAGAATATATGCAGAATTCCCATACAGATAAGAAACAGAATAAAGGAGACTGAAACAAAACCAACCCTACCCGAACCCATCAATTTATACAGCGTAACTGAAGAGTTTAGGTAGGACATATGCTGCGTTGCTCCACCCGTATACAGCAGTGCGAGGGCACTATATACCGAACTCAGGCCAAACGTAATGAAGACAGATTTGGCCTGCGTCATCGCGCCGCAACTGATAATAACCTGCGCGTTGATAAACCCCATCAACGCGCCCGCTCCCAATCCTGCAACCAACGCGCCATATTGCCCGATGACGTCAATCATGGAAATGGTAAATACCGCGCTCAGAGAAACAATGCCTACAACCGACAAATCAATAAAGCCACCGATGATAGCTACCGTCATGCCCAACGAAACAAAGCTCAGTGGACCAAACTGATTCATAATGTTACCCAGGTTTGCAATAGAAAGAAATTTCGGTTCGATGATTGCCGTTACCCCAACCAGAATCAGAATGGTCATGAGCACCAGATTATTCTGAAAAAACGTCCCGATTTTTTTCTGATCTCTCACTTTGATTTCCCCCAGCCGATTGCCATGTTCATGATTTCCTGAGCGCTCGCCTTTTCCGGATCAAACTCGCCGGTAATCCGTCCGCCCGCAATGGTCAAAACGCGGTTGCTCATATTCAATACTTCAGGTAATTCAGAGGAAATCAGGATAATGGAGCTTCCAGCTTCAACCGCCTTTTTCATCAACATATAGATTTCGTATTTGGCGCCCACATCAATGCCGCGTGTAGGCTCATCCAGAATCAATATTCTCGGTTTGGTTTCCAGCCAACGACCAATGATGCATTTTTGCTGATTTCCACCGGAAAGCGTTTCCACAGCCGTATCCGGAGAAGGTGTCTTTATATGCAATTCATCGATTTCGCGGAGTGCCATTTTTCTCTCCAGCGTTGGACTGAGGAACACTCCCTTCCGAATATCCGATAAATTTGCCATAGAGATATTTTTGTTCCACAGAAAACGGCAATGCCAGCCCCTGTTGCTTTCGATCCTCAGGCACAAAACCGATGCCGTTGGCCTTTCCATCCAGCGGTCCTGCAATGCGCACAGATTTTCCGTCTATAATAATTTCCTTGCTTCTGATATAATCTGCGCCGTAAATCGCCCGCACAATTTCAGTACGTCCGGCGCCAACCAGGCCAACCAACCCGAGAATTTCTCCACGATTGAGCACAAATGATATGTTATGCAGTTTTTGGAATTGAGGTGCTTTACCTCCAGCAGTCGTTCCCCCACGCAATGCGGCCGCTCCGGGTATTCGCTTTCAATCGTGCGCCCAACCATCATTGCAATCATGTCGCTTCTAGTCAACTGCGGAGCCGGCTTGGTGTCAATCACATGACCATCACGCATGACAGTAATCATATCGCAGTACTCAAAAATTTCATCGAGCTTATGACTGATGTAGATAATTGAAATGCCTCGGCTCTTCAACTCGCGGATAATGCTGCCAAGCCGCTTGAGTTCATCATCCGTCAGACTGCTGGACGGTTCATCCATAATAATCAGTTTAGAATCAAACGATAGCGCCTTCGTGATTTCCACCATTTGTTTTTCCGATGTGCTCAGTTCAGAAATATATCTATTGGTATTAATCATGCTGCCGATGCTGTCAAGCAGTTTTCTGGCTTTCTGATGGGTCTTTTTCATACCGCCAACCTCGCGGAATCGCCCAAGAAAATGTTTTCACCGACAGTCATGGTGTTGACGAGGCTGAATTCCTGATAGATAATGCTCAGTCCCATACGCAGCGCATCAATCGGCGTTGTTCTTTCAATAATCCGACCATCAAATTCCACGGTTCCGCTGTCCTTACTGTATACACCGGATAGAATTTTCATCAACGTCGATTTGCCCGCGCCGTTTTCTCCTACAATACCATGCACCACGCCGCGACGTATATCCATCGACACATTATCCAACGCTTTGACGCCCGGAAAGGACTTGCTCACGTTTTTGATGGAAAGAATGAGTTCTGATGCGCCCGCCATATATCGCTCCTCCTTGAAAAAGAGCCGGATTGCCCCTCACGCAGGCAATCCGGCGTTCATTTTACGCAATTACCATTCCGGATACGGGAAAGTATCAACATTCTCAGCCGTCACAGTGTCCAGAGGAATAAAGTTCTCTGCCTCGTAAGCCTCGCCGTCCGCGGCTGCACGGATGACTTCAAGCGTCTTAACCGAGATATTGACTACATTCTGGCTAATGCACACGCTTTGTGTACCAGCCTTGACCTGATCGAAGCCGCCGCGGCAGCCATCAATCGCGACGACAAACGTGCCTTCAATCCCCGCATTCTTGAGCGCCTCGATGCAACCGGTCGCGCCATTGTCCCAGTGACAGAAGACCGCTTGAATATCTTTGCCAAACTTAACGATCATGTCCTGCGTAATGGACATCGCCTGATCTGCCGACCATGTATCGCATGCCTGATAACCGATCACCTCGATGTTGCTGCCTTCGAGCGCCGCCGTAAAGCCGTCATGGCGACGATTCTGCGCATCGCTGCCCGCCGCACCGCCGATTTCTATAACCTTGGCACCGTCCGGGAAATGCGCGATGATGGCCTGCGCAGCCTGCTCACCGGCGATGGTGTCGTCCACGCCTACAAAGATATCACGAAGCTCACGGAACTCCGGCGTGAGATCCGCAGAATACATCGCAACGATGACACCCGCATCTTTCGCCTGCATGACAGCCGGAACCACCGCATTGATGTCGCTCGGGCAAAGAATAATCGCGTCAAAGCCCTGTCCGATGCAGTTCGTGATAGCGGCCGTTTCAACCTGCGCATTGTACTGACCGTCAAAAGCGGTCACTTCCATGTTGTACTGATCCGCATGCTGTTCCATGATTTTGAAACCGTATGCATTCATCTCATTAGACATGGAGTTGGTGATGTAAGCAACCTTCAGCTTCTTTCCCTCCGCAGAAGCTACGGCAAACATACTGCACACCAGAACGAGCGCCAAAATGATTCCAAGTACCTTTTCATGTTGATTTCCATCCTTTCCTTCTATTTAACAGACATCGTCTGTTTGGAAACTTGCTTAACGAGCCGCAATTGCCGAAAGCACATCCTCGCTCATACGCATCGCGTCCCACGCGAGCACAACGGACTGGCACCCTATTTCCTCCAGCTGATTCAAATAGGTTTTCACGTATTCCGGCGTTGCCTCGCAAATCGGTTCGATCCGATTGACATCAATACCAGGCGTAATATTTATGTCCGACGCCATCAACAGACGAACTTGTTCAATCGTTGCGTCCATTGAACAAGCATCACCACCGAGCTTGGAAATGCGCTCTGCCATCTCCGCGCCTAACGCCTGAATTTCATACGGCACACCTGCCGGCGCATTTGTTTTGAGGTAAACCATCGGCTTAACAAAATCGGCCATGGAACCCATCGTCTGCAAATCCTGACCGACAAAATCAGCCACGCTCGGCGCAAACGTGTCAATGCCAACTTTTTTCCCCTTGCTTCTGAAGTGTATGCAGAGTTTCTGCGTCGCTTCGATATAATCGACCGCTTAACGCGCATCAGCTTGTCAATGTCCGCATCTCCATAATGGTATACGCTGTGCTCCATCGCTTGCGGTATAAAGATGTTTTTTCACCCATTTTACCGAGATGAATGATTCGATCCATATCAATTCCGGCTTGTTCATACCTCGCCCTGCACCGTGGACACCAACAGCCATAAAGATCCTTTACGCTATTTGCTGCCGAAGCATAGCGAATTCTGTCAATAAATACACCCTCTACCCGAAGCCCGTCAGTCAATTCGTCGTAAACCGTCATGGCACGCTCAAGGTTCTTCGAGGAAGACTGACAAACAAAATCGAAGTTCTCTCCGCGGCATATGCCGTCGATCGCATGGTTTCCTTCTCCCGTTATTGTCACGAAGGGATCCGCCGATTTAGGAGCATGAATCTCACAAAATATCGGGAGCCACAAGTACTTTTCGATGCCTTGCTTATCGAGATATTCCGCCACCTGCCTGTTTACCTCGCGATCCGGTGACCAACCATAAATCACCCGATCCACGTCAAGCATTGAAAGACATTGATCCAGCTTTTTTCGTAATCGCTCTGCCTTCTGCCGCTGTATGCGTAAAAGAACCCGTGTTTATCTGCAACAGATATTTCACGTTTCCACCCCTCATTCCGCAAGAACTACCTTTCGAAATAATTATACTCAGTTTCTGAAATATTGTCAACATGGTATGGAAAACATTTATTTTTCTTTTTAATATTCATTACTCATAGTTTTTTAAGTTATTTTGTTTGATTTGATCATTGCTTTGCTCGCCAATCTTTGTTTTATTTTATTTCAGAAATATGAAATTAAATACTTGAAATAATCATGATTTTCCTTCATAATATACGGTGTAAGTTCATCAAAGTGAGGTACCCGTTTATGCGAAGAAAATACCCCTTTTCCATTGCAGAAATCGCCGCCCTCGCAGAGGTTTCCTGTGCAACCGTTTCCCGCGTACTAAACAACCAAGATGCCGTCAAACCTGAATTGTACGATAAAGTTTGCGACGCACTCCGCACCCGAGGTGTCAATCCGGATGATGTTATTTTGCAGGTGGAAAATGCCGGCAAGCTTATTCTGTTTACACTGCCGTTTGATTTCAATTCGTTTTTTAACGAAATCATCAAGGGAGCCAAAGCGTCAGCCGCCCAACACGGCTATCAAATGCTCATTCTCCAAGAGCATATCAACGTCAACACATTTCCTGCGTTTGAGAAGCTGCTCAAAAACATGAAAATTTCCGGGCTGATCACGTTGAACCACATCAACAGCGGGCTGATGGAAAAGCTCACAGATTTGTTGCCCGTTGTTCAGTGCTGCGACTACGATCTGAAAAGCCAAGCCGTCTCCTCTGTCACGCTGGATGACCAGAAGACCGCTAAAAGTGCCGTCGATTATTTAATCACACAAGGGCGTCACCATATCGCTTTCATGTCCGGCCCACTGCGCTACAGCGACAATTTTTATCGTAAGGAAGGTTATCTGCAGTCGCTTCGGCTCAACCGGATTGAACCTTCCCCAAACTGGATCATTCATCTACCGGAAATCAACTATAACATGGCATTTTCCTCCGCCACACAACTGCTCTCCCAGCCAACCCGCCCTGACGCCTTCATCGCCATTTCTGATCTATTTGCCTGCGCGATCATCAATGCGGCACACCGCCTAAATCTCTCCATTCCCGAAGACCTAATGGTTATCGGTTATGACACCGTCGATTATTCGCTGATTTCTACGCCCACCATCACCACCATCAACACACCAAAATTCCAATTGGGATACACCGCCTGTGAAATCCTTATTGAACAGATTCTCAATCCAAACGCTTCCATTCAGCATCTCAGCCTTCCATCCGAGCTGATTATCCGAGAATCCACATCCGTCAAATGAGTGGGCGACTAAACAAAGGGCCGTTGCGGAAATTCAAATTCCGCAACGGCCCCATCTTTTACACGATCAATACTTCGTTCCGTAGAGCTTATTCTGGGTGTTCTTGCCCGCGATACCGTCCACGGAGAGGCCGACGTCCTTCTGATAGGCGCGCACAGCGTCATACGTCCACTGGCCGTAGATGCCGTCCGCAGAGCGGACATAGCTCTTGTAGCCCGCGTCGATCAGCGCCTGCTGCAATCTCTTCACCGCGTCGCCCCTGCAGCCCCAATACAGCAGGCGGTAGCCCGTGCTTGAGCCCGAACCGGAAGAGGACGAGCCGGAGGCCGGTCTCGCGGAGGAGGAATACAGAAGCTGCTGTGTGCCCGAATCGGCAACGCCGGTCACGCTCAGGCCGTTGCGGCTCTGGAAATTGCGCACGGCGCGATAGGTGTTGCTGCCGAAGTAGCCGTCTGCCGAGCCGCTCAGGTAGCCCAGCGCTTTCAGGCGGCGCTGGAGCGGAACGACCGCCGCTTTATAGCGGTTAGAGCGCGAAAGCGTATCGTAGCTTTCCGGGGAATAGCCCGAAGCGGCCTTGGCCTGCGCCGAATAGAGGAGCTGCTGGGTCGCGTTATCCGCCTTGCCGGTGACGGAAAGACCGTTGACCGACTGGAACCAGCGCACGGCGCGCTGCGTGCCGCTGCCGAAGATGCCATCCACGCGGATGGTGTAATAGCCCAGATCCTTGAGGCGCTGCTGGAGCGTGTAGAGCAGCGCCATGCCGCGGTCGCCGCGCACCAGCGTCGGATAGGTCTGTCCGCTCTCGCTATACCCGATGGCGCTGACGGAATAGAGCTTCTCCTGCGTGAGCTTGCCCGCCATGCCGTCCGCGCTCAGGCCGTTGGCAGACTGGAACAGGCGCACGGCCGCCGCCACGCTGTCGCTGTAATAATTCGTCGGGGAAACCGGGTAGCCCATTTCGGAGAGGCGGCTGGTCAGCGCATACACGCCGTCGCCGTGGCTGCCGCGCTTGAAGAGCTTGTAATACGGCGTGCCGCCCACGATCACTTCCACGTTGTAGGACATGCTGTTGCCCGCGCCGTAATAGACGGTCAGGGTGAAGCGCGTCCCCTGCGCGTAGGTATGCGGCAGGGTGAAGCGGACGATGCCGCGGTTATCCGCAACGAGGGTCTGCTCATAATCGCCCGTCTTGAGATAGACGGTCACGCCCGCGGTCGTCTTGGCCACGACGGTCAGGCTGTTGTTGTAGAGATCGTCCACCTCCAGCCCGGGCTTTGTGACCGTGCCGGTGACGACGAACGTGCCTTGCAGGGTCACGCGGCTGGCTTCGTCGCCGACATACTGCGCGCTGACCTCGGTATAGGTGCCCGCCGTGCGCGCCAGCTCGGCGGTGAATTTGCCATCTGCGCCCGCGGTCACGATGACGCTGCCGCCGTCCGGCACGGTGGAAATCGTGATGCGCTCGTTCGGCTTCGCCGTGCCGCTGACGGTGAGCTTATTTTCGCCCGGCGTTACACCGCTGATGGCGATCTTCACGTTTTCCTCGGTGACGTTCAGGTTGTCGATCACCGTCGCCGCAACGCCGGTCTGCGCGGGCGCGTAGTTGACGGAAACGCTGTACGTGCCCGCCGCGAGGTTTTCAAAGCTGACCTTGCCCACGCCCGCCGCAATCGAGCGGGTATCCTTCGGCTGGCCGTTCTGCATCAGCGTGGCCACCACGCTCATCGGGCTGGCCACCGTCACATCCACGTCGATGCGCTTCACGCCCGCCGTCGCCGCGGACGGAGGGCGTGTCGGTCTGCGCGTATTCGTCCTTGTCGCGCTTTTTGATGCGGATGCGCGTCATAACGGGCTGATTGGTCGCGGACAGGTCGGTGGTTTCATCCGATTTCACGGTCGCGTCCAGCGTGATTTCTTCAAAAACATAGCCCGCCGTTTCGCCATGTTCGCGGACGAGATAGCGTCCCTTGCGCAGCGGCTCGGATACGGCGACGCCGTTTTCATCGGTCGTCATGCTGCCGACCAGCGTATTTCCATAAGCGTCATTTTCGTAGATGTCGAAGGTCACGCCCGCAACGGGATTTCCGTTTTTGCGATCCGTCTTGGTCAGGCGCAGCCAGCCCTTTGTCGGCTCGTTCGCCGCGGCGATTTCGTAGGTCTTGCCGCCCTCAAAGCAGTCGATTTCCGTTTGGAACGGCGCATCGACATAGTGCGCGGGCACGGCGGTTTCCTCGATGCGGTAGCGTCCCCATTCGAGCCAGTCGGTTTCTGCACAGCCGTCCGCGCCGGTGGTCAGTGTGGCGACGACTGAACCGACCGCTGCGCCGTTTGAACCGGCAGGCGCGGAAAGCCGGGTAACGGTGAACACCACGCCTGCCAGCGGTTCATGCGTCAGGCTGTCCGTCTTGACGATGCGGATTTTGCCCTGAATCGGCGCATTGGCGAAGGAGAGCCGGGAGGTTGCGCCAGCCGTAACCGTGACGGTCTGACTGCTTTGTATGGAAACCTGATATCCCTGCGGTGCATTCTTTTTGCGCACGGTATATGTACCCGCCTGCACATTGGAGAAGGTCGCCGAGCCGTCCGCGCCGGTCGTCTGGGATTGAAGGACAGCACCCGCGCTGTTCAGCAATTCAAAGACTGCACCCGAAAGCGCCGCGCCGGAGCTTGCGCTGGTTTTGGCGACGACGATTGCGCCATACGGCTGTTCAAACTCAATGCGCACGGCTTTGAATTTCGCGGGCAGACCGTGTTGCGGAATGACAAACTTCTGAATATCCGCGTCCGGGATGCCGACTAAAAAGCCGCTTCTTCATCCTGAGAAGAAACGGACTCTGCGGTGATGGCAAATGTACTTTGAGTGGAGGTGACGGAAATCGTGTCGCCGCTGCGCAAGTAGTAATATTCGCCGTCCGAACCGCCGCTGTTGCCGGTCAGACTGCCGACGCTGCGGCTGATGCGGATGAGGTCCGCGTCCGTCGTCAAGGTCACCGTGCCGACGTAGCTGCCGCCCTGTATGGTCATGGATTTGTTGCCGGTGCCGATATCGCCGGTGATGCCGGAACGCCGAATCGCGCAGGAAGCCAGCCAGCGCGCATATTCCAGATAATCCGCAGGCGCTTGACCGGATGCGCGGTAGAACTCATCCATGCGCCAGTAGTCGCGGACATACCAGTCACCCTCAAGCTGCTTGACGACTTCGCGGATGGCGAACTGCCCGGCGACGCGCGACCACACGTCGCTGTCCTCGTAACCGGTATCTACGATCATGTACGGGTAAGTGTGCCGCAACACCCAGCCGATGGCGTGCATGGTGCGGCTGCTGTAAATATCGCCGGAATAGCCCGGCTTGACCGCGTAGCCGTCCAGATCGACGACCTCAAACGGGCCGGTCGGGTTATCCTTTGCGCCGGGGCTGTTCATGGTATGCTCCAGACAGTAGACGGTCTGACCTTCCAGATAGTGCGGCGTGGCGTAAATCGTGCCGTAGCCGTCGAGTTTGGCAATCTGCTTGTACTCGCTGTCATGCCCGGAACTGCCCTGAAGCCCTTGCTGACCGGGATAGAAGGTCTTGACGCTGGCGTTGTGGTTCCGCAGATTGAAATCCGCGGACGCATACAGGGCAATCGGCTCAAACGGATAGGCATAGTCGGTGACGGTTAATTCGTGTGCATCAGTGGGCGACAGATCGTCCATCGGGACAAAGAGCGTATCGGTGTCCGTCCAGATCAGTTTGCCGTCTGCATCGTCCGCGCCGTACAGATAGCGTATCTCGCACCAGTCGCGCCCCAAAGCGTCCTGCTGAACGGATTCCACAGAAACAACAGCATCGCGGGTGAATACGCCCTGCCAATCGTCGCCGTTATCATCTTCGTCATGGATTCGTCGATGGAAAGATAAACGCGGGTTTCGGTGGTGACGGCGGCGTAATCCCCGGTTTGCAGAAACGGCGCTTGCGGTTTCGGGCGCAGGCGTTGCTTCAGGGGCTTCTTCGCTTATGGTCAGCTCGCCAAAGAGAACGAATGCATCCATATAGCCGATGTCGGAGGCGATGAAGCCGCAGGGACGCTGCTCTTTGAGCGCTTGGCGGGTTTCCTCAGAAATAGAAATATCGGATATATCCGATTTGGCAATGTAGCCGGAAAGGGGTTCGTCTGCATAAGTGAGCCACCAGACATTGAACGCCGTTTCGGTTTCTTCGGTGATAAGCAAAACGCCGCCGTCCTTTTTCAAGGTGAACAGCGGCGCGGTCAGGGCGGCATCTTTGTAAATGACGGATTCTGCGTAAGCAGCGGCATACGCATAGCCGTATTCCAAAATCGCTTCGGATACAGAAAACGCTTCCTCATCGTCGGGAAGCGGGCTTTCTTCGGGGATGGGCGTTTCTTCAACAGGCGGATCGTTCGTCGAATCTGTGTCAGGCGTTTCTTCCGGGACTTCGGGAGAAGGGGTTTCCTCAATATCCGAATCGGACGGTTCGGGCGTTTCCGATTCATCCTGATCGGGGATATCGGGAGTATTCTCGTCAGCGGGGATTTCCGCAGTTTCCGATTGCCCACCGGAGTCCGGCATTTCATCGGGTTCTTCCGAAACGGGCGGTTCGATTGGCTCGCCGGTTTCTTCGGTTGGGAAATCGGAAAGATTGGGTTCTTCAGCGGTTTCTGGCTCGTTCTGTTCGACGATTTCCGTCTGAATGGGGTTTTCGATAATCTCTTCCGAGAGGACGGAAACCGGAAGATGGGTCAGCAGGAGCGCGGCTGTCAGCAGCCACGCGAGCCGTTGTTTTCGATGGGGTTTGCGCATATCACAACCTCCTTTGAAAGTGAAAATGGAAAAAATGTGCGAAAATAGATGTCATAATTTCAGAAAAATGTGTAATCTTCATGAAACGGAAAAACCCGCTCAGCATAATTCTGAGCGGGAGAGTGAATGTAACCGATAGGGTTGTCTAAAGGTCTTCGGGGACATCTTGAGAGGACATCTTGAGGGACATCTTAGGGGACATAGAGGGACAGCTTA
>VOFB01000289.1_pt1 | contig 18000 bp, 27 predicted proteins | sample 5384141 | NCBI WGS metagenome assembly VOFB01 (sample SAMN12384721, study PRJNA508395) | human gut metagenome | isolation source: healthy gut A | host: Homo sapiens | reverse complement strand
CGGCTCCCTGGAGCTGTGAAGCGTCTATCCAGGCGGAAATATCTCGCAGAAGGTTTTCTCCGACGCACATGTCGCCGGGGAAACCAGATCAGAATTTGGTCCACGCCTGCGGGCGCCAACTCCGCAGGACGACCAGGAGCCCCATGGGGCTCCCGGTCGTTCTGCTAGTTGATTCTTATTTCAGGATCACCGCGTCGTCTCTCTCAAACGCGGAGGCGCTGTAATAGCGGGTGATCGTGCCGTCCTCGGCCTTCTCAAAGCTGAAGTGCTCCATGAAATCCCACAGGATGGGCATCTCATAGGGACTGCAGTTATGGGCACGCAGCAGGGTATATCCATACTTGACCATGGGCACCCCTGTCGCTATTCTCCCAAGTATAGACCTTGGTGCGGTCGTTGATAAACTCATGCTCATCATCGGCAGTACCAATCTGCGCGTCAGGCATGTTGTTCACATCAAAGAGGTAGGTGATCCACTCATTGGCCATCTCAGAGCCCCACAGGTCAGGCATCAGGTTATCCAAGTCGCTCTGGCCAGTGATGACAAAGTCGGGCATAGCCCCGCCAGCCCCCTCAGGCAGCTTAGAAGTACCATCAGGCACGGCCAGTCCAGAGGTGGAGGCAGCAGCCGCATAGAATTCAGGGTTTGTGCGGACAAAGCCCTGTGTAGCCATGGAGCCTGCAGACTGTCCGGAGCCGTAGATCCGGGTGAAGTCCAGATTTGCATAAGTGCCGTCAATAGTCTCTTCCAGCACGGCCATCAGGGAGTTATAGAACTTGTCGGAGTCAGCGTGAGACACACTGCTGGGGCTGGCACTATAAGTCTCGCAGACGAAAGCCAGCACGATCCCCTCTTTGTCCGCCACCTGCCACCAGAGGGTGGAATCCATAAAAATGGAGTCAGTCTGGCTGTTGCCAGGGTAGAGCACGAGCACAGGCAGTTCCTTACCCTCAAATCCATCGGGCACATAGGCAATATATTCCCGGGGATCCCACAGCCCGTCGCCGCTGTTGTCACTGAAGGCGATCACGCCCACCTGGACGGTGCCGTGTCCGTCAATGGCCACATCCTCCTGGGCCAGGATCTGGGTCCCGTCGCTGAGGGTCTTCTGCACCTGTCCGACCTTAGCCGCCTGCTGGGCAGCCACTCGGGCGGAGGTATAGTCCAGGCGGTAGGTCAGCGCGTTGCTATATGCAAAGGTGTTGTCGTAGCGGGTATAGACAGACAGGAAAGCATAGATCTCAGCGGCGCTGGGGGTCTCAGAGCTCACCTTCACCTGAGAAATGCCGTACCGCTCACTGGCGGGGAGCTGCGCATTGGCAAAAGCAGTCTGGATCGCATCCGAGTCCTTATCCTGACGATATACGCCCTCCCCGTCTGCATTGGAAACGCAGTCATTGGCTTCTTTCAATAGTCTACGCTGTCAGCAGAGGAGGTTCCGGCAAACCAGGTGGGTACAGGCACATCCTTACGGGCGATCTGCTCCATTCCGCACTCTTTCAGCACCGCCTGGAACTCTGCGTCGGTCTTGAAGCCAGCATCATAGCCACTGGTATTAGAGCCGTCATAAAGCGCAGAACCAGCCTCTTCCAGAACAGCTTTCCCGGCAGAAGCGGCATTTACAAAGGCCTGGCTGATGACAAAGATGGGATTCTCAGCGGCCCAGGCCTCCAGGGGAGCGGCGCCCTCGCCGTAGCCTGCCAGATAAAACTCTCCAAAGGTGGAGAACACGTTGATGCCGGCTTCGTTGTTGCCGCTCTTCAGGAAGGCAATGGCGGCGTCCATGTAGGCCTTCTCCTCCGCCGCGCTGCCCCAGCCCTCCGCGCCGGGCTCCAGTACGAACAGGCCTTCGCCCTTCTGTGGTCCATCAGGTCGATCCACCCCTCGTCCTCCAGGAACTGCTGGGTATCCACACCATTGGGCACCGCGATCACGGTGAAGTAGGAGCGGATGGACGCCTCCTCGGAGATGTACACCGTCACCTGGCGGTCACCCTCCACGTCGATGTTCTTCGTGAACCAGCCGGTCAGCGGCAGCTGGGCCGCCTGGGTCCAGTCCTTCTCCAGCGCCGTGATCGTGTCCAGATCCACGCCGCCCAGCTCTGTCCCGCCATCTTCCGTCCTCGTAGCATCCCCTGCTCCACCCCCAGGTGGCCGCCTGGGCAAACCAGGCCCTTCACGGGTGATGGTGCTCTCCGGCTATCGAAGGTCTTCCCGCTCACGCCCGCCATCAGGCCGTAGTAGTTGGCGTCCATCACATCCTCGTAGTAGGATGCGCTCCGGCTCACGTCCTGGAACTTCTGCTCCGGCTGATACGCCGCGCTTCCAGGCACCGCCATGGCCAGAGACAGCGCCGCCGCAGTGGACACAGTCACAAATCTCTGCATCTTTCTTTTCATCTTGTTTGCTTCCTCCCTAAATTTGTTCACGCTCTGCAAAATAGATGTCTTGTTCCTCCGCTTTACCGCCTCCCATTTTTCGTTGTTTTCCATAATTTTTGCTGCTTGGACTGATGTCTTTCATTATATCCTGTTCAATACATTTTTCTAGTGTTAAATTATAGATAGTACCATGCAAAAGATTCATTGAATCTTTTGCAAATGACAGAAGCGCGGGGGAGGCCGGAGGGCCTCCCCCGCCCGTTCCCTTTCAACCCCGGTCAGTCTTTTCAGCCCCTCCCAGAGCTCGATGGCCTTGAACTTCAGCACATATCCCTGGGTCTCGCCAGTCATCAGGGCGGCCTGGTCATCGGTGAAGCGTCCCGCCTGGGCCGCCTCCTCCACCGTCTCGCTGGCCGCACCCAAGCACAGGGGCGGGAAGGCCACGCACCACCAGTTCTGCCCCGCTCCCTCGCCGATGACCACCCGCAGGGCCGTGTATTCTCCTGCCGGAAGGGCAAAGTCCTCATACTCCTTGGTGGGGAACCAGGTCTCTGTCAGATCCGCCCGGACCGCGTAGTCGCAGCCCCGCTCCTCCAGCACCCGCTGTCCTGCCGCTGCCAGCTCAGGCAGATGCTCCTGGATGGCCGCCGCCGCCGCCGTGCGGTCTGCCCCCCGCCGGGTACAGCTCCTCCGCGTGGGCCAGGACCTGGTCCCGAACCTCCAGTTTCAGTGCCTGGTCCTCCGGGCTGTCTGAATTGGCGATGACATGGAGGCGGATCACCTGGTCCGCCAGCCGCTCCTGCTCCCGGTCCAGCCATCCCCCAGTGCCAGTGCGCACAGCACGCCGCACATCAGCGCCAACTCCCAGCGCTTCATTTTTCGGTCCATATACAACACCATCCATACCTTTCGTATTTTCCGAGTGGAATTCTACGAAGAGTATGGACAGTGTCTTTCCTTCTTAAACCGTTTCCGCCAAAAATGTATCCCGGTTCTGCTCTGACAGAAGGGCACAGGCCTCCTCTGCCAGCTCCTTCCGTTGGAACAGGCCAAAGGCGGTGGGGCCCGTCCCGCTCATGGTGGCGCCCAGGGCTGCGCACTGGATCAGTGTGTGCTTGATCTCTGCCACCCTTACCTCCTGCCGCTCCGGCAGCACTTCCTCAAACACGTTGTACATGCGTCGGGCCACACCAGGCAGGTCCCCCGCCGCCAGCGCTGCCAGCAGTCCGGCGGTGTCGGGCCGGCAGCGGACCCGCATCCCGTCGATGCGTGCAAACAGCTCTGGCGTGGAGACGGGGAAATCCGGCTTGCACACAGCCACCCAGCACCGGGGCAGCGGGGGCAGCGGGGTCAGCATCTCCCCCCGCCCCTCGGCCAAGGCGGTGCCGCCCAGTACGCAGTAAGGGACGTCGGAGCCCACCCCTTCCCCCACCCGTGCCAGCTCCTCCATGGAGAAGGGATTCCCCTCCTTCTCGTTCAGGGCCCGCAGCACAGCGGCGGCATCGGTGCTGCCGCCGGCCATCCCGGCGCACACCGGGATGCGCTTGCGGATGGAGATCTCCAGTCCCGGCACCGGTCGTCCCAGCGTCTCATAGAAGCGGAGCGCGGCGGCGGCGGCCAGGTTCTTGGGCCCCGTGGGCAGGAAATGCAGGTCGGTCTGCACCCGCACGCCCTCCCCGCCCGGCTCCAGGGTGAGGGTATCCCCAGGGTGATGGACTGCATCACCATCTTCAGGTCGTGGTAGCCGTCAGGCCGCTTTCCCAGCACATCCAGCGTCAGGTTCAGCTTGGCGGGGGCAAATCGTTCCATCGTCCGCACCTCCACCGGTTCACAGCCGGATCTTCCGGGCCTCTAAGTAAAAGCGCTTGTCGTGGGCCTCCCCATGGAGAAGGTCTTTCGGGGCAGCACTCCGTCGTGGATCACGGTGGGGAACAGCTCCTCCTTTTTCATGGGCGGCAGGAGGAAGCCGATGGCCTTGGGCCGCCGGGTCAGCTCTTCCACTACCTCGGCCCCGTGGATATAGTCCAGGCTGACGCCGGACCGCCCTCCATCCACCGGTCCAGGAAGGACTGAAGGGTTCCCACCGCCAGCTGGGCGGCGGGGGGTCAGGGACGGTGAGAGCCCCCGGGCGTTCCCCCGTAGAGGTAGCGGATCACATGTCCGTCCCCCTCCCCTCCCGGGCATCAGGGGTAAGCCATGCGCAGGGCGGAGAGCACCTGGGCCGGCTCCGCGCCGAAGACCACCCGGTGGATGGGCTCGAACTCCAGGGACTCGTCGTGGAGGTTGACCAGCTCCGCCAGGGCGTACCGGGAGGGCAGGGTCTCCCACTGATCCTGGGGCGTGATGCGCTTCTGCCGCTCATAGCACTCCTTGGCGGTGGCCAGGGAGTGGTTCCCGTCTCCCACAGCGAACAGGAGGACAGGCTGGTCCTGGGTCCCGTAGCGGGCGTTGAAGGCGGCGGGATCAGCCAGAGCCTGGAGGGCGCCGGCCACGGCGGAGAGCTGCTCCCTCCCCAGCTTCCAGCCGGCCAGGTGGCCGCCCCGCTCCATCAAATCGAAGTCATAGACCTGCTCCATGCCCGCCTTCTCCCGGGCCAGGGGCTCGATGACGGTGCGCTCCGGATCGTCAGTGAGGAGCATGACGTGAGGCAGCTCAATGGGGGCGTTCTTCCGCACCGCCACTCGGGGCGGGATACGGGAGAGGACGGTGCCCTCGGTGGCCCGCACCTGGGCCGGGGAGCCCGGCTCATAGTCGTACTGCTCCAGGTCCACCATGCCCACCAGTCCTCTGCGGAGCTTTCCGTTGTGCAGGGTGCGCTCTACATAGATCATGGTCTGGGGCAGAAGGGCAAACCTCTCCTCCCGCAGATAGCGGGTCATGGTGTTGTTGATCTCCATGATATCCGTCTCCACATCGGGGCCCTCCAGGCAGCTCTCCGGCAGGATGAGCCGCAGGGATGAGGGCCCGCCCCACCCTCTCTTCTACCCGCTGCCAGTACTCCGGCTGTGAGGTGTACTGGTCACAGGCCACCACGCTCCACAGGCCCAAGTCGCAGTTTTGGGGGAGCAGGATATCCGCCGGACGAAAGGGAGGATTTCAAATAAATCATTCATCAATGGTCACTCACTTTAATCGTTCTCTTGATGCAGGGGGATTTTGCCGGCCTTGGCAGTTTTGGTTCCTTCCACAGGGCGCAATGACGCGGCGCGCCGTCTTGGGTAGTTTTCGCAGGTGGGTCGCCGCCTGCGGGCGGCAAGTGACTTTCCCAGCGCCGGGAAAGTCACCAAAGGATCGCCGGGGGCAGCTCAGGATGATCGCTTCACGCTCATATCCGCCTTACCCCGGGTCCTTCATTACGGGGACACGCTCCTGTTTGGTCATACATTATTTCCGGCTCGCAAAATCTGAGTGGCTGGTCTAAATTCCCACCGGGCCACTGGGCCCTGGTCTGCAGAAATTCAGGGCGCATGCAATTCCACAACTGCGCCTGGCTTTGCTAAGCCGACACTCCCGGTGCGAATCCTGGCATGCCGGTCTGGGACCGGCCTCTACGGTATCACCGAAGAGGCCCCTTTTTGCAGGAGCGGCACACTTGGACGGCACGCTGTGGGAAAGGTTACTTTTTGAGACGCTGCCACTCCTCCAGCTGGGAGATTATGGCATCCAGCTTTTCTTCCATCCGGTCCCACTGTTTCTTGACCTTCCAGCAAAGGACCACCAGCGCTCCCAGCCCCACAGCCTTCACAGCAATCAGGAGCAGGGCCGCGATGCGGGCCGCCATGTCAAGGCTGCCCAGCCAGGCCGCCAGGTAGACGAGGAAAATAAGTCCAAAAATGACCGCCACGGTCTTCATAGGGCCCACTCCTTTCGCAACACCTATCTTTGCTTCTGCTCTGTTGGGGGCACTCCTCAATGTGATTTGAAGTGCGGTCTGATTTCGTCTTCTCCGTTCTTTAGACAGAGAGCTATCAGCCTATGGCCCCCTTTGATGGCTTCCAACAACTCGCCGAACTCCTCAAAGGCGGGCAGCTCCGGGTGGTCGGCCCTGATGGCCTGGGTGCTCTTGAAGAGGAAGCCCGCCTTGCTGGCCTGGATCATGCCCAGGTCGTTGTAGCTGTCGCCGCTGGCGATGGTGTCATAGCCGATGGACTGCAGCGCCTTCACCGTGGTCAGCTTGGACTGCGGGCAGCGCATGCGGAAGCCGGTGATGGCCCCGTCGGGCGCCACCTCCAGGGTGTTGCAGAACAGGGTGGGCCAGCCCAGCTTTTCCATCAGGGGCTTGGCAAACTGCTCAAAGGTGTCGCTGAGGATGATCACCTGGGTGAGGGTGCGCAGCTCGTCCAGGAACTCCTTGGCCCCCGGCAGGGGGTCGATCTTGGCGATGGTGGCCTGGATCTCCTTCAGGCCCAGGCCGTGCTCCTTCAGAATCTCCAGGCGCCAGGTCATCAGCTTGTCATAGTCCGGCTCGTCCCGGGTGGTGCGCTTCAGCTCCGGGATACCGCCTCCTCCGCAAAGGCGATCCAAATCTCCGGGACCAGGACGCCCTCCATATCCAGGCATACGATATTCATGGTCGATTCTCCTCTCTGTTTCCCGGCCTGATGTCCCCGACCGAGTCCCTTCTCTTGTGTGGTCCCCGACCCACAGGGTGCAGGGATTACATGGGGCTCGTCCCAGAGGCAGACCAAAGCCGGGCGATTTTCAATACGATTTGTAATTTTTTCGAATAATATCCTATTTGAGTTCATTTTCAACCCCTGCCCTGGCTGCGGCGCAGGTTGGTCAGGAAGTTGTCCATCCGGGTGATGGCCTCGGAGATATCCTTCATCGAGGCGGCATAGCAGGCCCGGACGAAGCCCTCGCCCCCGGGGCCGAAGGCGGAACCGGGGATCACCGCTACCCGCTCCTCCCGCAGGAAGCGCTCACAGAACTCGTCGGTGGTCAGGCCGGTGGAACGAATGTCCGGGAAGACATAGAAAGCGCCCTTGGGCTCGAAGCAGGGCAGGCCGATGCGGCGCAGATTCTCCACCAGATACCGGCGGCGGCCGTCGTACTCGTCCCGCATCTTCTCGATGTCCTTGTCGCCGTTGCGCATGGCCTCAATGGCGGCGTACTGGCTGGTGGTGGGGGCGGACATGATGCCGAACTGGTGGAGCTTGGTCAGGCACTGGACGATGGGCTTGGGGGCGCACACATAGCCCATGCGCCAGCCGGTCATGGCGTGGCTCTTGGAGAAGCCGTTGACCACGATGGTGCGGTCATACATCTCCTCCAGATTGGCCATGGACACATGGCGCTGGCCGTAGGTCAGCTCGGCGTAGATCTCGTCGGAGACCACCATGATCTCCGTGTCCCGCAGCACCTGGGCCAGAGCCTCCAGGTCCTGCCGCTCCATAATGCCGCCGGTGGGGTTGGAGGGGAAGGGCAGCACCAGCGCCTTGGTCCTGGGGGTAATGGCGGCCTTCAGCTGCTCAGGCGTCAGGCGGAACTGGTTCTCTGCCTTCAGCTCCACATAGACCGGGACCCCCCCCGCCATCTCGGTGAGCGGTCCGTAGCAGACAAAGGATGGGACGGGGATGATAACCTCGTCCCCCGGGTTCAGCAGCACCCGCAGGGAGAGATCCAGCGCCTCGCTGCCCCCTACTGTGACCAAGATCTGGCTGGCGTAGTCGTATTTCAGGCCGAACCGGCGGTCCAGATAGCTGGCGATCTCCCGCCGCAGCTCCGCCATGCCCGCGTTGGAGGTATATTTGGTGTACCCCCGCTCCAGGGAATAGATGCCCGCATCCCGGATGTGCCAGGGTGTCACAAAGTCGGGTTCCCCGATGCCCAGGGAAATGGCGTCCTTCATCTCCTCCAGAATATCAAAAAAACTTCCGAATGCCAGAGGGCTGGATGCCCTGGATCTTCTGATTCAAGATCGTCTCATAATTCATACGAAGATATACTCCCTTTCCTGGGGCTCCTGAGGCCGGAAAATCAGGTGCTTCTCCTTGTATTTTTTCAAAATGAAATGGGTGGCCGTGCCGGTGACCCCCTCCAGTGGGGCCAGGCGCTCGCCCACAAACTGGGCTACCTCCCGCAGGCTGCGTCCAGAGATGATGACTGTCAGGTCGAAGGAGCCGCTCATCAGATACATGCTCTCCACCTCGTCATACTGATAGATGCGCTCAGCGATGCGGTCAAATCCGGCCAGTGACTGAGGCGTCACCTTCACCTCGATCAGGGCGGTGACATTCTCCCGCTTGACCCGGTCCCAGTCGATCACAGCCTGGTATCCCAGGATCACGCCCTCCTCTTCCAGCCGGCGCAGTTCATCCTTTGCCTCTGCCTCGGTCATGCCGGCCTGTGCTGCCAGCTGTGCGGGAGACTGTGTGCAGTCCTGTTCCAAAAGCTCTAAAAGTGTGTTCATGTCACGGGGACCTCCCTTTCCGAAATCTTTGACTGCGGAGTCCGGCAGCCGGTGCTCCTGTCAGAAATGAATATCATATTTATTATATCTCATTTACCGCCCAAGCGCAATGCTGCCTTTAGATCCCCCAAGATACACCAGGACCCCTGCGGCCATAAGACGCAGGGGGTCCTGTGTTTGACTGGCAAAGATCCAGGCTCTGCTCTTTCTGCAGAATCAGGCCGCCTTGACAGCCTTACTGCCCTTTCCGGTAATGATCTGGAACACCAGCACCACGACCAGAACGCCGATACCGATGATGTCGGTCAGAGTGCCCGGATGGATCAGCATCAGACCGGCGGCGATACACACGATCCGCACGCCCCAGTTCAGATCCCGGAGCATGTAGCCGATCATGCCGGCGGCGATGAGGAACATACCCACCGAGGAGGTAAGGACCACCTGCACCACGTCCAGCGGGCCGAAATCGCCAATGAACAGCATCGTGTTATTGAAAGCAAAGATGTAGGGCACGATGAAGGCCGCGATGGCCAGACGGGTGGCGTTGAAGGCCGTCCTCATAGGCGGCGCTTTGGCGATGGCGGAGCCGGCATAGGCGGCCAGGGCCACGGGCGGGGTGATGTCGGCCACAATGCCGAAGTAGAACACGAAGAAGTTGGCAGCCATCAGATCCATGCCCATGCCCTGCACCAGGATAGGGGCACAAGTGGTGGCCATAATGACGTAGTTGGCGGTGGTGGGGACGCCCATGCCCAGCACGATGCAGCACAGCATAGTAAGGAACAGGGCGATAATCAGCTGACCGTTGGCGACCTGTACGATGGCGGTGATGAGCACATTGGCCAGACCGGTCATCGTCACCACGCCGGCGATGATGCCCGCGATGCCGCAGGCTACGCCTACAGACAGGGTATTCCGGGTCCCGGCGGCCAAGGCATCCACATAGGAGGGGGCCGCCTCACGGTTGGGCTTGCTCATTACCGTGAAGAGAACGAACAGCACCACCCAAAGGCCCATACAGATGTTATCCAGGTTCTCCGGGATCCATTCGTAGGACTTGTTGCCCAGGATCACGATGACAGCCAGGGGGATGAGGGGCAGGGCCATGAGCAGCTTTTTGCCGCCCTTCTCCCGGTCCACCATGCCCATGGTGATAGCGGCGAAGGTGGCATACACAGCGCTGCGGGACATGGTGAAGCCCACGATGATCATGTACACCAGCACGATCAGCGGCACCAGCAGGTAGATCTTGGGAAGGATATCCTTGGCCTTGGGCAGGGAGTCCTTGGGCAGACCGTGCAGTCCCATCTTCTTGGCCTTGAAGTGGACCATAAGGAAGATGCCCGCGAAGTACAGGAAAGCGGGCAGGATGGCCCGGATCACGATCTCAGAGTAGGGGACGCCGACCATCTCGGCCATGAGGAAAGCGGCGGCGCCCATGATGGGGGGCATGATCTGTCCGCCAGTGGAGGCGGCGGCCTCAACGGCACCCGCGAACTCCGGGGGATAGCCAGTCTTTTTCATCAGGGGGATGGTAACGGCGCCGGTGGTCACGGTGTTGCCCACAGAGGAACCGGACACCATGCCGCACAGAGCGGAAGAGATGACGGCTACCTTGGCGGGACCGCCGGAGGCGGAGCCTGCGATGGCGTTTGCCCCTTCAATAAAGAAGTTGGCGATGCCAGTGGCCTCCAGGAAAGCGCCGAAGATGATGAACAGCACGATGTAGGTGCAGCACACGCTGATGGGGGTGCCAATGACGCCGTTAGTGGTGTAGAACAGGTTGTACACAATGCTCTGCACCGTCTTTCCGGCAAACATGGGCAGATAAGCATAAAGAACGAAGGCCGTGGCCACGCATAGGATGGGATGCCCACCACCCGGCGGCAGCACTCCGCCAGGATCAGGATGCCGATGATACCCAGCACCACCTCAGTGGTGCCGATCCGGGTCATCATGGCCACGATGCTCTTCAGGTTGATGACATAGTTAAAGTAGCAGGCCGCGCCCACCACTGCCAATACGATGTCATACCAGGGATGTGATTCACCTTCTGTGTTCCCTTTTTCGCAGGGTACAGAATGAATACAAACAAAATGATAAAGCCCAAAAACAGGCAGTGCCGGACGCGGTTGTCAAAGCTGGCAAACAGGTTCATCCACACCATGAACAGGGAAAAGAGAGCCAGCATGATCCGGATGACCAGCTCCGGACTCCGGTCCAGATCCGGGTGTTGGATTCGCGGTCGTACTTCTTCATGACCGCTTCCACGTCCTCCGCCGTTCCCACGTCTACGCTGGGATCACCGGCAGGAGCCGTGTTGACGCTGCGATCTTCCAAATCGCCCATTATTCTCCTCCTTAGTCGCATCGTTCTGACGCCGCCCCTAGCGGACAAGGCGGTCAGAACAGCCGATACTCGTACCCGATGGAGACCACCGAGCTTCTTCCAAACAGTGCGCTCAAACTGATGACTCGAATCCCGCTCTCCAAAGTCACCTCCTCCATCCCATCTTCCGGGAACACCCCGACCAGATCACGGACCTGGTCATAGTCCTCCCGGATGTCGCCCAGGATCAGCGTGTGATCTGATCGGGAGCCTACGATATATTGCAGGGGGATCGTCTCAAAATCCTTGTGGATATTGCTCACTACAATGGAGCCGTCCTCGCCCAATGTCATGGACTCCCCTTCGTTCAGCTGGCTCTGTACCCCGGCGCCGAAGCTGTAATAGTAGGTCTGCTCCACATAGATCTTGTGCTCCTGGATCTGATAGCAGTCGATCAGCGGATTTTTATGGACCGAGTGGATAAAGCCCACGCAGAACCAGTCTCCCTCGTCCAGGCGGTAGCGGACGCAGGTCTCACCGTTTTCCCCGCCGCGCAGGGTGAGATACCAGCCCGCCCGCACGCTGACTGTTGCTAGAAGAGCCGCCGCAATAATGATGATTATCGCGGCGGCTCCCATTACCCTTTTTTTCATCAGATCCCGGTGTCACTCGTCACCGGAACTTGACCGGCGGGCCGTGCGGCGAGGTCGGTCCTCCCTCACAGGACACCCTTCTCGGTATAGAACTTCTCAGCGCCGGGATGCATAGGCACATCACCCACACCGGCCACCGCGTTCTCCAGGGTCAGGAACTGGAACTTGGCCTGAGTAGCGGCCATGCTCTCCTGATTCTCGAACATCTGGGTCAGCAGTTCATAGACGAAGTCCTCGGACAGGTCCTCAGAGGCCACCAGAACTGCCTTCACGGCCACGCAGGTCACATCATAGTCGATGTTGTTGGGGTAGGTGCCGGCGGGCAGGTCCTCCTGGACCAGGAAGGGGTAGTTGGTGGTCAGATACTCCACGGCCTCAGGGAGTCAGGCTGATCATATCGAATTCAGCGGTGGCATCCAGCTCAGTGATCGAGGTGGTGGGGGCGCCGGCCACGGTGAAAGCGGCGTCGATCTTGCCGTCCTTCAGGTCGTTGGCGGCATCGCCGAAGGAACCGTTGGTGGCGGTGATGTCAGCGGTGGTCATGCCGTAGGCCTCCAGGACCTGGCGGGCGTTGACCTCAGTGCCGGAGCCCACGTCGCCCACGCAGACGGTCTTGCCCTTCAGCTCGGATACGTCCTTGATGCCGGGGGCGGAGATGATCTGCACGGTCTCGTTGTACAGGCCGGCCACCCACTGGCTGCTGGTCTCAGCCTCGGTGAACAGGTCGGTGCCGCTGTGGGCATAGGAGAGCACGTCGGACTGCAGGATGGACATCTGGGCATTGCCGTCAGCCACCTCCAGGATGTTGGCGGAAGAGGCACCGGTGGAAGTCACATTCAGCTGGCCGGTGGTCAGCAGGGGGTTGAGGGTGGTCTGCATCACGCCGCCGTAGGCGTAATAGGTGCCGGAGGTGCCGCCGGTCGCCAGGGTGACGGTCTCGCCGGAGCCGCCGGCCGGAGGTGTGGTGGTGGAAGTAGTGCCGGTAGAAGCGGCAGGAGTAAAGTGGTACCGGAATTGCTGGGCTGATTGGGATTGCCGCAGCTGGCCAGCGCCAGGGACAGAGACAGCGCCAGGATGAGAGCAAGTGTTTTCTTCATATTCTCTTTCCTCCATTTCAAGCTTTACTCGGCCTTCCGCCCGAGGGATGCGGCCGACCTATTTGCAGAGTTATTATATTACATTTTGCCTATAATTGCAAGTCGCTTTTTTAATTTTCGGTCATTTTGCATAATTTCCTTCATTTTTGCAGTTTTTTCTCTGTTTTCTCTTTTTTTCTTTTGGTTTCCTCATTTTTCCTTCTTTTCAATATAATGATGCAGTATTTGCATCATTCCATTTTTAAATTTTCCCCTGCACTCCGACGCCCTTACTCCCGCATAGCCTGTTCCAGCTTCTCCAGCGCCCGCTTCTCAATGCGCGATACATAGCGCCCCGGCAAATGTAAGCGATTGGCTCCGGAAAATCACGCCGTCTCAAACGGCGCAATTCCTTGCGAATTCTGGCTTGCCTCGTCCAATTGGGCGAAGCGGAATTTGATAATGACTTCCTTGTCCTCGGTCAGCTCCACCCGCTCGATGAGGCTCACCAGCAGTTCCCGGCTCTCCCCGCGGTTTCGATGAACCGCTGTACCAGTTCCCTGGCCCTGTCCTCACTGCGGACAGGGCTTTTTTGACGCAGCTCCAGTTCCTGCCGCTTTTCCTCCAGTTGCTCCCGCTCCAGCTTGATCCGGCTGAAGATCCGCTGAAAATCCTCCTCCGGCAGCAGCCCATTGAGCCGGTCGGTGTACATCCGGTCCAGGTTGGCGGTGAGGCTGTCGATCTTGGACTGGAGGGCTTGGGCTCCTTCCCCAGGCTGCTCTGCTTCCCGGCGTTCTCCACGGCTTCCCGGGCCACGGGCAGCAGTTCATCAGGATTCAGATATGTCTGGCACACCTCCCGCACCTTGGCGATCACCGCATCGGTCACGGTTTTCTCCTTGATGGAGTGGCAGGTGCAGGCACCCGCTTTGGTAAAACGCTGATAGGTGCGGCAGACAAAGTACAGCACATCCTCCCCCCTGGCGTTTTTCCGGTTGAGGACCGCCAACGGGTAGCCGCACTCGTGGCAGAAGATCAGCCCTTTCAGCAAAAAATCATAGGTTCGACTCCGGGTGTGCTTCCGGCTGTTCACCAGCATCCGCACCTTACGGAACGTCTCCACATCCACCAAAGCCTCATGGGTGCCCTCCACCACCACCCAGTTGGCCGGGTCTTGCTTCAGGCACCTTCTTGGATTTATAGCTAATCTTCACACTGCGCCCCTGCACCATATTGCCGATGTAGGTCTCATTTTGCAGCATATCGGAGATCCGCTCACTGCTCCACAGGCCGGTGTAGGGGCCGGGTTTTGCCACCGGCAGATTGGCATAGGTGGCAGGAGTGGGCACCCCCTCCTGGTTGAGGAGGGCGGCGATGTTCCGGCAGCTCATGCCGGAGAGGGCCAAGGCGAAGATCCGCCGCACGATAGGGGCCACTTCCTCATCAATGACAATCTTGTTTTTCTCTGTTGGGTGCATCTTATAGCCATACACTGGCTTTCCGCCGATAAACTGTCCCTTCCGCTGCTTATCCCGCTTGACGCTCTTGATCTTCTTGGAGATGTCCTTGGCGTACATGTCGTTCATGATGGCGCGGAAAGGCGTGATGTCGTTGGCAGTGGAGTCCACACCGGTGTCGATACCGTCCAGCAGGGAGATGTACCGCACCCGATGCTCTGGGAAGTACCGCTCCATATAGTGGCCGGTCATGATGTAGTCACGGCCCAGACGAGAGAGGTCCTTGGTAATGACCATGTTGACCTTCTTGGCCTCGATGTCGGCGATCATCCGCTGGAAACTGGGACGGTCAAAGCTGGTGCCGCTCCAGCCGTCGTCAACATAGGTATCGTAGACGCTCAGCCGGTGCTGCTGTACAAACTCCCGCAGCAGGGATTCCTGGTTCTGGACGCTCTGCGATGGTCCTTCGCTCTCATCCTCCTTTGATAGTCTGATGTATAATGCTACATGATAATTCATGGGATTGCTTATCTCTAAATACATATGATACCTCCAGAGATAAGCGGCCATTCATCATAAATATTATAATATTTCGCGGCCATATCGTCAAATTTCCGCCGCATTTCGGAGATTTCTCTCTATAAAAAGCCTTAAGGACCGTCTTACCAGCTCCGGCAGCTTTTCTCCTTCTTCTGTGAAAAACAATGGACAATCGGCACCCGTCCATCCTTTTTCACGGGTATCCCCCCTCTCTGAAATAGTAAAGAATATGCGGCAATTCATGCACACTTGCTTGTCTGCATACAGGAAAGCCATGTCAGGATAACGACATGGTTCAACAATGATTGACAAAGTTTTCCTCCCTCTTACAATAAAGGTGAGTTGGGAGGTGTTGAAATGCATCCGGGATTAAATAAGTATATGATGCAGCTGCGCAGTGGAATCTAAAGAGAAGGAAAATCAGGGCAAGCCGCCTATTACCTCTCCCGATGTGGTTCAAACGGCTGATTTTGTGTTCTCTCGAATTCCACATCAAGAGGGTGACAGCGGCCGGCTTTTTACTGGCCAAACAAAAAGCGGATCGGAACAAACGGTATCTTGTGAAACACGCTTATACGGACTGTGCCTGCAACGAGTTCATCTATACCAAATTGGCTCAGGCGATGGGATACTCTATGCCGGACGCGGTCTTATCCAACTCTCTCCGGGGAAACGCGGCCTTATTTCAAAACGGAGTATATTATTGGGGAACGATACTTGAACGTGACCGATCCGGCGCCTACTTATCAAAAAATACGGGAGCAGGCCAAAATTGGAAACACTATTTTTGCTTTCTATGGCTTTGTACAGCCTTACAGGCGAGGAGATGGCGTTGAGATCCTGCTCGCGGATGACGATAGAATCTATCGTGTAGACACAACCGATGCATTTCCTATCAGCAATTTCCAGCTTGACGCAGCCGGCATTCACCAAAACATCAATGGTCTGAATCCGCAGCAAGTTATGAAAGAGAAGATGCTCTCCAGTGATCTGTCCCAAGTTCTCAATTTCTCTTGGTGCGATGCCCATTTGGCAAGCTGCCTGAAGATTTGTCCAGATAGTCTGCCTTATTTCTTAGACCCGTTCGCCCGTATTCAGGATATCCAAAGTGACTATATTGATGATTTTCTGAACACGCTTTGCTATTTCTACCCGGATTTTATTGGAGACTATTTCAAACGCTATATTTCCGCTCTGCAAAAGCAGTGCGCGGGTATTGGAACGAAAAACGGTGAGGGACATCCCTCACCGTTTTAACGTACCAGATCATGCTCCAGCTGTTTGACTGAGCAGACCTGAAAGGGCCATTGGGGTTCGTTCCAACGACTCCCGCGATATAACCGGCTGCGGTTCATTACCAGGACTTGCTCAAATACACCGGCATGATAATCCTTCAGAAGTCGTGTCAATCCGGGACGATTCAAGTCATGTCCGGGAAAACCGTCATCCTCATAATATCCTGAAATTGGGAGTCCCTTTTCCGCCGCATAATGTTTAAGTTTCCGCTTTTGCATCTCCAACGCGTCCCGCCGCATTTCAGAATTTCCGCCCCTGTCCACACGGCAATAAACTGCTGTACGTTTCCCTGCATAAAATTCACCTCTTTTCTATTGTCCCACAGGGTCAGAGCAAAATTTGCCGCAAAAAATCACCGCATTTCAATCAGTCCATCCAGGAACCGTTCGAAATCCGGTGACAGTTGAATATTCAGTTCATAATCCCGCCGTACTTCGATCCGCTTCACAACGATAGCCAGCAGCATTTTTTGCTCCTCCAGCGTTCCGCTGCAGAAAATCTGGTTCAGTCCGCAGTATTTCCGCTGCTTGATCTCAATCTCCCGGCGCAGTTGTTCTCCATTTTGGAGCCTGGCCTCCAACTCATACAGCCTCTCTCTGGTCTTGTCAATTTCTGCTTCTGTTCCTTGTAAAAGTTCCTGCAAAAGAGGTACCCCGAAGGAACTCTCTCCCCGGATCGCCCGAGCTACCTCCCCACGCAGGGTCTCCCGGTCCCGCTCCCTCTCGGATAAATGCTGCTGCGCCGCCTGATAGGTCTCCCGCCGCTCCTGAAGTGCGATTTGATATTTATACTCCAAAATGGTCTCTGCAGGCAGTGCCTCCAGTTGCTCTAGCAAGGCGGAAATTGCAGTTTTGACCGCCGCTTCTATACGCTCTGCGTGGTAGGTTCGTGGGCCATCGCATGCTGTTGGTTCCCCTTCCACACTGGCATTGCAGCGATAAAGCCGTACATCCCGGCGATAGAGGGAACCATCCCGCTTACGGCGGTACTCCTTCCGATGGATGGTGCTGTTCATGCGAGCGCCGCAGTGGCCGCAATAGGTCAGGCCGCTCAGCAAAGCTTTTCCGTGTTTGGGGGCAGAAATGGTACTCATATTGTTCTCCTTTCGGTTCCGGCTTTCTTTCAATTCCTGTACCTGGGAAAAATCGCATCCTCCACGATCTGCAGGTGTGGCAGCCTCGGGGACTCCGTGCCGCCTTTCTGCAGATAGCCCAGATATAATCTGTTGGACAATATATGGGAGATGGAGCCCTGATTCCACCGCTTTCCTTTGCGGGTCGTGATATTTTGACTATTTAGGTATTTGGCAATACGATAACCGCCCAGTCCTTCCCGAGCTGCCTTGTCAAAAATGATTCCCACCACCCGGGCCTCTTTCTCGCAGATCTGAAGCTCATACAGCGCCTGTTTCTTTTTGTTCAACCGTTTTCCCCGCACCAAACGATATCCATAGGGGCACTGTCCCCGGTAAAACAGCCTTCTTCTGTCAGCTGCCGGATTCGGGTACGGGTGCGTTCCGAGATTTTCTCGCTTTCTCCGGCCGCCTGCCAGTAGCGGATATAGTTGGTGAACTTGTCAACATGGTTGTCAAAGCGCTGCTCCCCTTCACAGACGCTCCAGACAGAAACACCGTTGCGCACCAGCCACTCCACCGCAAAGGGCGTCTCATCGTCCCGACGTCCGATTCGGTCAAACATGTAGACCTACAGGATATCAAATTTCCCCGCTATGGCATCCTCACGGATCTCCATGACTGCATCCCGCTGCTGCATAGTCAGCTTATAGCCGGAGACACCCTTTTCAGAAAATTCCCTCAAAATCTCCCAGCCGCGCTCCTAAGCAAAGGTCTGGCAGGCAA
>VOFB01000051.1_pt1 | contig 18000 bp, 19 predicted proteins | sample 5384141 | NCBI WGS metagenome assembly VOFB01 (sample SAMN12384721, study PRJNA508395) | human gut metagenome | isolation source: healthy gut A | host: Homo sapiens | reverse complement strand
CCATTCGGCATGAGTGATATGGCAGATGTTGGTTTTTACATCCGTATGCAGCTTGCTGAAACTTGTAAAGTCGCTATATTCAAAAAGGGTACGTGCAGCCTCGTTCATCCGTTCATAATCCAGCGAACTATAAATCCGCCAACGATATTGCCGGTTGAAAGGATACTTTATTGCTGTCACATAATATTTGTAAGTCCTTGCTGTTGCATCAAAAAACAGACAGACCAGCTTGTGGGACGTGAATGTACCATCTATTTCAAACAAAGCGACAGCAAATACACCGTACAAACCAACCGTGACGGAGCAATTATTCTAAATACACAAATTTATGACACAAGAAATGCTAATCATGGCCGCTATATTAGTAGCGGTTATCCTGCTCACTTTCATCGGTATCCTTTCACGCTACCGCAAATGTAAGAGTGACGAAGTCCTCGTTGTATATGGTAAGACGGGAGGAGAAAAGAAATCTGCTAAATTATACCACGGTGGTGCCGCATTCGTCTGGCCGATTATCCAAGGCTACGAATTTCTGTCAATGAAGCCGATGCAGATCGACTGCAAACTGACAGGCGCACTTTCCGCACAAAATATCCGTGTAGATGTTCCGACTACAATCACTGTTGCTATCAGCACCGATGCCGAAGTCATGCAAAACGCCGCCGAACGTATGCTGGGATTGACCATGGACGACAAACAGAATCTGATTACAGATGTCGTTTACGGTCAGATGCGTCTGGTCATAGCCGACATGACAATCGAAGAACTGAACTCCGACCGCGATAAATTCCTTTCTAAGGTAAAAGACAATATCGACACGGAACTCCGCAAATTCGGTTTGTATCTGATGAATATCAACATCAGTGATATCCGCGACGCTGCCAACTACATCGTGAACCTGGGTAAGGAAGCCGAGAGCAAGGCCCAGAACGAAGCACAAGCTAATATCGAAGAACAGGAAAAACTCGGTGCTATCAAAATCGCGACTCAAATCAAGGAACGTGAAACGAAGGTTGCAGAAACCCGCAAAGACCAGGATATCGCCATTGCAGAAACCAAGAAATTGCAGGAGATATCTGTTGCCAATGCAGACAAGGACAGAATTTCCCAAGTAGCGATTGCCAACGCAGAGAAAGAAGCGCAGGTTGCCAAAGCCGAAGCGGAGAAAAACATCCGCATCGAACAGGCAAATACCGAAAAGGAAAGCCGCATCGCCGAACTGAACTCCGACATGGAAATCAAACAAGCGGAAGCCGGTAAGAAGGCTGCTATCGGACGAAATGAAGCACAAAAGGAAGTCGCTCTTTCAAACTCCGAACTAGCCGTGACACAAGCCAACGCCGACAAACAAGCCGGTGAAGCTGCTGCCAGATCGGAAGCTGCCGTACAGGCTGCCCGCGAAATTGCTCAGAAAGAAGTGGAAGAAGCGAAAGCCAAAAAAGTGGAATCTTCACTGAAAGCAGAAAAAATTGTTCCTGCCGAAATTGCCCGGCAAGAAGCTATCCTGCAGGCGAATGCTATCGCAGAGAAGATTACCCGCGAAGCAGAGGCCCGCGCAAAAGCGACTCTGGCACAGGCGGAAGCGGAAGCCAGAGCGATCCAGTTAAAATTAGAAGCAGAAGCGGAAGGTAAGAAAAAGTCATTGCTCGCCGAAGCAGAAGGTTTCGAAGCAATGGTAAGAGCAGCCGAATCAAATCCAGCTATCGCTATCCAATACAAGATGGTAGACCAGTGGAAGGAAATTGCCGGCGAACAGGTGAAGGCATTCGAACACATGAACTTAGGAAACATCACTGTATTCGATGGAGGAAACGGGAGTACAAGCAACTTCCTGAATACATTAGTGAAAACGGTTGCTCCTAGTCTCGGCGTATTGGATAAACTGCCTATCGGTGAAACTGTAAAGGGAATTATTCATCCGGAAAACAAAACGGAAGAAAAAACTGAGGAGAAAAAAGAGGAAAAGAAGAAATAATCCCTAATCTCTACTAAAAGAGAGAGGAAACAACCATACCTTCATACTTTTCAACTTTATAGTAGAGGAACGAAAAAATCAAATAGAATCCATTTGGTAAACTAGAACAAAATAGTGTATATTTGCAAGCAAAAAATACAAAATGGCCATACATAAACTTCGTATTTTACCGATCTTCCTACTAATTACAGGGCTTACGCTTACTTCCGGTTGCAAAAAGAAAGATATGTCGCTCAAACTAAACGAACCACGCAATATTCGTGGCGTTGTCAGCTACAAACGCTCTTTCCCCGATTTGAATGACAAACATCTGGAAGTAGCAAAAACTGTTGGTATCCGTCCGTTGGAGGACCGGGAAGAAGCAGAAAGCATGAAAGAAAAGTTGACACATATCACTGATAATGAGTTCTATGTGGTAGATTCGCTGACCCATTCCATCCCCTACCTCGTCCCTCGTGCAAGTGCGCTACTCGACACTATCGGTTCTAACTTTCTCGATTCACTTGCTGCCAAAGGATTAAATCCCAATCAGGTGATTGTCACTTCCGTATTGCGTACCCAAAGCGACGTGAAACGTCTGCGTCGCAGAAACGGGAACGCTTCCGCCAACTCGGCGCATTGCTTCGGAGCTACTTTCGATGTTAGCTGGAAACGGTTCAAGAAGGTGGAGGACGACTGATTCATTAAATTTGCAACTGTTTTACCTATAAAACGACATGAACTTATAAACAATTCAATGATAGAAAAACTGATTGTTCTTGAGGATATCGACCCGGTTATCTTTTACGGTGTGAATAACGCCAATATGCAGTTGATAAAAGCTTTGTACCCCAAACTGCGCATTGTTGCACGCGGCAATGTCATCAAAGTGTTGGGAGATGAAGAAGAGATGTGCGCATTCGAAGAAAACATTACCAAGCTGGAAAAATACTGCGCCGAATACAACTCATTGAAAGAAGAGGTGATCATCGACATCATCAAAGGAAATGCACCGCAAGCAGAAAAGTCCGGTAACGTCATCGTATTCAGCGTGACAGGCAAACCGATCATCCCCCGCAGTGAAAATCAGCTTAAACTGGTAGAAGGTTTCGCCAAGAACGACATGGTATTTGCCATAGGTCCTGCCGGTTCGGGAAAGACGTATACTGCCATTGCCCTTGCCGTACGTGCCCTCAAAAATAAAGAGATCAAGAAAATCATCCTCAGTCGCCCCGCCGTGGAAGCCGGTGAGAAGCTTGGATTCCTGCCCGGTGACATGAAGGATAAGATAGACCCGTATCTGCAACCGTTGTATGATGCCTTACAGGATATGATTCCGGCTGCCAAGCTGAAAGAATACATGGAACTGAACGTCATTCAGATTGCTCCCCTCGCCTTTATGCGCGGAAGGACGTTGAATGATGCAGTCGTAATTCTGGATGAAGCGCAAGAACACCACTACCCAGCAGATCAAGATGTTCCTCACCCGCATGGGTATGAACACCAAGATGATTGTAACGGGAGATATGACGCAGATCGACCTGCCCTCTTCCAGACTTCGGGACTGGTACAGGCACTCCGCATCCTGAAAGGTGTGAAAGGTATCAGCTTTGTGGAACTGAACAAGAAAGATATTGTGCGTCACCAATTGGTAACCCGCATTGTAGATGCCTACGAGAAATTTGATAAGGAAACCAAAGCCGAACGGGAAAAAAGAAAACTCACCACGGGATAACACAGAGTCTCACAGAGCAGAAAAGAACTCTGTGAGACTCTGTGTCACTCTGTGGTGAAAACCATAGAAAATATCCAAATCATAAATATAACAATGATGAAAGCATTAACAAAAACTGATTTCAATTTTCCGGGACAGAAAAGTGTGTACCACGGAAAAGTACGCGATGTTTATAACATCAATGGTGAAAAGCTGGTTATGGTAGCAACCGACCGTATCTCCGCATTCGACGTTGTTTTGCCGAAAGGCATTCCTTTCAAAGGACAAATGCTGAATCAGATTGCAGCCAAATTCCTGGATGCTACTACTGACATTTGCCCTAACTGGAAGACAGCTACACCCGACCCGATGGTAACGGTAGGTGTGATGTGCGAAGGTTTCCCCATCGAAATGATTGTACGTGGTTACCTGTTGCGGTAGCGCATGGCGTACTTACAAAAGCGGTGTTCGTGAAATCTGTGGTGTAAAGTTGCCCGAAGGAATGAAGGAAAACCAGAAGTTCCCCGAACCCATCATCACTCCAACTACTAAAGCAGAAATGGGCCTGCATGACGAAGACATCTCTAAGGAAGAAATTCTGAAACAAGGTCTGGCCACTCCCGAAGAATATGCCATATTGGAAAAGTACATTGGCACTCTTCAACAGAGGTACTGAGATCGCTGCAGAACGTGGTCTGATTCTGGTAGATACGAAGTATGAATTCGGTAAGCACAACGGTACTATTTATCTGATGGATGAGATCCACACACCGGATTCCAGCCGCTACTTCTACTCTGGAAGGTTATCAGGAACGCTTTGAAAAAGGCGAAGCACAGAAACAACTTTCTAAAGAGTTCGTACGCGAATGGTTGATGGACAATGGTTTCCAGGGCATGGATGTGGCTACCGGTACGGGGGATTTCGCTATCCTCGCCTGCCGCAAACTGCAACCTGCCGAACTGATCGGCACGGACATTTCGGAAGGCATGATGAACGTGGGTCGTGAAAAAGTAAAGAAGGAAGGACTCTCGGACAAAATTTCTTTTGCCCGGGAGGACTGTACTTCACTCTCTTTTGCCGATAATGACTTTGACGCTATTACCGTTGCCTTCGGTATCCGCAACTTCGAAGATCTCGACAAAGGGCTCTCCGAAATGTGCCGTGTACTGAAACCGGGCGGACATCTCGTTATCCTGGAGCTGACTACTCCGGACCGTTTCCCGATGAAGCAATTATTTTCCATTTATTCCAAAGCCGTCATTCCGTTATTAGGCAAACTTCTCTCCAAAGACAACAGCGCATACCGTTATCTGCCGGACACAATCAAAGTCTTTCCGCAAGGAGAAATAATGAAAGGTGTCATCTCACGAGCCGGATTCAGCGAAGTAAACTTCCGGCGGCTGACATTTGGTATCTGCACGCTTTACACCGCGACAAAATAATGAGTTATTATGAATGGTTAATTTAATTCTTTCGTGTTATGGAAAAATATGGTTTAATCGGCTACCCTCTAAGACATTCATTCTCCATCGGATACTTTAACGAGAAGTTCAAATCCGAAGGTATCAACGCAGAATATGTGAACTTCGAGATTCCTCAAATCAATGATTTTATGGAAGTTATCGAGGAGAATCCCAATTTGCGAGGTCTCAATGTCACTATCCCTTACAAAGAGCAGGTGATCCCCTTCCTGAACGAGCTTGATCCGGATACCGCAAAAATAGGTGCTGTCAATGTAATCAAGATTATCCGCCAACAGAAAGGAAAAGTTAAACTGATCGGCTATAACTCCGACATCATAGGATTTACCCAGTCCATTCAACCGTTATTACAGGCTCATCACAAGAAAGCGTTAATTCTGGGAACCGGCGGTGCTTCCAAAGCTGTCTACCACGGACTCAAAAACCTGGGAATCGAAAGTGTTTTCGTTTCGCGTACTCACAAAGCGGACGGAATGCTTACTTACGAGGAGCTGACTCCTGAAATTATGGCCGAATATACAGTTATTGTCAACTGTACTCCCGTAGGTATGTTTCCCAAAGTAGATTTCTGCCCGAATATCCCCTACGAGCTATTGACTCCAAACCATTTGCTCTACGATTTGTTATATAATCCGAACGTCACCCTCTTCATGAAAAAAGGAGAAGCACAAGGCGCTGTTGTCAAAAACGGCCTGGAAATGCTGCTGCTTCAGGCATTTGCCGCCTGGGAAATCTGGAACCGGTAGCCAGCGGAATGTCTCTCCCGAGTTCTCATGCGGAAGGTAAATAACAGGACGTGATTTCCTGACAGACAAAGAGATTATTTATAAATTGGGATAAGTTATGAGAAAGAGAATTATTTATGTCATTATCATTGTCGTGCTGCTGTTGACCGGTTGCACAATCGGCGGAAGTTTCTATATGTTGAATTTCTCTCTGACCCCGGATGCCAAGATATTGTCTAAAGACGCTGACTCTTATCCCTATATGTACAGAAACTATCCATTCCTCCGCCCATGGGTGGATAGTTTGCGCCAAGCGGACGCACTCAAAGATACTTTTATTATCAATCCGCACGGTATCCAGCTTCATGCATATTATGTTGCCGCCCCTAAACCGACCGACAAGACGGCAGTGATCGTTCACGGATATACGGATAACGCCATTCGTATGTTTATGATCGGGTATTTGTACAACCGTGATTTGGGCTATAACATTCTGCTCCCCGACCTTCAACATCAGGGCGAGAGCGAAGGGCGTGCCATTCAAATGGGGTGGAAAGACCGTTTTGACGTACTCCAATGGATGAACATTGCCAACAAGATTTTTGGAGACAGCACTCAAATGGCGGTGCACGGTATTTCAATGGGAGGTGCGACCACCATGATGGTGTCCGGTGAGGAGCAGCAGCCTTTTGTCAAATGCTTTGTGGAAGATTGCGGCTATACCAGCGTATGGGATGAGTTCTCGCATGAACTGAAATCGTCCTTCTTTCTTCCTCCTTTCCCACTGATGTATACCACAAGCTGGCTATGTGAGAAAAAATACGTGTGGAACTTCAAAGAGGCTTCCTCATTGAAGCAGGTGGCGAAATGCAAGTTACCGATGTTGTTTATCCATGGAGACAAAGACACGTATGTGCCCACCTGGATGGTGTACCCGCTTTATGAAGCAAAACCAGAGCCTAAAGAACTTTGGATTGTATCGGGGGCTGCTCATGCCGTTTCATACCAGGAGAATAAACAGGAGTACACCGATAAAGTCCGTGACTTCGTCGGGCGATACATTCATTAAACCTATTATAACAAAGAGTTTTAAAACCATAACAGAAAAAGTTTCTATCTTTGCAAATGTAAAACAACTGTTATGAAATCAATATTCACATTTATAATTGCCGCCTTTTTACTGTTTCCTCTGCAAGCTCAGGAGAAAGTATACACGGTAGATAATCTTCCCAAAGTCCACCTGCAAAACAAGATGCAATATGTTTGTAATCCGGCGGGAATACTGTCGCAAGCGGCTTGTGACAGCATAGATGCCATGCTATATGCATTGGAACAGCAGACGGGCATTGAAACGGTGGTTGCCGTAGTTCCCTCTATCGGGGAGACAGACTGTTTCGACTTTTGCCACCAACTGCTGAATAAATGGGGTGTAGGAAAGAAAGATAAAAACAATGGTCTGGTTATTTTATTAGTTACCGACCAACGTTGTATTCAATTTTATACCGGCTACGGCTTGGAAGGTGTGCTTCCGGATGCAATCTGCAAAAGGATTCAAACGAAATATATGATTCCTTATCTGAAAGATGGTAACTGGGACGCAGGAATGGTGGCAGGTTTGAAAGCAACTTGTCAACGGCTCGACGGTTCTATGGAGAATGATTCTCTGGCGGAACCCGGAGACGGAGGTTCATTTGATTTCTTCCTCGCTCTTTTCTGCTTCTTCGCTATCGGCGGGGGACTCGCCTTTTTTGCAGCACGGAAACAAAGCCGTTGCCCGAATTGCGGGAAACACCAATTACAAAGAAGCGGAAGCAGGCTTGTTTCCCGAATCAACGGAGTGAAGACCGAAGATATTACTTATACGTGCAGGAACTGCGGACATACGCTCGTGCGTCGCCACCAAAGTTATGACAATGATTATCACCATCGGGGTGGCGGCGGAGGCGGTCCGTTTATCGGTGGCTTCGGAGGAGGTCGAGGCTTCGGAGGAGGCGGAGGTTTTAGCGGCGGCAGCTTCGGAGGAGGAATGGGCGGAGGCGGCGGTGCCGGCTCCCGGTTCTAAAACTAGAAACAATCAGATTATCAATTTCAATAAAAAAACAAGAAACATGAAAAAGTCAATTATCATCATCTTAGCCGTTGTGGCTATCCTTGTTATATGGGCAGTAAGTGTATATAACGGTCTGGTTACTATGGACGAGAATGTTACCGGTCAATGGGCAAATGTAGAAACACAATATCAACGCCGTGCCGACTTGATTCCGAATCTGGTTAGTACGGTAAAAGGATATGCAACGCACGAAAAAGAGACTTTGGAAGGAGTTGTCGCAGCACGCAGCCAAGCGACCCAAATCAAAGTGGATGCCGAAGACCTGACTCCGGAGAAGCTGGCAGAATATCAGAAAGCACAGGGTGCCGTAACTTCAGCACTAGGTAAGTTGCTGGCTATCACGGAAAACTATCCCGACCTGAAGGCCAACCAGAACTTCCTTGAGCTGCAAGCCCAACTGGAAGGAACGGAAAACCGTATCAACGTAGCACGCAAAAACTTCAACGATGCTGCACAAGCTTACAACACCAATATCCGCCGCTTCCCGAAAAATATCTTTGCAGGTATGTTCGGTTTCGATAAGAAAGCATATTTTGAAGCGGAAGAAGGAAGAAAAGGAAGTTCTAAAAAGCAACGGCATCCGAGTTCTAGAGATAAGCAGCCGTATACGGCATTTCTAATAAGATAGTTGGCTGTACGAAAAAAAAGCAGTACTTTTGCAGCCGTATACAAAATAATTCTATAACTCATGAGTAATCAACGATACATGATGCGTGGCGTAAGCGCATCAAAAGAAGATGTGCACAACGCCATCAAGAACATCGACAAAGGAATTTTCCCGAAAGCTTTCTGCAAAATCATCCCGGACATATTGGGAGGTGACCCTGACTATTGTAACATCATGCATGCCTGTAGGTGCCGTAGACAACATCCTCGTTTCTTCCACTATCGGACGTAACAAACTCTTGATTCCGGGAGAAGTGATCTCTGCAATCATCAACGGAACAGACGAACTGCTGGCCGAACTTCGCGAAATGGGTGTAGGCGTATATGCTACCGGTGGCGAAACTGCTGATGTCGGTGATCTGGTACGCACAATTATCGTTGACTCTACCGTGACTTGCCGCATGAAACGCTCGGACGTTATCAATAATGCCAACATTCGCCCGGGTGACGTTATTGTAGGATTGGCCTCTTACGGACAGGCTACTTATGAAAAAGAATACAATGGCGGTATGGGTAGCAACGGTCTTACAAGTGCCCGCCATGACGTATTCGGCAAATATCTCGCAGAGAAATATCCGGAAAGTTACGATGCGGCAGTACCCGAAGAACTGGTTTATTCCGGCGGACTGAAACTGACTGACAGCGTGGAAGGTTCTCCGATTGATGCGGGCAAGCTAGTGCTCTCTCCTACCCGTACGTATGCTCCGGTGGTGAAGAAACTGTTGGATGCACTCGCCCGAATTTTTCCGCAGGCTTTCTGCAAAATTATCCCTGACATTTTGGGCGGTGACCCGGAGTATTGCAACATTATGCACGCCGACGGTGCAGGCACGAAGTCCTCATTGGCTTATATGTACTGGAAAGAAACAGGTGATCTTTCTGTTTGGAAAGGCATTGCACAGGATGCACTGATTATGAATATCGACGACCTGCTCTGCGTAGGTGCAGTAGATAATATCCTGGTTTCTTCTACCATCGGACGCAACAAACTCCTCATTCCGGGAGAAGTAATCTCCGCCATCATCAACGGTACGGACGAATTGCTCGCCGAGCTCCGCGAAATGGGTGTAGGCGTATATGCCACTGGCGGTGAAACTGCCGATGTAGGCGATTTGGTACGTACCATCATCGTAGACAGTACCGTAACTTGCCGCATGAAGCGCAGCGATGTGATTGATAATGCCAATATCCGTCCGGGCGATGTAATTGTAGGCTTGGCTTCTTACGGACAGGCTACTTACGAAAAAGAATACAACGGAGGCATGGGCAGCAACGGACTCACCAGCGCCCGCCACGACGTGTTCGCAAAATACCTGGCCGAGAAATATCCCGAAAGTTATGACAAGGCAGTGCCCGAAGAACTGGTTTACTCCGGTGGTCTGAAACTGACGGATGCCGTAGAAGACAGCCCGCTGGATGCTGGCAAATTGGTACTCTCCCCTACCCGCACGTATGCGCCGGTAGTGAAGAAGTTGCTGGATGCACTTCGCCCTGAAATTCACGGTATGGTACACTGCTCGGGTGGTGCACAGACGAAAGTGTTGCACTTTATAGGTGACAATTGCCGCGTGATTAAGGATAATCTGTTCCCTGTTCCTCCTTTGTTCAAAACGATTAAAGAGCAGAGCAATACGGACTGGGCAGAGATGTACAAGGTATTCAATATGGGACACCGCCTTGAAGTATATCTGTCGCCCGAACATGCCGAGGAAGTAATTGCCATTAGCAAGAGTTTCGGCATCGATGCACAGATTGTTGGACGTATTGAAGAAAGCAACCAGAAAGAACTGATTATCAATAGTGAGTTCGGAGAATTCAAATACTAATTCAATGGCAGACAACAATACCATATTAGAGAAACTCGAAGGGCTTGTTGCCCGCTTCGAAGAAGTATCGACGCTGATTACAGACCCGGCAGTGATTGCCGACCAGAAGCGTTACGTAAAACTCACCAAAGAGTATAAAGAACTGGGCGACCTGATGGAGGCCCGTAAAGAATATATCCAGGTGCTGAACGGCATCGAGGAAGCCAAAGAGATCATCTCCAATGAAGCAGACCCGGAGATGCGGGAAATGGCACGCGAAGAATTGGATGCCTGTCAGGCACGCCAGCCGGAATTGGAAGAGCATATCAAACTCCTCCTCGTGCCTGCCGACCCACAGGACAGCAAGAACGCCATCCTCGAAATTCGTGGAGGTACAGGCGGTGACGAAGCCGCTATCTTTGCCGGAGACCTTTTCCGCATGTACACCAAATATTGCGAAACAAAAGGTTGGAGGATGGAAATATCCAGCGTCAACGAAGGCGCGGCAGGTGGATTCAAGGAAGTTATTTGCAGCGTTACGGGCGACAATGTGTACGGAACATTGAAATACGAATCGGGTGTACACCGCGTACAGCGTGTTCCGGCTACTGAAACTCAGGGGCGTGTGCATACTTCCGCCGCATCCGTAGCCGTGCTGCCCGAAGCAGAAGAGTTCGATGTAGTAATTAATGAAGGCGAAATCAAATGGGATACTTTCCGAAGTGGCGGTGCCGGCGGACAGAATGTAAATAAAGTTGAGTCCGGTGTACGTCTGCGCTATGTATGGAGAAATCCAAACACCGGTGCTTCCGAAGAAATCCTGATTGAATGTACCGAAACACGCGACCAACCGAAGAATAAAGAGCGTGCCCTCTCACGTCTGCGTACCTTTATTTACGACAAGGAACATCATGAAAAGACAGTAAAATATATCAAAGATAATTATCCCGACCAATTCATCATTGCCGATGCAAAACGTGGCGATATCGGAAACACTTCGGCCATGTATGCCCGCACATTCTTTGAAGAGCTGGACATAGACTCAGTCACCGTAGCTCCTTATATGGGCGAGGACAGCGTAACTCCGTTCCTGACCTACGAAGGCAAATGGGTGATCCTGTTGGCACTGACTTCCAACAAAGGTTCTCATGACTTCCAGTTGACGGAAGACGTGAACGGTGAACGCTTGTTTGAGAAAGTGTTGCGCAAATCACAGGAATGGGCAAACGATGAAAACATGATGTATGTAGTAGGCGCCACTCAGGGACGTGCGTTTGAAGACATCCGTAAAATTGTTCCTAACCACTTCCTTCTCGTTCCCGGTGTCGGAGCACAAGGCGGCTCGCTCGAAGAAGTTTGCAAATATGGAATGAACAGTACCTGTGGCCTGATTGTTAACTCTTCCCGTGGAATTATCTACGTGGACAAGACAGAGAAATTTGCCGAAGCTGCCCGCACTGCCGCACAAGAAGTACAGGCACAAATGGCAGAGCAGCTAAAAGCCATTCTCTAAAAGAATAAAGAATCTCTAAAAGAAACGAATGCCTTACGAAAGAAAGATAATCAACGACCCTGTATTCGGGTTTATCAATATTCCAAAGGGGCTGCTGTATGATATTGTACGGCATCCCCTTTTGCAGCGTCTTACCCGCATCAAGCAAGTAGGGCTCTCCTCGGTAGTATATCCGGGCGCACAACATACCCGTTTCCAACACTCATTAGGTGCTTTCTACCTGATGAGCGAAGCTATCACCCAACTGGCCTCCAAAGGTAACTTTATCTTTGACAGCGAAGCGGAAGCCGTACAAGCGGCCATCCTGCTGCACGACATCGGACACGGTCCTTTCTCGCATGTACTTGAAGATACGATTGTACAAGGAGTTTCTCACGAAGAAATCTCCCTTATACTGATGGAACGAATGAACAAGGAAATGAACGGGCAACTCAGACTTGCCATACAGATCTTCAAGGACGAATATCCGAAACGTTTCCTGCATCAGCTTGTAAGCGGGCAACTGGATATGGACAGGCTCGATTATCTTCGCCGCGACAGTTTCTATACCGGCGTAACAGAAGGCAACATCGGCTCGGCACGCATCATCAAGATGCTCGACGTGGCGGACGACCGCCTCGTTATCGAATCCAAAGGTATCTACTCCATTGAGAACTTCCTCACTGCCCGCCGCTTGATGTACTGGCAAGTATATCTGCACAAGACCTCGGTTGCTTATGAAAGAATGCTCATCAGCACCCTGCTACGTGCTAAGGAACTTGCCTCAAAAGGTGTAGAATTATTTGCTTCACCGGCATTGCGTTTTTTCCTTTACAATGACATCAATCACCAGGAGTTCTATCATAATCCCGATTGTCTAGAAAATTTCATCCAACTGGATGACAATGATATCTGGACTGCCTTGAAAGTATGGAGCAACCATCCGGATAAAGTTCTTTCCACCTTAAGCCTGGGAATGATCAACCGTAATATCTTCAAAGTGGAAATTTCTACCGAACCAATAAGTGAAAACAGAAAAAAAGAGTTAACTTTGCACATCAGTCAGCAACTAGGACATACCCCTCTCCGAAGCGAGTTATTTCGTCTCTACCCCCAGCATCGAGAAGAATATGTACGACCCGGCAGACGATAGTATTGATATCCTTTATAAGGACGGAAGTATCAAGAATATTGCTGAAGCATCGGACATGCTGAATATTTCCCTACTGTCTAAAAAGGTAAAAAAATACTATCTCTGCTACCAGAGATTGCACAGATAAGTATAAAATATTCATGCAATAACACGGAAATCTGAAAAAAAAGTCCGTTATTTGTGAACTAATTAAATTTAAAATAAAAAGACATGGAGTTCTCGGCTAAGCAAATTGCAGCATTTATCCAAGGAGAAATCGTTGGAGACGAGAATGCAACTGTACATATTTTGCCAAGATAGAAGAGGGCATCCCCGGAGCTATTTCTTTCCTGTCGAACCCTAAATATACACCTTATATCTACGAGACACAGTCCAGCGTTGTACTGGTTAATAAGGACTTCACTCCCGAGCATGAGATCAAAGCCACCCTTATCAAAGTAGACAATGCTTACGAAAGCCTGGCAAAATTGCTCAACCTTTATGAAATGAGCAAACCCAAGAAAGAAGGGATAGATTCATTGGCTTTTGTCGCACCCAGTGCCAAGATCGGCGAAAACGTATATATCGGTGCTTTCGCTTATATCGGCGAGAACGCCGTCATCGGAGATAATACTCAAATTTACCCGCATACTTTTGTTGGAGACGGCGTAAAGATAGGCAAAGGTTGCCTGCTTTACTCAAATGTAAACGTTTATCATGACTGCCGTATCGGCAATGAGTGTATATTACATTCCGGCGCGGTAATCGGAGCCGACGGATTCGGATTCGCTCCCACTCCTAACGGGTATGATAAAATTCCACAAATCGGAATCGTTATTCTGGAAGATAAAGTAGACATAGGTGCCAATACCTGTGTTGACCGGGCTACCATGGGAGCAACGGTTATACATAGCGGCGCCAAAATAGATAATCTGGTACAGATTGCCCACAACGACGAAGTGGGGTCTCATACTGTAATGGCTGCCCAAGTCGGTATTGCCGGTTCTACCAAGAGTCGGCGAATGGTGTATGTTTGGCGGACAGGTAGGTATTGCCGGACATATTAAGATCGGCGACCGCGTAAATCTCGGAGCACAATCGGGTGTACCAAGCAGCATTAAGTCCGACAACCAACTGATCGGAACACCTCCTATGGAGTTGAAACCGTATTTCAAGGCGGCTATTGTGACTAAGAAACTACCGGATATGTACACAGAACTGAACAAATTACGCAAAGAAGTAGAAGAATTAAAAAAACAACTATTAAATAAGTAACCAATGCTGAAACAAAAAACGCTGAAAGATAGCTTTTCACTGAGCGGGAAAGGTCTTCACACTGGACTTGACCTCACTGTTACATTTAATCCTGCCCCGGACAATCACGGATATAAAATCCAACGAATTGACCTGGAAGGACAACCAACTATCGATGCAGTAGCCGACAACGTGACGGAAACCACTCGTGGTACCGTGTTATCAAAGAACGGAGTCAAAGTAAGTACCGTAGAGCATGGTATGGCAGCCCTTTACGCATTGGGCATTGATAACTGCCTCATCCAAGTGAATGGTCCGGAGTTTCCCATTCTGGACGGTAGCGCCCAATATTATGCACAAGAAATAGAGCGCGTAGGTACAGAAGAACAAAGCGCTGTTAAAGACTTTCTATATCATCAAGTCAAAAATCGAGTTTCGCGATGAAGCGACCGGTTCTTCCATTATCGTATTGCCCGACGAGAACTTCAGTCTGAATGTACTGGTATCTTACGACTCGACAATCATCCCTAACCAGTTTGCTACACTTGAAGATATGCATAAATTCAAAGACGAAGTGGCTGCCAGCCGTACTTTCGTCTTTGTTCGCGAAATAGAGCCTCTTCTCTCTGCCGGATTGATAAAAGGCGGTGATTTGGACAATGCCATCGTTATCTACGAACGAGAAATGTCTCAGGAAGACTTCGATAAGTTGGCCGATGTGATGGGAGTTCCCCACATGGATGCCAAGCAACTGGGTTATATCAACCACAAACCGCTGGTATGGGCCAATGAATGTGCCCGTCATAAACTGCTCGACGTAATCGGTGACTTGGCTTTGATCGGCAAACCTATCAAGGGACGTATCATCGCTACACGTCCGGGACATACCATCAATAACAAGTTCGCCCGTCAGATGCGTAAGGAAATCCGCCTGCATGATATACAGGCTCCGACTTACGACTGTAACCGCGAACCCGTCATGGATGTAAACCGTATCCGCGAACTGTTGCCACACCGTTACCCATTCCAATTGGTAGACAAGGTGATTGAAATAGGTGCCAATTATATTGTAGGCGTGAAGAATATCACTGCCAACGAGCCTTTCTTCCAGGGGCACTTCCCACAGGAACCGGTAATGCCGGGTGTGTTGCAGGTTGAAGCTATGGCACAGGTAGGCGGTCTGCTTGTATTGAACTCCGTAGACGAACCCGAACGCTACTCTACCTACTTCATGAAGATAGATGGTGTGAAGTTCCGTCAAAAGGTAGTGCCGGGTGACACCTTATCTTCCGCGTAGAACTGCTTGCACCTATCCGCCGTGGCATTTCCACGATGAAAGGTTATGCGTTCGTAGGCGAGAAAGTGGTTTGCGAGGCAGAGTTTATGGCACAAATAGTTAAGAACAAGTAAAAGGATTTATGATTTAAGATTTATTCGTGGCTAATAATAAGCGCGAATATCTCATAAATTATAAATCATAAATCATAAATCAGCATGATAAGTCCCTTAGCGTATATTCATCCCGAGGCAAAAATCGGGGAAAACGTAGAGATTGCTCCTTTTGTATTCATCGACAAGAATGTGGTAATCGGCGATAACAACAAGATTATGGCAAATGCCAACATTCTGTACGGTTCACGTATCGGCAATGGAAATACTATTTTTCCGGGAGCTGTTATCGGTGCCATCCCTCAAGACCTGAAATTTCAGGGAGAAGAGAGTACCGCTGAAATTGGTAACAACAATACCATTCGTGAAAATGTTACCATCAATCGCGGTACAGCTGCCAAAGGCAGAACCATTATCGGTAACAACAACCTGTTGATGGAAGGTGTGCACGTAGCTCATGATGCCCTTGTCGGTAATTACTGTATCATTGGTAACTCTACTAAAATGGCAGGTGAGATTGTAATAGACAATTTTTCCATTATCAGTGCCAATGTATTAATGCATCAGTTCTGCCGTGTAGGTGGATACGGAATGATACAAGGAGGTTGCCGTTTCAGTAAGGATATTCCGCCGTACATCATTGCAGGCCGGGAACCGATTGCTTACAGCGGTATCAACATTATCGGGTTGCGTCGTCGCGGATTCTCCAATGAAACCATTGAGAATATACACAACGCATACCGTATCATTTATCAGAGTGGATTGAACACTTCAGACGCATTAAAGAAAATAGAAGAAGAAATTCCGACGAGCCTGGAAATCGAATACATTGTCAGCTTCATCCGTGACTCCGAACGTGGTATTATTAGATGATAAAACGATAAAGTAATTAGAATATGATATACAGATTTACACTTATCTCCGATGAAGTGGACGACTTCGTAAGAGAAATACAAATTGACCCGGAAGCTACATTCTACGACTTCCATGAGGCTATAGTGAAGTCAGTAGGTTATACTAACGACCAGATGACTTCTTTCTTCATCTGTGATGATGATTGGGAAAAAGAAAAGGAAATTACACTGGAAGAGATGGATGACAATCCGGAGATGGACAGTTGGGTAATGAAAGACACCACTATCAGCGAACTGATAGAAGATGAAAAGCAGAAGTTACTCTATGTGTTCAGAAATTTCACCGGTAAAGATATGAATGGTGCTAAATGTACCAGGAAGGTGATGCTCCGAAACAGACAATTGACTTCGAAGAAATGGCAGCCAACAGCGGATCGCTTGATCTGGATGAAAACTTTCTAATATTATTTTAAACTTTTTCATCCGCAAGATAACGCGGATAACGCAGATCTCTTCTAGGCTAAGTCTTTCAAATCTGTGTTATCCGCGTTATCTGCGGATGGGAAATGATTCTCTAAATACCATTTCCTTATGAAAACCCTGATAGTGCTTATTGGACCGACCGGAGTAGGAAAGACCGAACTCAGCCTGCGGCTGGCAGAGCATTACCAAACTTGCATCGTTTCCGCAGACTCCCGGCAACTCTATGCCGACTTGAAAATAGGGACGGCAGCCCCTACCCCCGAGCAACTGCAACGCGTGAAACATTACCTTGTAGGAACCTTGCAACTCACCGATTATTACAGTGCCGCCCAATATGAAGCGGAAGTACTGAAACTTCTGGAAACCTTATTTACCGAACAGGATACAGTATTGCTTACCGGTGGCTCTATGATGTATGTGGATGCCGTTTGCAAAGGCATTGACGATATTCCGACCGTAGATGCTGAAACACGCCAGGTGATGCTACATAAGTATGAAACGGAAGGTCTGGAAAGATTGTGCGCAGAGCTAAAGTTACTCGATCCCGAATACTACAAAATAGTAGACCTGAAGAATCCTAAACGCGTAATCCATGCACTGGAGATATGCTATATGACAGGGAAGACTTACACCTCTTTCCGCACACAACAGAAAAAAGAACGCCCCTTCCGCATCATCAAAGTAGGATTAACGCGCGACCGGGAAGAACTTTACGACCGCATTAACCGACGGGTAGACCAAATGATGCAAGAAGGATTACTGGAAGAAGTACGTTCCGTACTTCCTTACCGACATCTCAATTCACTCAATACAGTAGGCTACAAAGAACTGTTCAAATATCTGGACGGAGAATGGGAACTTCCTTTCGCTATCGAAAAGATAAAACAAAATTCGCGCATTTATTCACGCAAACAGATGACATGGTTTAAGCGGGACGAGG
>VOFB01000003.1_pt1 | contig 18000 bp, 16 predicted proteins | sample 5384141 | NCBI WGS metagenome assembly VOFB01 (sample SAMN12384721, study PRJNA508395) | human gut metagenome | isolation source: healthy gut A | host: Homo sapiens | reverse complement strand
AATAAGGTGAAAGATAACAATGAAAGATTTAAAAGAGATAAGAGCAGAAATTGACAGCGTGGACAAAGAGCTGGTGTCACTGTATGAAAAACGTATGTCACTGACTGAACAGGTGGCAGATTATAAGCTTTCTACCGGGAAAAAAGTCTTTGATAAGGCAAGGGAAGAAGAGAAGTTAGAAAAGGTAACTTCCATGGTAGATGACCCGTTTTTAAAGCGTGGAACAAGAGAGCTTTTTTGAACATCTGATGAGCATGAGCAGAAAAAGGCAGTATCAGAAGCTGGCAGAAAAAGGCATTATGGAGCCGATACCATTTGAAGAGGTAGCGGCACTTCCGGATAAAAATATAAGAATCGTATATCAGGGAGAAGAGGGCGCATACAGCCAGATGGCAATGAAGCAGTTTTTCCATGATACCACAAACAGTTATCATGTGCAGACTTGGCGGGATGCCATGGAAGCAATCGCAAAAGGAGAAGCAGATTATGCAGTGCTTCCGATTGAAAATTCTTCTGCCGGAATTGTGTCAGAAAATTATGATTTGCTGGTAGAATATGATAATTGTATCGTGGGAGAACAGATTATTCCAATAGACCACTGCCTGCTCGGAACGAAAGGCTCAAAGCTATCTGATATTGAACAGGTATATTCCCATCCGCAGGCACTGATGCAGTGTGGCAGATATTTGGACGAGCATCGGAACTGGGAAAAACACAGCTTTAAGAATACTGCCATGGCAGCAAAAAAAGTAAAAGAAGATGGTCTCCTAAGACAGGCAGCCATTGCCAGCCGTCTTACTGCCGATATTTACAGGCTTGATATATTGGACGAGCATATCCAGGATAACAGCAATAACTGTACAAAGTTTGTCATTGTAACCGGCCGTAAGATATTCTTAAAGAATGCCGGAAAAATCAGTATCTGCTTTGAAATTCCGCATGAAAGTGGATCTCTTTATCATATGTTATCCCATTTTATCTTTAATGATTTGAACATGAATAAGATAGAATCAAGACCATTGGGAGAGCGGAACTGGGAATATCGTTTCTTTATTGACTTTGAAGGAAATTTAAATGAGAGTGCAGTAAAGAATGCATTGCATGGAATCAAAGAAGAAGCTGAAAACTTTAAAATTCTTGGAAATTATTAGAAAGACAGGTAAGACATTAAGATGAAACATTCAGGAGAATTAATTTTATATAAGAACTTTGAAAATGGAGAATTATTTTATAATTTTACATGGATTTTGGAAAACTATGATAGTGAATTTTACAATCGGTCTGATATAGTAGAATTGTATTATAGATGTTTGAACCAACTGATTGAACTGGCAGTGAGCCACGGTTTTGAAGGAAATCTGTGGCACTGTTTTCTTGCGTTTATTATGGTAAATAATGAAAATGCCTACAGTACCGCCTGCGAAATGAAAGGAGCAGTAAACGGAAGTATCAATGCGATTGCAGCCCATGATTTTGCTATTTTAAAAAAGAAATGTTTGATTATAACTTAAATGAAGTGGCAAAGACTCTGGAAATTGATGATATGGATGTGCTTCAGAATTTCAAGGGACCGGATGATAATGGAAGCGTATTTAACAAACGTATCCGTGACTGCATCTGTGAACTGGCTGTAGAACTGGCAGGAGCAAAGGATACCAATGCATTTCAGGACAGCGTAACCGGATTCTATGCAAGATTTGGTGTAGGAAATTTAGGCTTTACATAAGGCATTCCGTATCCAGAATACCAACGGTGCTGTAGAACTGGCACCGATTACCAGAATCGCTCATGTGAAACTCGATGACCTGGTAGGCTATGAAATTGCCAAGAAGAAGCTGGTGGATAATACAGAAGCTTTTGTAAAGGGAAAGAGTGCCAATAACTGTCTGTTGTTTGGTGATGCAGGTACCGGTAAATCAACCAGCATAAAGGCAATTGCCAATCAGTATTATGAGCAGGGACTTCGCCTGATTGAAGTTTATAAGCATCAGTTTAAAGATTTGAACACTGTTATTTCCATGATAAAGAACCGTAATTATAAATTTATTATATATATGGATGATTTATCTTTTGAGGAATTTGAAATTGAATACAAATATTTGAAAGCTGTAATTGAAGGTGGGCTGGAGAAGAAACCGGACAATGTGCTGATTTATGCAACCTCAAACCGCAGACATCTGATTCGTGAGAACTTTTCAGATAAAGAGGAAGTGCGTGAGGATATGCATACTTCTGATACCGTACAGGAAAAACTTTCACTGGTATATCGTTTTGGTGTATCTATTTACTTTGGAGCACCGACCAAGAAAGAATTCCAGCAGATTGTAGTAGAACTGGCAGAAAAGCAGGGAGTACATCTTCCGGCAGAAGAGCTTTTAGCAGAAGCCAACAAATGGGAGTTAAGTCATGGTGGACTTTCCGGAAGAACCGCACAGCAGTTTATCAATTATATGTTAGGACAGGAAGTGTAACAGAAGATTTACACAGGAGGAGGAGCACGGATGAAGACTTTTGCAGCAATTTATATCGGGTCTTATGAAATCAGCATGAAAGTGTTTGAGCTTTCCATTAAGAGAGGAATCCGGGAAATTGACCATGTCCGCCATAGAATAGAATTGGGAAGGGATGTTTATTCCCAGGGGATATGTTGGATATGAAACAGCGGATGAATTGTGTCAGGTGCTGAAAGAATTCGTGGGGATTATGGAGATGTATCGGACGGATGAGTATGAAGCATATTCAGGTCTTGTCATCCGGGATGCACAGAACGAAGCATTTATTTTAGACCAGATACGGATTCGAACCGGACTTAATGTGAAAGTGCTGAGCAATTCGGAACATCGTTTTATCAGTTATAAGACGGTGGCATCCCAGAAGAATTTTGAGTATATGACCAGTCAGAATGCAGCAGTAGTTGATGTAGGTGGTGGCAGTATGCAGATAACACTTTTTGTAAAAGGAAAGGTAGTTACCACGCAGCATCTTCTGATTGGAATTATGCGTGTGCAGGAGAAACTCTTTGACCTTGGCATGCAAAGCGGTAATTATGAGCAGCAGATTCAGGAAGTTGTAGATAAGGAGTTAGAGGTCTTTAAAGCTCTTTATCTGCCAAAGGATGGCATCCGTTATGTTATTTTTATGGGAGATTATATCTCTGCATTTATGCCGAAAATCAGTAAAGAAAATGGCAAATGTATGGTAGATGCGGACAAGTTCTATCGTTATACGGAGAAGCTGAGAGCAAAGAATACAGGACAGATTGCAAGAGAATTAGGAATTACCAACGAGAGTGATACATTGCTGATTCCGGCACTGGTTATCTATCGTCAGTTAGTTGCCACATTAAATGCCCAGAATGTAGTAGTTCCGGGTGTGAATGTAAATGATGGTATAGCATATGATTATGCGCAGCGGCATAATATGGTGAAAGCAACACATGATTTCGAAGAAGATGTAATATCTGCGGCGGAATGTATGTCCAAAAGATATTTCGGCTATCAGCCACATCTTGAAGCATTAGAGCAGATGGCAGTCCAGATATTTGATGCCATGAAGAAGATTCATGGATTGGGAAACAGAGAGCGGCTGATGCTAAGGACAGCAGCCATTCTCCATGACTGTGGTAAATTTGTCAGTCTGGTTAATGGACCGCAGTGCTCCTATGACATTATTATTTCTTCAGAAATTATTGGATTGACTCATCTGGAGCGTGAAATTGTGGCGTCTACGGTACTTTATAATACACTACCGATAGACAGCTATGACAGACTGGCAGATAAGATGGATCATGACAGTTATCTTACCGTAGCCAAGCTTGCAGCTATCCTTAAGGTGGCAAATGCCATGGATAGAAGCCACAAGCAGAAATTTAAGAATGTAAAGACATCTGTTTCCGGAAGAAATCTGATTATTACCATAGAGACGGAAGATGATGTGACCTTGGAAAAGGGACTGTTTGAGTCCAAGGCGTCCTTCTTTGCAGAAGTATTCAGTATGAAACCGGTGATTAAAGTGAAAAAGGTCTATAGTTAGGAGAGTATGCGAATGGAAAAATTAAAAGAATATACGAATCCGGAATATTATGAAAACCGTGAGTTGAGCTGGATTAAATTTAATGGCAGAGTATTGAATGAAGCAAGAGACAAATCCATTCCGCTGCTGGAGCGGTTGAAATTTGTCAGTATTACCTCTTCCAATCTGGATGAATTTTTCATGGTAAGGGTGGCATCCTTAAAGGATATGGTACATGCGGGCTATAAGAAAACAGATATTGCCGGTATGACAGCGTCTGAACAGTTAGCAGCCATTAATCATGATACCAGGGAACTGGTAGAACTGCAGTATTCTACTTATAACCGTTCCCTGATTCCACTATTGAATGCAAGAGGAATCTATATTGTAGATGCCTATGAAGATTTGGAGGATTTTCAGGCAGAATATGTAGACCGTTATTTTGAAGAAAATATATATCCGGTACTGACACCGATGGCAGTGGATGCATCCAGACCATTTCCGTTGATTCGCAATAAGACATTAAACATTGTAGCTTTACTGGAAGAAAATCCGAAGAAGGATGACCTCCTTGGCAAAGCAGAAGAGAAGAAGCTAAAGGCAGAGGGTAAAAAGGGAGGAACCATTTATGAATATGCAACCGTTCAGGTGCCATCTGTATTACCAAGGCTGATTCCGATTCCATCCGTAAAGGAAGGCGAGAAATCCTTTATCCTGTTGGAGCAGATTATTGAGAAGAATATTTCCAAATTGTTCTTAGGTCATAAAGTGGTCTGTGCTTATCCGTATCGTATTATGCGTAATGCGGACCTTTCCTTTGATGAGGACGAAGCAGAGGATTTACTGAAAGAAATTGAAAAATCCTTAAAGAAACGGCAGTGGGGCGAAGTTATCCGGCTGGAAGTGGAATATGGCATTGATAAGCGTCTGCTGGCATTTTTAAAGGATGAACTTCGGGTAGAGTCAGAGGATGATATCTTTAAAATCAATGGACCGATTGATTTGACTTACCTGATGAAGATGTATGGACTGGAAGGCTGTGATGATTTACGTTACAAACCATATACTCCACAGCCGGTGCCACAGATCCAGCAGGGAGAGAGTATCTTTGATGCGATTAAAAAGGTGATATTTTACTGCATCATCCATACCAGACCTTTGATCCGGTAGTCGAATTTATCCGTCAGGCAGCCAAAGATCCGGATGTACTGGCAATCAAACAGACACTTTACCGTGTCAGCGGCAATTCGCCGATTATTGCATCACTGGCACAGGCAGCAGAAAATGGCAAACAGGTATCTGTTCTGGTAGAATTAAAAGCCCGTTTCGATGAGGAAAATAACATTGTCTGGGCAAAAAAATTAGAGAAAGCAGGCTGCCATGTCATCTATGGTCTGGTGGGCTTAAAGACCCACAGCAAGATTGCGCTGGTCGTAAGAAGAGAAGAAGAAGGCATCTGCCGTTATGTACATCTTGCTATAACGATTCCACTGCAAAGCTGTACACAGACTGTGGTATCTTTACCTGTTCGGAAGCAATCGGAGAAGATGCAACAGCAGTATTTAATATGTTATCCGGTTATTCTGAACCGCTGTCCCGGAACCGGCTGGTGGTAGCACCAATCTGGCTGCGGAAGCGTTTCTTGAAATTAATTGAGCGTGAAACAAAATACGCCAGGGGCGGGAAAGACAGCCAAAATTGTTGCCAAGATGAATTCTCTTTGTGACCGTGATATTATTGCAGCTTTGTATGAAGCATCAGCAGCGGGAGTGCAGATTGATCTGGTTGTACGTGGAATCTGCTGCCTGAAGGTAGGCATTCCAAAGATCAGTGAAAATATCAGAGTGCGTTCCATTGTCGGAAACTTCTTAGAGCACAGCAGGATCTTCTATTTTTATAATGATGGACAGGATGAAATTTACATGGGAAGTGCTGACTGGATGCCACGAAGAGTTAAAGCTTAGACCGCCGTGTAGAGATTATTTCCCTGTAGAAAAATGAAGAAAGTTAAAGCATAAAGTAATGCATATTCTGATGTGGAACTGGCAGATAATACGAAAGCACATCCCTTCAGAAGGATGGCCCTATGAAAATGACAAACGTGGAAAGGTTGGTGAATTCACAGCTGCAGTTCTGCAGGGAAAGCAGAAGAAGCAGCACCAAAGCCTGCGGATGTGGTAAAAGACCGTATTTTTATTCCGGCAGAACCGGTAGAGGACTAAAGAAATCAGACACTTTTGCCGATATATAATATGAAACCATTGAAATAAAGCTCCAGGGAGGGGATTGTCGCATACGGATATGACGGTTATTTTAAGGTTCCGGTTGTTTTGCTCGTTCACGAGCAGGAAAGACAGCAGAATAGAGGGTATTCGGATGAATCCAGCCGGAAAAAATGTTCCGAAAATGAATTTGAACGAATCTTTCGAAATGCATTAGACGAGGTGAAAGACAAAAAATAGAAAGTATCTATAAAGAGGGACTGTTGTTTTACAGAAATTGTAAAATGACAGTCCCTCTTGGTGTACATGAGTAGTAAGCTATCTGCAATGCAGCGCATTTTTAATATCCGATAAAATATAATAAGGAATCGGCATATGTCTTGTTCCGTTTCCCATGGAAATATAAGGTTTGTTACTTCCGTGGAAGTCAGAGCCACCGGAAATAAGCAGATGATATTTTTGTGCAAGCTTCTTAATGTTTCGTTCATCGCCAAGCTGGTAGCTGGAATAGACGGCTTCAATACCATCTAAATGGCTTTCTTCTACCAGTGTCTGAACCAGAGCGTCCAATCGGTCTGCATTCATGCGATAGAGTACCGGATGGGCTAAAATGGCAAGACCACCGGCATGATGAATCAGGGAAATACCTTCCTGCGGAGTGATTTTAGGACGGTCTACATAATAAGGACAGTCATCCCCGATATATTTACTGAATACTGTATTCATATCTTTGGCAAGACCATGATTTACAAGGTATCTTGCAATATGTGCTCTTGTAATGACTGCATCCGGAAATTCTCTGATAAGACTGTCATAATCAATGGCAAGGTGTGCCTCCTGCTGCAGTTTATCAACCATCAGGCGGTTGCGGTCTGTGCGGGAAGAACGGAATGCATTTAATTTGTTATTAAATACTTTATCGTCCGGGTTAAATATAGCCCGACCATATGGATTTCACGGTCATCCAGTTCACAAGAGAGTTCAACACCGGCAATGACTTCCGGTGCATCCGGGGAGTTAAGCCGCAAGGTTTCTTCCTGTGCTTCTTTAATACCATCGATACAGTCGTGGTCAGTAAGGGCAAAGGCACATATCGAATGACGTATGGCTTCATGAACCAGCTCAGATGGGGTAAAAGTTCCGTCAGAGCAGGTTGAATGTACATGTAAATCAATAAATCCTGTTTCCATGGTATAATCCTTTCTAACAGCTCGAAATAATTATTTTTTAGAATTATTTATGAATATGATTATAAGAGTAATCTTTCGTTTTGACAATCCGGAAGAAATGAGAAAAATCTTTTGCGTATAAAAACAAAGTCCTATATACTGCAATTAGGAAAAATAATCTGCAGGGGGCAGGAAGCATGAAAAAAATTTAGAAGTAAGTATGCTTGGAACATTTCGAATGCAATATGGAAATCATTCCTTTATCATAGACCGGAAATCAACGACAAAGACGAACCGGCTGCTTCAGATCATTCTGCATGCGGGTACAGAAGGGGTAACAAGGGAAGAACTGGTGGGAAGACTTTGGGAAAATGAGGAGGTTGCAAACCCATCCAACAGTTTCCGGGCAATTCTTTTCCGGGTGCGGAAACTGCTTAAGGAGCAGGGACTGCCGGAGAGCGATTATATTATAAGCCGAAAGGGAGTTTATTGCTGGACGCCGGAAATTCCGTATCATTGTGATTGCATTTCTTTTGAAGAGAAGGCAGAGCATGCATTGAAACAGGCGGAAGATTTTGGAAAAACAGAATTAGAGGAAGCAGTCAGGCTGTACCGTGGAGAATTTTTGCCGGCACTGGGAGCATCAGAATGGGTAATTTTCTGGGCAACGAAATACCGGAAATTATATATGTCCTGTGTAAAGAGACTGTGCGGAATTTACCGGGATGAGCAGGAGTATCAGAAATTATATGAGATAGCAGAAAAAGCAGCGGTACTTTATCCACTGGATGACTGGCAGGTATACCAGATGGAGGCATTGATTGCCATGAAGCGTTCCAAAGAGGCGGTGGCATTATATCATAAGACAGAAGAAATGCTGCTGGCAGAGCTTGGCAGTGAGCCTTCAAAGTCTATGCTGGAACAATTAAAACGAATCAGCAGCTGTGTTACGGAGGATGCCACTCATATTCAGGCAATACAGGAGAAGTTGGAAGAAGAGAGAGGGAAGGAGCATTTTACTGTTCGTATCCTGTTTTCATTGAAAATTACCGCTTTGCAAAACGGGTTTTGCAGCGTACGGGAAAGAGTGCGTGGCTTCTTATGAGCACCATTACTGATGGGAAGGGGTATGCTTCAGAAGGCGGTGTTCATTTCGAATACATCCGGGCAGAACTGGAGCAGGCATTGAAAAACTCCCTGCGCAGCGGTGATCTGTATACCAGGTACAGCACAAACCAGTATCTGATACTTTTAATAGGTATTGAAGAAGAAAATTGCGGACTTGTGATAGAAAGAATCAATGACAACATGGAACGGACGGCTGGAAAGAAATATGTGAAATATCATAAAGTATTGGTGAATGGAACAGACGAGTAGATACGAGGAGAAATACAATACAAACAGGAAGATTTAAGTACAATTCGGAAGAATAAAGAAAAATAGAAAAATATAACGCTTTTTATAACACAGAGTAGGCTATGATTGGTTATACAATTCATAAATCAACAGGAAATGGATAAAATGAATAAAAGGAGAAAAAACATGAGAGTAGCCAAAATGTTGGGAAAAAGAATTACAGCTTTTGTAATGGCGGCATTGATGGTATTGTCCTTATCCGGAATAACCGGGATGACAGTAAAAGCTGCCGAAAAGGATAATACAATTACGATGCAGCTGCAGGATACGAAGAAAATCGAGTGTTCTGCATGGATTGCTTACGAAACCAAATGGAGTGTTACCAGTGGAAAAGATAAGGTAACATTAAAAAATACAAATAAGAAAGAGGTATCTGTAACTGCGGATAAGACAGGAACAGTTACCTTGAAGTGCAAGTATAAGAATTATCTCTTTCAATGGAAAACAGAAAAATATACCATTAAAATCAGTAAGAGAACTCCGGTATTTGAAGAGAACATTTCAAATCTGACTTATAACGGAAAAGTCCAGACACTGAATGCAAAGAACTTTGTAAAGGATGGTCCAAAGAGTGGTATTGTTGGAACCTGTGACAAAGAGATTTTAAATGCAGGAACTTATACTTATACGATTACAACACCGGCAACAGATGTATATGAGGCAGGAAGCAGGACTTATACGGTAACTGTAAATAAGGCAGAGGCAGTAATTAAGGAAAAACCATCTGCAACAATCAATCATATGTCCGGAAAACTGAGAGAGTCCCATCTGAATGGCGGAATGGCAGTAGCGGTCAATGATGAGAACCGGGAACTGGAAGGCCATTTTGAGTGGCAGAGCCCGGATGAGACACTGTGGTTTAATACTACCGGAACTGCAATCTTTGAAGATGTAGACCATCATGTAGTATTTGTGCCGGAAGGAAATGCAGCAGAGAACTATAAAGAGACTGTATTTATTGTACCGGTAAGAACCTATTTAAAAGCATTGTATGCAAATCTTACAGCCAGTGATTTTGAATATAATGGCAGTAATGATGAGAAAAACTTAAGCTGTGATGCGAATGCATACAGCTGGGGAATTGAAAAAAATCCAAGCATTTCCATTACTTATACTTATTATGATGAGGCGGGAAACAAATTAAGCAAGGCACCGGTGGATGCAGGAACTTATACGGTAATTGCAACAGCCAGTGCAAAGAAATTTGAATCCGCAGACAGTAATGAAGCAACCTTTACTATCCGGCAGAAAACGTTGACTAATGAAATGGTAACTGCAAAGGATACTGAGTATACTGGAAACACAGTTGCAGTTGTGGTAAAGGATGGAGACAAAACATTAGTAGAAGGAAAAGATTATACTGTAATATACAGTGGAAGTAATCCAAATGCAGGAGAGACATCAGCAGCAATTACCGGAATCGGTAACTATAAAGGAACGGTAAATACAACCTATACCATTCTTCCGAAAGAAGTGGAAAATGACAGCGTGATTGCAACTGCAAAGGAAAAATATTATACCGGAAAAGCAGTAACACTCAGTGAAGAAGATGTAACTGTAACTTATAATGGAAAAGTATTAACAGCAGGAACCGATTATACTGTTGGTAATTACAAAGATAATGTAGAAGAGGGAACTGCGCTGGCAACCGTAACCTTTACCGGTAACTATAGTGGAACTGTAAATGTAAGCTTTGGAATCAGTAAGATTCGTGCAAAAGTATATGCCAAATATGGAAATGGAAAACTGCTGCTGTTAAGTGGAAACTGTATTTTAGACCCGGCTGTATTAGAAGAAGCAGCAGATTATGCAACCACAGAGGAAAGCGTAATCCATGGATTCATCTTAGAGGATGAAAATGCAGGTGTAGTGACAACATATACAAAACTTTTCCACAACACAGAGGGTTATAACGTATATGTAAAAGTAGCAGATACATTTACACAGAAGGCAGAGTTCTACATCCGGAAAGCAGGAACTGTCCGTCCGGAAGGAACAGTTGGTGATGCAACAGCAAATTATGATTATGTGGGAAGAGCAGCAGTTTCTTTAAATCAGCTGAAAGTGACAACTGATATGTCCGGTTTTACTGCACCAGTGTCTTTTGATGCAGAAAAGAATTATGATGGAAAGATGCCGGTAACCCTTGCATCTGTTTTAGATGCATATGCAGCAAACAGTGGCATTGCAGGGGATGATGCAAGATTCTACCGCATCGAATGGTACCGGATGATTAATCCGAATTCCTGGCATATTGATGGAGAAATTGTTGATAACAGTTATACCGTTACTTTTATGGTAGACGGAAATGTATATCAGGAAGTACGCGAAGTAAAGGGAACGGAAGTTTCTGTAACAGATCCTGTAAAGGCAGAGACAGAGACAACAACCTATGAATTTACCGGCTGGACTTTAGAAGATGGCAGTAAAGTAAATGTTGCAGATTTAAATGATAGTACCGTAGTGTATGCTTCTTTTGATGAAAAGGAGAAAGAAACTGAGCCGACTGAACCAGTTGGACCGACCGGACCAACCCAGCCGACTGAGCCGACCCTGCCAACCGAACCGACTGAGCCAATCGAACCAACCCAGCCGATCGAACCAAGCCAGCCGACCGAACCAACCAAGCCAGCCGAATCAACCCAGCCGGCAAATCCAACCCAGCCAGCATCATCAGAAACAGCGGTAACTCCGGCAGACAATAATACACAGCCGGAGACAGCAGCACAGACACCGGTAATCCAGACACAGACTCCGGTCACACAGGCCCAGGTGGCACAGACACCAGTCAGACAGCAGCAGGCAGCACAACAGCCACAGGACGCAGAAGAACCGGTGGTATTAGAAGATGAAGAGGTTCCGCTGGCGAATGTAACGGACGATAATGCAAAACAGGAAGTAACTGCATTAGAAGATGAAGCAGTTCCTCTGGCAGCAAATCCGGCGGGAGAAGATAACTGTATCATCCATTGGATTATGATGATTCTTACGATTGTATTTGCAGGATATAATGTAGTAAGGGCAGTACTTCGTCAGAAGAAAAATGCATAAAAGCAGGAGGCAGAAAGTATGAAGATAGTAGATGGAATCATTGCTGTTATATATGTAATTGCTATGGCAGTGCTGTTTTTCTTGAGAGACTGTGAGAAAGATCTTCCAATGGGAATTCTGGCACTGGCTGTTACCGCAGCTGCAGTAGCATGTATGGTTATCCAGAATAAAAAGCGTGATAGCAAAGCAGCAAGAGCTTAAAAAATAATATAAATAAGTATTGCAGGCAGGACGATAGAAAATGAAAATACATTTTGTCGTCCTGCTGTTTTTAGTTGCCAGCCATTTGAAGAAAGCTTTCACTTGACATTATTTTAAAATTGAGTTATTGTATTAATTAAATAATACAATGATAATTGCAAAGAAGAAAAGGGAGATTAGGTATGGCAAAGAAAAAGAAGAAAATGGAGTTTGAAACAATGCAGGTAAAGCTGCCTCATGTAAAGGGGTTGTCCATTGTGCTTCCGGTTATTTATATTTTATGGGTGGCAGTGATGTATTATCTCCTGCTTCCGGCATAATATTCATTCCAGAGGTTTATGGCTGTTTGTATTAGGCGTTATATTATTCCCGTTAGGAATAATAGGTGCGTTGGTATCGGCAGCCAGGAAGGCGGAAGGTAAGTCCGCAGGAAAGCTGGAAAAGCCGGTAAACGGTATTTTTGCAGCAGTTGGAGTAATCGGAATTCTGTTCCTGATTCTTTTATTTTATGGCAGCAAAATGTTCCATGCACAGGCATATGCAGATATCCTGACCATCGAAGACAGTGATTTTAACAGCGATATCAATACAGCATCTTCTGTATCAAAGATTGCGTTAATGGATACGGACAGTGCAGTGCTGCTGGGTAATCGTGAAATCGGAAGCCTTTCAGAAGTGGTGAGCCAGTATAATGTATCGGAAGACTACACACAGATTGATTATCAGGGGGCACCAACGAAAGTATCTGCATTAGAGTATGCCGGCTTCTTTAAATATATGGGAAATAAGGAAAATGGTGTTCCGGGTTATATAACTGTTGATCCGGTAGGACAGAAGGCGCAGTATGTTCCGGTAAAGGAAGGAATGATTTATGTTCCGTCTGCTTACTTTGGCAAGGATTTAAGAAGGCATATCCGTATGAATTACCCGGATAAACTTTTCGGAAATCTTCATTTTGAAGTGGACGAAGATGGAAACCCATACTATATTGCCAGTGTATACAAATACACCATCGGTTTATTTGGTGGAGAAACCGTCGAGGGTGCAATCAGCTGTGACCCAATCAGCGGAGACTGTCAGTATTATGATGCATCAGAAGTGCCGAACTGGATGGATGATGTCTTTGACGGGGATCTTCTGGTGGAACAGTATAACTGGTATGGAGAATTATCTAATGGATTTATGAACAGCATCTTCGGCAAAAAAGGCTGTAAGAAATGTACGGAAACGGTAGTAGAGGATGAAGACGGAGATGAGGAATCTTACGAAGCAAACTTCGGCTATGTTGCCAAAGACGGGGATATCTGGATTTATACCGGAGTTACTTCTGTCAATGATGATGCCTCCAATATCGGGTTTATACTGGTAAATGAGCGGACTTCAGAAGCACATTATTACAGTATTGCGGGAGCAGATGAAAGCTCTGCAATGGCTGCTGCAGAAGGAGAAGTGCAGGAGAAAGGATACCGTGCATCTTTTCCGTCTTTGATTAATGTAGATGGTCAGCCGACTTATATTATGGTATTAAAAGATGCCAGCGGCATAGTGAAGCTTTATGGCATGGTAAATGTAGAATCTTATAATATGGTAACAACAGCAGCCAGTCTTGATGAGTGCTTTGCAAAGTATCGTAAGATGACAGGCAGTGATGGTACAGAAAACACTGGGAATCCGGAAGAGGCAGAAAATTCTTCCGGGGACAGCAACAGCACTGCAGGTAATGCACAGACAGCAGCCAAAGGAAAAACAATTCCAGAAGGTGAGACAGAGACAAGAAGTTTTGTAATCAGTGAAATGCAGTATGTTGAGATTGCAGGAGAGACCTATGTTTATCTGGCAGGAGACGACGGTATGGTATACTGGCAGAAGTTTTCTGATAATGAACAATTGATTTTCCTGCATGAGGGAGATTCTGTTACTGTAAATGGAATTATGGATAAAGATAATATTTACTGGATAGATACCATTGGAATCATGCAGTAGGAAGGCGAAGAAATGGAAGCAGCAATCCTTGTAGTAATTATGATTGCAGGATTTACTTATTCAGCAATTAAAACAAAAGAGAGTTGGAAGAACCGCTGCAAACGGACACTGAAAAAAATATGGAAAAGAACCTGAGAAAAAGGAATTCAAAAGAGAACTGATAAGAAATTATCTGGATACTGTGGGTGGAACACAGCAGGTGGATGAGGTCACATGGAATGACCTTAATATGGATGATGTGTACCAGAGAATCAACAACTGTGATTCCACCATGGGAGAAGAAATTTTATATGCAAAGCTTCATTATGCGAAGCAGACGAAGGAAGAAGAGGAGCTTTTAGAAAAAAGAATAGCTTTTTGTGAAGCAGATGATGAAAAACGCTATCATCTGGAAGAAACTTTGTCAAAGCTTGGAAAGAGAGACGAGGCTTACTATATTCCATCCTTTATCCAGACAGTAGAGGATTTTGCAATTTCAAATCTCTGGGTTTATCAGATGCTCGGATATTGCTGGTGGTAGTTGTTGTGGCGGCAGTCGTATTTCATAATATATATGCTCTGTCAGCTTTGGTGGTAGTATTTCTTGTGAATTTGTCGGTGTATATCTTTACGGCCGGCTAAAGTTTGACCAGGAGATTCATATGATGGGAACGGCGGCATACCTGATTACGGTAGCACGAGAACTGGAGCAGAATACCGGAAAGACAAAATTTGTGAGGAACTGGCACCGCTGCTTCCGGTATTTGCCAAAATGGATAAGAAGGCATTTCTGCTAAATATCCAGAGTAGAAATGCCATGGGAGATGTGTTTGAAATGCTGCAGGATTTCCTGCTGGGAGTAACAGTGGCATATCCTTACTTATATGAAAGTATTGAATCAGTTTATGGATAACCAGGATGTTTATCTTAAGATTTACCGGGTGGTAGGAGAACTGGATGCAGCGGTCAGCACAGGCTCTTTCCGAAAGAGTCTGCCTCTTGTGACAGTACCGGAATATGAGGAAGCAAAGCAGCTTGAGATGGAAGAAATTTATCATCCGCTGCTTCATGGAGCAGTGACCAATTCTATGGAACTTCAGCATAACTGCATTATCACAGGCTCCAATGCTTCCGGTAAGTCAACCTTTATCAAGACCATAGCTGTCAATGTGATACTGGCACAGAGCATTCATACCTGCACCGCAAAAAGAATGCATCTGCCTCATGCAAAAATGATTACTTCCATGGCGGTAAGAGACGATATTTTATCCGGTGACAGTTATTTTATTAAAGAGATTAAATATTTAAAACGTATCCTGGATGCTTTGTCGGAGGATGAACTGGTTATCTGTATTATTGATGAAATCTTAAGAGGAACCAATACCCAGGAGCGTATTGCAGCTTCAAAAGCAATCATGGAATATCTGGCACATCATAACTGCATTGCAATTGTGGCATCCCATGATAAGGAATTGACGGAGCTTGAAAAAACTGGTTATGACAATTATCATTTTTCCGAAGAGTTTGGAGAAGAGGATATTGTATTTGATTATAAATTGCAGAAGGGACCGGCGAATTCCCAGAATGCAATCCGCCTGCTTTCCTTTACCGGGTTCCCGGAAACGATTATTGAGAGGGCAGAAAATATCAGAAGCGAATATCGGTAAAAATAATGCTTGACGAACGAAATGACATATGGTACTATAAGCAAGTTGAAGAAAGTAGAGTATCCACTCTCACCTTAGCACAATCAAGTGACTAAGTGTTTATAATGAGTATGCAATGAGCGAATCATTTTGAAGTGGATAGTCTGTCTATCCACTTTTTTGCGGAAATAAACGGAAAGTTGTCTGGCAAAAGCTGTGGTGAATTTAATTTTGGAGGTGTACGACCATTAGCGAGTTAATGATCAATGAACAAATCAGAGATAAGGAAGTCCGCCTGATTGGCGCGGATGGTGAACAGTTAGGTATCATGTCAGCAAGAGAAGCATATAAGCTGGCACAGGAAGCAGAACTTGATGTTCGTCTTTCTCAAATATCGATACCAATGATTTGAATACCAAAATGAATGCCGCCAGAAAGTTCATTTCAAAGGAAATAAAGTAAAAGTTACACTTCGTTTCCGTGGTAGTGAAATGGCACATGTACAGCAAACAAACATATTCTGGATGATTTGCAAAGAACTTGCAGATATTGCAGTTGTGGAGAAAGCACCAAAGCTGGAAGGCAGAAGCATGGGTATGGTGCTGGCAGAAAAAAAGATAATGATTTTAAGGAGGAATAAATTATGCCAAAACAGAAAACAAGCAGAGCAGCTGCAAAGCGTTTCAAAGTAACAGGTACAGGCAAACTCAAGAGAATGAAAGCTTATAAGAGACATATCTTAACAAAAGAAAACAACTAAGACTAAGAAAATCTTAGAAAACAGCTTTGACAGATGCAACAAATGTAAAGAATATTACAGAGTTGTTCAAACAGTATAGAGTTGCAAAAATGAGTAATGAGTTAACAGAATCATACAGGAAGAAAGCAGAAGAAGAGACAGTTCAGACAGTTATGGATTGCCCGTATTAACGCAGCAGCAAGAATGAATGGATTATCTTACAACAAATTTATGTATGGTTTAAAATTAGCTGGTGTTGATATGAACGCTATACTGAAACAAGCGTTATACGACTAAATATGGATTAAAGGATGGATATGAACAATGGCATTATTAGAAGAATGGCAGAAGATTGCCGCGATCAGCGCGATAGAGAAAATTACAGAAGTTCTGGTGTAGAGCATTTTGTTAGAGAAGGGCGGCATATGAGAAGCCAACAAAACCCGGCCAGAGAAGCAGTTGAACTGTAAAAGAGCCAGCAGAGAAAATACGACCAGCATTGCGTGGAGATGACTGGATTCTTAGATGGAATCAATGACAGCCTGGTAACACCAAAACCCAATTGGATACTATGGAAGAGGATACCAAGGTAGTTTCCTTGCATTCGATAAAAGAAAAATTATGCAAAAGAACATGGTAGATGCCAAAGCTGACTGGCTCTATGAATTACCACAGTGGGATGAAATTTTTGATGCAAAACCAAAGAAAGCTTTATTTAGAGCAGAAGAAATCCGGCACTGTTGTAGTTGGAAAGAAAGTCGGAAGAAATGATCCGTGTCCTTGTGGAAGTGAAAGAAATATAAATTCTGCTGCGGAAGATGTAAGAATAAAATATTTTGGAAAACATTTGGAAAATATTTCACAGAAAACTTTACATAGCAGAAAAAAAAGAGATAACAGCTTTTGGTCAAAAAGGACAAAACAAAGAAGAGACGAGTAGCATAACAGGAAGCAAAGTCAAAGAGAGAGAAGATTTGGTGAGAGTATTCTGATGGAGTGTAATGCAGAAGACCAGCTCTGAGTGACCCTAACTTTGTCCGCTGGTGACGGTTATCATCGAATGAGCGGTTGTACGATAAGTACCATTAAAAGATGGCTCAGTAGCAGGAGAGCAAAAATCAGTCTGCGATATTGCAGCAGATATCAGCGAAGGCCTTGCAAGAGTTGCATGCCGGTGAAGTAGACGGTATAGTGGTGGATTTTACGAACCGTTCTTGACAAGGACTGCGATTTAAATATTATAACAGCAAGTGATGAAGAAGGATTAAAGATAATCCGCCATACTGCATCCCATGTGCTGGCTCAGGCGGTAAAGAAATTATTCCCGGATGCAAAGATTACGATCGGACCGGCAATTGAAGATGGATTCTATTATGATTTTGATCATGCCCCATTTTCAAGAGAAGACCTCGATAATCTGGAAGCAGAGATGAAGAAGATTATCAAGGAAGGTCATGAATTAAAAACGATTCACACTTCCAAGAGAGGAAGCAATCAAATTCATGCAGGAACGTAATGAGCCATACAAAGTAGAACTGATTGAAGAATTACCAGAGGGAGAAGAAATTTCTTTCTATGACCAG
>VOFB01001004.1_pt1 | contig 18001 bp, 16 predicted proteins | sample 5384141 | NCBI WGS metagenome assembly VOFB01 (sample SAMN12384721, study PRJNA508395) | human gut metagenome | isolation source: healthy gut A | host: Homo sapiens | reverse complement strand
GGGAGATAAGAAAACGGCTCTGTTCCTCATTATGAGCGATACAGACCCGACTTTTAATTTCCTGATTTCTATGATCTACACACAGCTGTTTAACCTGCTGTGCGAAAAAAAGCGGATGATGTTTACGGCGGCAGACTGCCGGTGCATGTGCGCTGCCTGATTGATGAGTGTGCGAACATTGGTCAGATTCCGAATCTGGAAAAGCTGGTAGCCACCATCCGAGCAAGCAACCGAAAACAAGAGATAGACCGCCAGCACTACACTATTCCGAACCAAAGACCAAAAGATAAGCATTGTGGGAAAATCTAAACTTTTGGATTTTCCTACAATGCCAACTACGGCGGAATCCCTCCCACTCCTTATATCTTTCTGTATACATTGAATTTGTATTTAGTAAAATGCAGACAACACCACGGATCGGCTTTTGGTTGGACAATTCCAACCAAACACCACAGCAGACAGCAGAAAACATTCTGAACGCTAGGAAGCCGGTATGATTGTTACATATAAGGGGAAGAAAAATTTCTTTTAGGTACTTGCTTTCCTAAAACTGATGTGATACAATGATTTAATCCAGAAAAGGAGTAAAAAATATGCGGCAAGGTATTCTTAAATAAAACTATAATCAAATAGTGGGAACAAAAAGGATTATGATAGCTCCTTTTGTAGGGGCTTAGTTTTTGTACCCAATTTAAGAATACTTTTGCCTTATCAATTTTGACATATCCCCAAAAACAGCAATCACAAACAGGTGTATGCTGTATATGTGTATGTCACCAGTGGTAAAAGTATTTTACTGCTGGGGATTTTATGCCCTTTGGGGCTGTAAAGGGAGGACAATCACATGAAAATAATCAATATTGGAATTCTTGCCCATGTAGACGCTGGAAAGACGACCTTGACGGAGAGCCTGCTCCAGCGGCCATTTCAGAACCGGGGAGCGTCGAAAAAGGGACAACACACCATGTTTTTGGATACAGCCCCATTCAAGCCACTTCCTTCCAGTGGATGTTTTTGGGATACGCCCGGCCACATGGATTTTTTGGCGGAGGTACCGCTCTTTGGCTGTTTTAGATGGGGCCATCTTGGTGATCTCCGCTAAAGATGGCGTGCAGGCCCAGACCCGTATTCTGTTCCATGCCCTGCGGAAAATGAACATTCCCACCGTTATCTTTATCAACAAGATGGAGGAAAATACCGACATAGAAGCATGGGATGCGGTCATCGAAAATAACGATAAATTATTGGAAAAGTATATCGCAGGAGAACCAATCAGCCGGGAAAAACTTGTGCGGGAGGAACAGCGGCGGGTTCAAGACGCCTCCCTGTTCCCGGTCTATTATGGCAGCGCCAAAAAGGGCCTTGGCATTCAACCGTTGATGGATGCGGTGACAGGGCTGTTCCAACCGATTGGGGAACAGGGGAGCGCCGCCCTATGCGGCAGCGTTTTCAAGGTGGAGTATACAGATTGCGGCCAGCGGCGTGTCTATCTACGGCTATACAGCGGAACGCTGCGCCTGCGGGATACGGTGGCCCTGGCCGGGAGAGAAAAGCTGAAAATCACAGAGATGCGTATTCCATCCAAAGGGGAAATTGTTCGGACAGACACCGCTTATCCGGGTGAAATTGTTATCCTTCCCAGCGACAGCGTGAGGTTAAACGATGTATTAGGGGACCCAACCCGGCTCCCTCGTAAAAGGTGGCGTGAGGACCCCCTCCCCATGCTGCGGACGTCGATTGCGCCGAAAACGGCAGCGCAAAGAGAACGGCTGCTGGACGCTCTTACGCAACTTGCGGATACTGACCCGCTTTTGCGCTGCGAGGTGGATTCCATCACCCATGAGATCATTCTTTCTTTTTTGGGCCGGGTGCAGTTGGAGGTTGTTTCCGCTTTGCTGTCGGAAAAATACAAGCTTGAAACAGTGGTAAAGGAACCCACCGTCATTTATATGGAGCGGCCGCTCAAAGCAGCCAGCCACACCATCCATATCGAGGTGCCGCCCAACCCGTTTTGGGCATCTATCGGACTGTCTGTTACACCACTCCCGCTTGGCTCCGGCGTACAATACGAGAGCCGGGTTTCGCTGGGATACTTGAACCAGAGTTTTCAAAACGCTGTCAGGGATGGTATCCGTTACGGGCTGGAGCAGGGCTTGTTCGGCTGGAATGTAACGGACTGTAAGATTTGCTTTGAATACGGGCTTTATTACAGTCCGGTCAGCACGCCGGCGGACTTCCGCTCATTGGCCCCGATTGTATTGGAACAGGCATTGAAGGAATCAGGGACGCAACTGCTGGAACCTTATCTCTCCTTCACCCTCTATGCGCCCCGGGAATATCTTTCCAGGGCTTATCATGATGCACCGAAATACTGTGCCACCATCGAAACGGTCCAGGTAAAAAAGGATGAAGTTGTCTTTACTGGCGAGATTCCCGCCCGCTGTATACAGGCATACCGTACTGATCTGGCCTTTTACACCAACGGGCAGAGCGTATGCCTTACAGAACTGAAAGGGTATCAGGCCGCTGTCGGTCAATATGTTTCAGAAGATAATGTAAAGATACATAATCGTCAAGACGGCAACAATCAGAAGTTATGGAGGGTAACAATGGAATATAGTAAGGAAGATTTAATGGAAGCAAAAAAGCAAATTTGGGGGAGTGGGAGAGAACATGGGAACAGAGGAAAGCAAAAAGATCTGGGAGAAAAACGCACAATTTTGGGATGATGCAATGGGTGACGAATCCAATGAATTTCACAGAGAGGTAGTACGTCCCAAAGTAACGGAACTTCTCTCTCCTGATCCTTCGGATTACATTTTGGATATTGCGTGCGGCAATGGAAATTATTCTTCGTATCTTGCACAGAGAGGCGCTTCGGTCGTCGCTTTTGATTACAGCAAAAAAATGATAGAATTGGCTAAAAGACGGCGATCACAATATGCAAAACAAATTGAGTTTTGCGTAGCGGATGCGACCAATAGAGAAAGCTTATTAGGATTAAAAAGAAATCGAGCCTTTACGAAAGCAGTTTCTAATATGGCAATTATGGATATTACGGATATTGAACCGCTTTTTATGGCTGTTTATGAACTATTGGAGGAAAACGGGATTTTTGTCTTTGCAACGCAACACCCTTGTTTTATCACATTGACTGAAAAATATATGACACCGCACAGTTACTATGATATAGCGATCGAAGGGCAGCCGGAGGAGCAGATTTATTATCATCGTTCCATACAAGATATTTTTAACCTTTGTTTCAGAGCTGGATTTGTCATTGATGGATTTTATGAAGAATGTTTCAAAAACAATAAAGAAATTCCTATGGTAATGATAGTAAGGCTTAAAAAGGTAAAACGTGATAGCTTAAAATAAATTCAAGTTTGCCGGATAAATAGCAAACCCGGCCGAGCCAGTCAACGGCAAGATGAACGGGCTTCGCCCACCGTTGACAGTCCCGCCCGGTTTTGCGGTTAGGCAGTCAAGGAGCGACAGCCTAAATTGCTGTCGCTCCTTACTATCATAAAAAGCAACTACTAACCAGCCACAGCCCTTTTGGGAGGAAAGGGGGATTTTCCATGACCTGTACAGAAGAATATCGGGAACATATCGAGTACACTTTCCATGCCTTTTGCAAAGTCGTTATCCGAAATGCAACGATCAACGCAGCGAGGACACGGAGCAGGAAGCACAAAAGAGAAATATCCCTTGAATACCTCACAGACGAAAAGCACTACCCTTTAGGCACGACAGATGAATATTTCCAAGCCCCGGAGCCGGACGAGGAATACATACTTACCCTTTGCGGCGATACGGTCATTTTCAGCAGCGGTTTACTTGCGGAAGCCCTGTCACGGCTGGACGAACGGGAGCGGGAAATGATTTACCTGTCCTTTTTCAAGCGTATTCCACAGCACGAAATTGGCAGACAGTACGGGCGCAGCCGCAGCACAGCGGGCTACCATATCCGAAAAGTCCTACGGCAGCTCCAAGCGGAAATGGAGGGAATGGCATATGAGAAATAATAGGCTTCTCCCCTATGAAACAATCGTCCAAGCCGCCAGCGGGGAGCCGGAAGCGGTGGGAACTGTATTGCAGTATTACCGCCGCCGCATACAATGTGCCGCCCGTGTGAATGGACGGGTAGACCAAGATACAGAGGACTACATCACCCAGACGCTTCTCACAGCTATTTTCAAGTTCCGCTTTGGGAGATAGCCCTACCGCCTACAACTGAATAACCGCCGCTTCGCCGGCAACCAGAAAGCAGTAAATCTATTCAACAGATTTGCTGCTTTTTTTCGTTCCTGTTTGGCATTTTTGAAAATCCCCAGTATGAAAAAACAAAAGGGAAAATAGCCGCCGCAGTTGGCAAAATCCCTTACTTATCCGTAGAGGGTATCAAAGAAAATACTGCCATTGTCCGCCTTTTCCGGCTTGCGTGGTGTTGTAGGGAATAAGGGGAAATTCTAAAAATCTCCGTCCATTTTGCTTTGCGTGGTGTTGTAGGTAGTGAAAGGAAAATTTTCAAGATATGCCGGAATAGCGGGTAGCAAAGCCCTTTTGAAACGTCTTGTTAGCGGAAAGTACGGAAGCCGGGGAACGCCGGAGTTTTTCAGAGCAAGATTCTACCGAGGTGCCAAAATTCGCTCTCCGCTTATTTTTGCCCCTGCGGGGAATCTTGTTGGGGAGTGCCTTCCCAAACCCTGCTATGCGCCCTGTCGGGCGAGAAAGGAGGTCACAGACCATGCGAAAGAAATACAATACGCCCCACCGCCGTCATGTGGTAAAGACCCGCATGACCGATGAAGAATACGCCGACTTCACCGGGCGGCTGGCGGCTTATGAAATCAGCCAGTCCGAGTTTATCCGGCAAGCCATACGGAAAGCGACCATACGCCCCATTGTCACCGTTTCCCCGGTCAATGACGGGCTGCTTGCCGCCCTCTCCAAGCTCACGGCAGAGTACGGGAAAATCGGCGGCAACTTAAACCAGATTGCCCGGAGCCTGAACGAATACGGAAGCCCCTACCGGGGGCTGGAAAAGGAAGTGCGGGGAGCCGCCGCCGACCTTGCCGCCTTGAAGTTTGAAGTCTTGCAGAAAGTAGGTGAAGCCGTTGGCGATACTCAAACATATCAGCTCTAAAAATGCCAACTACGGGGACGCTGAAAAATACCTCACATTCGAGCATGACGAGTTTACCATGAAGCCCACCCTTGACGCAGACGGGCGGCTCATACCGAGGGTAGACTACCGCATATCCTCTCTGAATTGTGGCGGGGAGGATTTTGCCGTTGCCTGTATGCGCTCCAATCTCCGCTACGGCAAGAACCAGAAACGGGAGGACGTAAAGAGCCACCACTACATCATCAGCTTTGACCCACGGGACGGCCCGGACAACGGCTTGACCGTTGATCGGGCGCAGGAGCTGGGCGAGAAGTTCTGCGCCGAGCATTTCCCCGGACACCAGGCCCTTGTCTGCACCCACCCGGACGGACACAGCCACACCGAAAATATCCATGTGCATATCGTCATTAACAGTCTGCGGATTGCGGAGGTTCCCATGCTGCCCCACATGGACAGGCCAGCGGACAGGAAAGCAGGCTGCAAGCACCGCTGTACGGACGCAGCTATGAACTATCTGAAAGCCGAAGTCATGGAGATGTGCCACAGCGAGGGGCTTTACCAGATAGACCTTTTGAACGGCAGCAAAGAACGCATTACCGAGCGTGAGTATTGGGCGCAGAAGAAAGGACAGGCTGCCCTTGACAGAGCCAACGCCCCTATTGCTGCGGACGGTATCGCGCCCCGGCAGACCAAGTTTGAAACGGATAAGGCGAAGCTGCGCCGGACTATCCGGGAAGCCCTTGCCGCTGCTTCCGGCTTTGATGAGTTTGCCGCCCTGCTTCTCCGGCATGGTGTGACCGTCAAGGAGAGCCGGGGGCGGCTAAGTTACCTCACGCCGGACAGGACGAAGCCAATTACCGCCCGGAAGCTGGGGGACGATTTTGACCGGGCTGCTGTCCTCTCCGTTTTGGAGCAGAACGCCGCCAGAGCCGCCGAAAAACCCGCAGCCATAGCGGAATACCCCGGCAGTATCAAAGACCGCTTACGGACGAAAAAAGAAGCGAAAAACGCCCCGAACAATGACGCTGTACAGCGCATGGTAGACATAGCCGCCAAGCGAGCCGAGGGGAAAGGACGGGGCTATGAGAAGTGGGCGACCATGCACAACCTCAAACAGATGTCGGCTACCCTCATGCTCTACCAGCAGTATGGCTTTTCTTCCCCGGACGAGCTGGACGCTGCCATTTCCGCAGCCAACACCGCCACGCAGGAGAGCCTTGCCGGACTGAAAGGGCTGGAAGCCGCTATCCGGGAGAAAAAGGAATTGCAGCGCAACCTTTTGGGCTATATCGGCACGAAGCCCGCCCGTGACGGGCTGAAAGCGCAGAAATCGGAGAAAGCCCGGAGAGCCTACCGGGAACAGCACGAAAGCGATTTTATCATAGCGGACACAGCCGCCCGTTATTTCCGGAGCATGGAATAACCAAGCTGCCAGCCAGCAAAGCCCTGCAAAGGGAGATTGAGCAGCTTACCGTCCAGAAGAACGCCGGATATAACGACTACCGGGAGAAACGCCAGCGGGCGCAGGAGCTTCAGACAGTCAGACGCAATATCGACCAGATTTTAAGGGGCGCACCGAGCCAGCAGAAAAAGCGTGAACAGGAGCGTTAAAGACCGCCCCGAAATGATACCGAAACCCTACAAAAATACAGGTATGATATGAACCCGCAATACTCCCCGACTTCCAAACGGGGCTTACAGGGCAGAAAAAGCCCGAAAATGATACCGAGAACATACAGAAAATGCCCCCTATCCCGCTACACCGATAGGAACGGCAGAAAGGAGCTTACCATTGCCGAGAATGAGCAAGAAGCGGCGGCTGGAATGGTCTTTCTTCCTCAACCACCGCAACCGTATCACTTACAACGACCTATGCCGGGGCTGCACCCGTGACTGCAAACAGAGCTTCCGGGCGGTTATCATACTATGCCCTCGCTATTATTCCAAACGCTGGAAAAAGGAGGACGCAGCCTATGGCAGATAACCGCAAATATTACTACCTCAAGCTGAAAGAGAGCTATTTTGACGATGATGCAATCGTTCTGCTGGAAAGTATGCAGGACGGCGTTATCTATTCCAACATTCTCTTGAAGCTGTACTTGAAATCGCTGAAAAACGGCGGGAAATTGCAGCTTGACGAGAATATCCCCTACACCGCCCAGATGATTGCGACCATTACCCGCCAGCAGGTAGGTACCGTAGAGAGAGCTTTGAAAATCTTTATGAAGCTGGGGCTTGTGGAGCCTTTGCCAAGCGGCGCACTCTACATGAGCAACATTGAGCTTTTAATCGGCCAGTCCTCTACCGAGGGGGAGCGCAAGCGCAGGGCGCGGCTGGCTTTGCAGGAACAAAAAGCCCTGCCGCAGACAGGGGCGGACAAATGTCCACCATATCGAGCGGACATTTGTCCACCAGAGATAGAGATAGAGAAAGAGATTGATATAGAAATAGAAAAAGAGAGAGAGTTAGAAACGGGACACCCCGCCCCCCCGCCGCCTATGGCAGATACCACAATGTCATTCTTTCCGATACGGAGCTTGACGGGCTGAAAACAGAGCTTCCCGGCAAATGGGAGTATTACATTGACCGCCTATCCTGCCATATCGCTTCCAGCGGGAGGAAATACAAGAGCCATGCAGCCACGATATACAAGTGGGCGCAGGAGGACGAAGCCAAGAAACCGCCGAAAAAAGGCATACCCGATTACACCTGTAAGGAGGGCGAGAGCTTATGACGAATGGATTTGATGAAATGATTTTGAATATGACCGACACCACGCCGGAGCCGGAGGACTACACCGGCGAGGACGGGCTTTTATACTGCGGGAAGTGCCACAAGCCCAAAGAGGGCTATTTCCCCAAAGAAACCGCCGCATGGCTGGGGCGTGACCGCCACCCGGCAGAATGTGACTGCCAGCGGGCAGAGCGTGAGGAACGGGAAGCCGCAGAGAAACAGCGCAGTCACCTTGAAACTGTCGAGCGGTTGAAGCGGCGGGGCTTTACAGACCCGGCTATGCAGGGCTGGACGTTTGAGAACGACAACGGCAAGTGCCCGCAAATGGAACACGCCCATTTCTATGTGGAGAACTGGGAAACCATGAAAGAGCGCAACATTGGCTATCTGCTATGGGGCGGCGTTGGCACAGGCAAGAGCTATTTTGCGGGCTGTATCGCAAATGCCCTTATGGAGCGTGAAATCCCCGTGTGCATGACAAACTTTGCATTGATATTGGGTGACCTTGCCGCCAGCTTTGAGGGCAGGAATGAATATATCTCCCGACTTTGCAGCTTCCCGCTGCTTATCCTTGACGATTTTGGAATGGAACGGGGAACGGAATACGGCTTAGAGCAGGTCTACAACGTGATTGACAGCCGTTACCGCAGCGGCAGGCCGCTGATCGTCACGACTAATCTCACGCTGGAGGACTTGCAGCACCCGGAGGACACCGCCCACGCCCGCATTTATGACCGTCTGATTGAAATGTGTTCTCCTGTCCGCTTTACCGGGAGCAACTTCCGAAAAGCCACGGCGCAGGAGAAAATGGGACAACTGAAAAAGCTGATGAACAGAAAGGAGAGCCGCCTATGACCAACACCCCAAAGAATGACCGCAGCACCCGCCGCCCGGATTGCGTGACGGAAATCCGCATGGGCAACTCTGTCCTTGTGGTGTCCGGCTATTTCAAGCAGGACAGCACCGCCACCGCCGCCGATAAAATGCTGAAAGTGCTGGAAGCGGAAGCTGCTACACAAAAATCGGCAATTTGACGGGACGTAAAGAAGCAGAAAGGACTGTACAGCCAGCCCCGGCGTGTGGTATGATAGTCATACGGAATAGTGGGGCTGGCTGTCGGAAATGGAGGACACTATGTTAAGACAGACCACCCGAAACCTTATTACCGCCCTTATCCGAGATTATCCCACGAGGACGAGCTGCAAGGTGAGAGCAATTCTATTTCAAACCAGAAGCGTATTCTTGTAACCTATGCGAAGCAGAACGGCTTTTCAATCTGCAATGGTACACAGATGACGGTTATTCTGGGGCGAACTTCCAAAGACCCGGTTTTCAAGCCATGCTTGCGGACATTGAAGCCGGAAAAGTCGGCACCGTTATCGTCAAGGATATGTCACGGTTAGGGCGAAACTATCTGCAAGTGGGAATGTATACGGAAATGATTTTCCCACAGAAAGGCGTCCGCTTTATCGCTATCAATGACGGAGTGGACAGCGCACAGGGCGACAATGATTTTGCCCCTCTGCGGAACATTTTTAACGAATGGCTGGTGAGAGATACGAGCAAGAAAATCAAAGCAGTAAAACGGTCTAAGGGTATGAGCGGGAAGCCCGTCACGAGCAAACCCGTATACGGCTACTTTATGGACGAGGACGAAAATTTTATCATTGACGGGGAAGCCGCCCCTGTTGTGCGGCAGATTTACAGCTTGTGCCTTGCCGGGAACGGGCCGACCAAGATAGCCCGTATGCTCACAGAGCAGGAGATCCCCACGCCGGGAACGCTGGAATACCGTCGGACGGGAAGCACCCGCCGCTACCACCCCGGCTATGAGTGCAAGTGGGCGACCAATACCGTGGTACATATCCTTGAAAACAGGGAGTACACGGGCTGTCTGGTAAACTTCAAGACGGAGAAGCCGTCCTACAAGACCAAGCACAGCGTAGAGAACCCCATTGAGAAACAGGCGATTTTCGAGAACCACCATGAGCCTATCATTGACACCCAGATGTGGGAGCGTGTGCAGGAGTTACGCAAGCAGCGCAAACGCCCGAACCGCTATGATGAAGTGGGCTTATTCTCCGGCATACTCTTTTGTGCCGACTGCGGCAGCGTCCTTTACCAGCAGCGTTACCAGAACGCCACCCGCAAGCAGGATTGTTATATCTGCGGGAGCTACAAGAAGCGTACCCGTGACTGTACGGCGCACTTTATCCGCACCGACCTGTTGACCGCCGGAGTGACCGACAATCTGCGGAAAGTCACCAGCTATGCAGCGAAGCACGAAGCCCGGTTTATGAAGCTGCTGATCGAGCAGAACGAGGACGGGGGCAAGCGCAGGAACGCCGCAAGGAAAAAGGAGCTGGAAGCCGCCGAGAAGCGTATCAGCGAGTTATCCGCTATCTTCAAGCGGCTGTATGAGGACAGCGTGACCGGGCGCATTTCAGACGAGCGTTTCACGGAGCTGTCGGCAGACTATGAAGCCGAGCAGAAAGAACTGAAAGAGAGAGCCGCCGCTATCCGGGCAGAGCTTTCCAAAGCGCAGGAAGCCACGGTAAACGCAGAAAAGTTTATGAATGTTGTCCGCAAGTACACCAGCTTTGAAGAACTTACCCCTACCCTTTTGCGTGAGTTTGTGGAGAAAATCGTTGTGCATGAGTGCAGCTATGACGAGAACGGCACACGCAGACAGGACATTGATATTTATTACTCTTTCGTTGGCAAGGTAGACCTGCCCGAATGACCGCCCGACCTATCCGGCGCAATGCGCAAACGCCGCAGCATTTGGGGCGTTATGGGCTATACGGTTTTGCTGGCATTTACACTGTTTAAGACGGGAAGCCTCGCGAAATCCGTGTTTGCAGCGCACTAAGAGAGGAGGCATGAGTCATGGCATCTTATATTTCTGTACCGCGAGACCTTTCAAAGGTCAAAACCAAGGTCTTTATGAATCTGACCAAACGGCAGATTCTCTGCTTCGGAGCCGGTGCGCTGATTGGCGTTCCGGTTTTCTTTTTGCTCAAATCCAGCGGGAATCTGAGCCTTGCCGCACTTGGCATGATGGCAGTGATGCTGCCGCTTTTCTTTCTTGCCATGTACGAGAAAGACGGTCAGCCGCTGGAAGTGGTGGCAAAGCACTTCTATGAGGCAAAGTTCAAGAGGCCGAAAACGCGGCCTTACAAAACAAAAAATTACTATGCACTGCTGGTTCAGCAGGCAGACGTGGAAATGGAGGTAAATCGCATTGTTCAAAATTCTCGAAAAGCTGACAGCGAAGAATAAAAAGCAGGATAACATCCGAATGCCGTCTCATCTGTCAGCCGCAGAGCAAAAACAGGTGCAGACGGTGATTGACCGTGCAAGGGGTGACAGCACGGTTCCGCACTCGGCTCAGGATAGCATTCCCTTTCAGCGGATGTTCCCGGATGGTATCTGCCGTGTGACGGACAACTACTACACCAAAACCATTCAGTTTCAGGACATCAATTACCAGCTGGCACAGCAGGAGGATCAGACGGCTATCTTTGAGGAATGGTGCAGCTTCCTGAACTTCTTTGATTCCAGCATCCGCTTTGAGCTTTCTTTTATGAATATGGCTACGGATGCCTCGAATTTTGAGAAGATGGTGCGTATCCCGTACCAGAAGGATCATTTCAATCCGGTGCGCACGGAGTACAGCACCATGCTGCGCCGCCAGCTTGCCCAGGGCAACAACGGCCTGACCAAGACGAAGTACCTGACGTTTGGCATTGAGGCGGAATCCATGAAACAGGCAAAGCCGAGGCTCATTCACATCGAGATCGACCTGATGAACAACTTCAAACGCTTGGGTGTCCGGGCAAAATTGCTGAACGGCAAGGAACGGCTTCATCTGATGCACGATATGTTCCACATGGGTGACCATGACCGATTCAATTTCGATTGGAAGTGGCTGCCGGAGAGCGGGCTGTCGGTAAAGGACTTTATTGCACCGACCGGTTTTGCCTTTCCGAAGAACCGTATTTTTCAGATGGGCGGGATGTATGGCTCCATGTCCTATCTCCAGATTACGGCTTCCGACCTGTCGGATCAGCTGCTGAAGGATTTTCTGGATATGGAATCCAGCCAGATCGTGACTATGCACATTCAGTCGGTAGACCAGAATAAAGCAATCAAATCCATCAAGCACACCATTACGGAGCTGGATCGTTCCAAGATTGAGGAACAGAAGAAAGCTGTCCGTTCCGGATACGATATGGACATCATTCCGTCAGATTTGGCAACTTACGGTAAGGACGCAAAGGCACTGCTGAAGGAATTGCAGAGCCAGAATGAGCGTATGTTCCTGCTGACCTTTCTGGTGATGAACACCGGCGAAACGGAGCAGGAGCTGGAAACCAATGTGTTTCAAGCTTCCAGTATCGCGCAGAAGTACAACTGCAACCTGCGCCGTCTGGACTTTCAGCAGGAGCAGGGGCTGATGAGCTGTCTGCCGCTGGCACAGAACCTGATTGAGATTCAGCGCAGCATGACTACCAGCAGCACGGCAATTTTCGTTCCGTTTACCACCCAGGAACTGTTTCAGACCGGGAAAGAGGCTCTGTACTATGGGCTGAATGCTCTGTCCAACAACCTGATTATGGTTGACCGGAAAAAGCTCAAAAACCCCAACGGGCTGATTCTGGGTACTCCCGGTTCCGGTAAATCCTTCTCTGCCAAGAGAGAAATCGCCAATGCGTTCCTGGTGACGGATGACGATGTAATTGTGTGCGATCCTGAAGCCGAGTACACGGCACTGGTGAAGAAATTTGAGGGGCAGGTCATTAAAATCAGCCCTTCCAGCACGCAGTATATCAACCCGATGGACATCAATGCGAACTATTCGGAAGAGGATAATCCGATTGCCCTGAAAGCAGATTTCATCCTGTCCCTGTGTGAGCTGATCGTGGGCGGAAAAGAAGGCTTGCAGCCGGTAGAAAAGACGGTCATCGACCGATGTGTTCATCAGATTTACCAGACCTATTTTGAGAATCCGGTGCCGGAGAACATGCCGGTGTTGCAGGACTTGTACGAGGCTCTGCTCCGGCAGGATGAAAAGGAGGCACACCATGTGGCAACGGCACTGGAAATCTATGTGACCGGTTCGCTGAACCTGTTTAACCACCGCACCAACGTAGATATCAATAACCGGCTGGTCTGCTATGACATCAAGGAGCTGGGCAAGCAGCTGAAAAAGATCGGGATGCTGGTGGTGCAGGATCAGGTCTGGGGGCGTGTAACCGCCAACCGCAATGCCGGTAAAGCCACCCGCTACTATATGGACGAGTTCCATCTGCTTTTGAAAGAAGAGCAGACAGCGGCTTACAGCGTGGAAATCTGGAAGCGATTCCGTAAATGGGGCGGTATTCCCACCGGCATCACCCAGAACGTGAAAGACCTGCTTTCTTCCCGCGAAGTGACGAACATTTTTGAGAACAGCGACTTCATTTATATGCTGAATCAAGCAGCCGGTGATCGTCAGATTCTGGCGGATCAGCTGAATATCAGCCCACATCAGCTGTCCTATGTGACCCACTCCGGTGAAGGCGAAGGACTGCTGTTCTACGGAAATGTGATTTTGCCGTTCGTTGATCGTTTCCCGACCGATCTGGAACTGTACCGGATTATGACGACAAAATTAACCGAAGTGCAGGAAGCGAAGGAGGCGTAAGCGATGGCTGGCAAGAAAAATCCGAATCTCGGAGACAAGCTGCGGCAGGAGCGCGAGGGTGCGGAGAACACCCTTCGCGATTCCAGAAGCAAGACCGCAGACAGCAGTACGGGAGACGGCGGCAAGAAAAAAGCGGAACACCGAAGGCAGATTCGTCACGAGGCCGATCTTGCCAAGATGCGCAGTAAGAAGCTGAAATCGGAGCAAGAGGTAAAGGCGAAGAAGAATGCAGCCGCTTCCGGGAAAAAGGGCGGAAAGCCAAAGAAGCCGGGGAATCTTTCGGCAGATGCGCTTTCAGCCAAAGCGCATCAGAGTGTGCGCAATGCCGACCAGGATAATAATTCCGGTGTGGAGGCAGCGCATTTTACCGAAGGCTCAGCGGAAGGTGCAGCCCGTGCTGGTTCCCGGTTCCAATATGGTCGAAAGCTGCGGCAGTACAAAAAGCTGGAGCGGTTGGAGAAAAAGGGAAATAAAGATGCCGTAGATTCCATCTTTGCGGAACGCATGAAGTCTGATCCGCAGGCTGGTTCCAATCTCTTTTCCCGATGGCGGCAGAAGCAGGCCATCAAAAAAGAGTATGCCGCTGCGAAGGCAGGTGCGGCCGCTGCGGAGAACACAGCATCTGGCACAGCCAAAGCTGCGCAGGGTACTGCCAGTATAACGGAAAAGGCATTTCAGTTTGTGCAGAGCCACTCGCATATCATCATCGGTATCGCAGCCGTGGGACTGCTTGTTTTGGTGATTGCCGGGTCGGTTTCGTCATGCTCCGTCTTGATCAATGGCGGCGGCAATGTGGTGCTGGGGACTTCCTATACAGCAGAAGATGAAGATTTGAAAGGCGTGGAGACGGATTATACCAAGCTGGAAGATAAACTTCGCAAACAAATCGACCGCATTGAAAGCGACCATCCGGGCTATGACGAGTATCGCTACAATTTGGCGGAAATCGGTCACAATCCCTATGAGCTTGCATCTCTGCTGACCGTAGAATTTGAAAACTATACGAGAAGCCAGGTGCAGGCGCGGCTCCAGAGTATTTTTGAAGCGCAGTATGAGCTGAAGTTGGAGGAAAAGGTGGAAATCCGGACAAGGAAGGAAACCCGTGTGGGCTATCGCTACAATCCAATCACCGGAACCGGACACACCTACACCTATCAGGTAACGGTACAGTATGAGTATAAAATCCTCAATGTAACGCTGCTCAATCGGGGTGTGGACTATGTTGCCAGAAATTCCGGCCTTACAGATGACCAGCTGCAACGATACGAAGTCACACTGGAGTGCCGGGGCAATCGGGATGACCTGTTTGCAGGCATCGCCTTTGCAACGCCGGATGGCGCAGGTTCCAGCGGAGAATACCAGGATTACGACATTCCGGGCGAAGCTCTGACGGATGAAAAATTCCGGAAGATGATTACCGAAGCAGAGAAATATCTCGGTTATCCCTATGTCTGGGGCGGCAGCTCGCCGAGCACCAGCTTTGATTGTTCCGGCTTTGTCAGCTGGGTCATCAACCACTGCGGCAATGGCTGGAATGTAGGCAGACAGACGGCCAATGGTCTGATGGGAAAATGCGACATTATCCCGAAAAGTGAGGCAAAGCCCGGAGACCTGATCTTCTTCCAGAAAACCTACAACACCAGCGGCGCATCCCATGTGGGCATTTATGTCGGCAACGGGATGATGATCCACTGCGGCAACCCAATTTCCTATGCTTCCATTGAAACGAACTACTGGCGGCAGCACTACTACTGCATGGGAAGAATTCGATAAAAGCAGGGCGTTTATTCGCCCGGAAAGGACACAATATGAGTTTGAAACTGGAAAAGATTGCTGCGGAGCGTGAGAAAGCCCGCAGAAAACGCGATGAGTGGGAGGAACGCAGAAAGGAATGGGACAGAAAGTACCACGAGCAGGAAAACAGCGAAATCTGTGAAATGGTACATGCCCAGAGCCTGACCCCGGAACAACTGGCAGTCATCATTCAGATGGCGCAGGCTGCGGTTCCCAACCCGGAAAATCTGAAACTGGACGAGAAAGAAACGGAGGATATGGAATGAAAAAGATGATAGCAATGCTGCTTGCCAGCGTGATGGCGGCAGGAACCTTTACGACCACTGCATTTGCCTATACGGGCGATGATGTGCAGAAGAACACGGCTGTCAGTACCGCTGCACAGGAGACGGATGCAGCAGGAAGTGCAAATGCAGGGAAAACGGACAATATCGACAGCATCGAAATCGACCCGGACATGCAGGTGCTGCCGGACGGCTATGAGGTCTCTACGGATGCGGATGGGAACCTGATCGTTACGGTGGGCGACAAGGAATACAATATCGGTAGCGAAAAGTCCCAAAAGCAGACTGGTACGGTGGTGCCTGGTATCACCAGCCTGCATTTCCGTTCCGGTCCCGGCATGGATCAGGAGATTATCGGGTATCTGCATTCCGGCGATACGGTGGAGATTGTCGAAAAATGCGGTGACTGGTATAAGGTAAACTTCAACGGCAAAACCGGGTATGCACATGGAAAGTACCTGAATGTCACGGATTCTGCAAAAGACAGCAGCATGTTCAGTGAAGATGCGCTGAAGCTGTTTCTGGATCTGATGCAGAGCGGAATGTCATCCGAGGATGAGACGAAATCCAGTGCAGCTTTGACTCCGGAAGGAAATATGACGCTGGTGGACGATATCGGTGAGGAAGAAGATAAATCCAGCCAGCAGTTCATCACGCTGGTGACAAAGGCGGGCAACACCTTCTATCTGATCATCGACCGCGATAAAGACGGCAACCAGAATGTGCATTTTCTGAATATGGTGGATGAGGCCGATCTGCTTGCGCTGATGGATGAAGAGGAAGCTGCCAAGTATCGGGAGAAGGAGCCGGAAGTCACGGAACCTGCGGAAACCGAAAAGCCGCAGGAGACGGAACCGGCACCGGAAGAGCAGAAAACAGAGAGCGAGCAGAAGAAATCGTCTCCGCTTCCGATGATTATGCTGCTTCTGTTTGTGATCGGTGCAGCCGGTGTCGGCGGTTATCTCTATATCAAGATGCCGGATGCGGATTATCACGATGAGGATGAAGATACGCTCCAGCTGCCGGAGGATGACGGTGACGAGGACGAAGAAGTGGATGTCAACGAGGATTATGAAGCGGAATCGGACGATGAACCTGTCTGATTAACGCAGCGTTGACCGGTGGGGTGGCTGAAAAGCCGTCCCCTTTACATAGCCAAATGGTTGGTGGGTGAACTATTTTGAGCCATGAAGCTATGGAATCTGTAGGTGATATCTGATAAAATAGAAAGTAAGAACAGCTCAACAACTCGGAATTTTACCATTCAGATTTCCGTGGCCGAGGAGACGGGCTGCGACATGGTGATCGCGGATTTCTATCGTGTCGTCGGAGAGATGGTGTCGCAGAAGGGGATATCGACGCGGACCAGGTGATCGGGCGTGAAGCGTTCGTTGGCTTCATGATGGAGAACCCGGCGGACTACTACTATGGGGTGCTGTGGAATAAGCTGTACCGGCGCTCGCTTGTGGAGGCGCACGGGATCCGGATGGATGCGAAGCTCAGCTGGTGCGAGGATTTTCTGTTTAATCTCGAGTATGTGCGCTATGCGACGACGTTCTATGCGCTGCGGACGCCGGTCTACTATTATGTGAAGACGAAGGGTTCGCTGGTGAATCAGAAGATCAGCTTCGCGCGGACGGTGGAGATGAAACTCGCGATGTTCGAGTGCTACAACGACTTCTTCAAGCATGTGCTGGATGAGGATGCGTATGAGCGGAAGCGGCTGCAGGTCTATCATTTTCTAGTGGATGCGGCGAAGGATGGTTTCGTGTTCCCGGCGACGATTCCGGGGACGCAGAAGCTCGGTGAGGAGCGGAGCCAGGCGCTGCAGGAGGTGATTTCGGAGGATGGGATCATCGTGGAGAAGTACCGCGACCGGAAGCTGCTCGAGCGCTATCTCGAGTCGGTGGCGCTGAAGTATGATATGACGCTGGCGGAGCTGTCGCTGCTGCTGTATCGGAAGGACGCGGGAAAGGCGCTCACTCGAGGGCTGAAGCGCAGATGCCTGCGCGGGAAGATGCCGTGGAGGCGACTGATCGAAAGGATGCCGGAAAGGCAAAGCGTGGCGAGGCACAGGATGCAGACGCGAACGGAATGACGAAGAAAAAACGCGAGCCGCGGAAGATTCGTCTCGAGCTGCTGCCGGCGTCGGATGCGGTGCTGCAGGATATCGCGGCCGCGGAGCGTGACTACGAGCAGGCGAAGTTCCGGGGACGAGCTTTACCGAGGACGAGCGGCGTGTGCAGGAGAACGAAAAAGCAGATACTGCAGAAGCTGAGGATGGGCAGACGAACACCATCAGCGATGCCTGGCGATGAGTCAGCGAGGGGCAGAATGCGTTGCGGCGAGGCACAACGCATGCGCGGGTGA
>VOFB01000884.1_pt1 | contig 18001 bp, 21 predicted proteins | sample 5384141 | NCBI WGS metagenome assembly VOFB01 (sample SAMN12384721, study PRJNA508395) | human gut metagenome | isolation source: healthy gut A | host: Homo sapiens | reverse complement strand
TGGAAATCTATCTGCTGACCAGTCTGGCCCCCATCCCCGTTGCTACGCTTTCCAACCGGGAGCTTGGCGGCACCGGGCAGAACTACATCAAGTCCCTGTTTGCCGTTGGCTTTCAAGGGCTGCTGATCCTTGTATGTGTTGCAATTTACGCGGTGCTCATTCAAGGCATCGCAACAAGCGGCGATCCCATCGGGGCGATTTGGGGAACTGTGGGCTACACGGTTTTGCTTTGCTTCATGCTCTTTAAGACCGGGAGCATTGCCCAGCGTATCTTTGGCGCTCATTAACAGGAGGAGGTGCTTATGCCGAGAAGATACGGGGCGGATGGAACGCGCTTATGGAATGGAAAAACGCCGGAGGAGTTTACTGAAGCGGACGCTTACCGCTTTATGGCGGAAACGGAGGCCGTCCTGCAAAGAAAAGAGCTGATGGACGATCCCGCCCAGCCTGCTCCGGCAAGCGGAAAGGAGGCATTTTATCTGAGTAAGAAAGACGATGTATTGCTGACCCCGGAGCAGATTGCTGCGGAGGAGCGGCGCTGGCTATTTGATGCTCCCATCGCGGAGCTTGCAGAAGTCAAGGGCGTTAGCATTGATGAGGCAGTAAAAATGCGGACAGATGCTGTCTTGCAGGAGGCGGTTGTTCCGATCACGGTATCTGTTCGCCCGATTGAGCCGCAGGGAAAGTTGATCGGCTTCGCCAGCGTCAATTTTGGCGGTGTGGTCATCGATGATTTTAAGGTTGTGGACGGGAAAAACGGGATTTTCCTCGGTGCTCCCTCTAAGCCCGATCCTGCCAGCCGGACGGGATACCGGGCTACGGTTCGGATTCCTGACCGCGCCACACAGGAGCGGATCAATGCGGCTGGTGTGGAGGCGTATCATGCGGCGGTGGAACAGCTTGTTGCACGGGCCCAGGCGGTACGGCCTGCCCCGATCAAGGAGCAGATGGCCGAGGCCGCAAAACAGGCGGGAAAAGAAAACGCCGCTCGGCCTGCACCTGCCAAGGCAAAGGAGGCCCGCAATGACCGATAGCCGCACTTTGGGACAACGTGTCCCGAAGGAGGGCTTGTTTCTCATGGACGGCATCGAGGGCTTGCGTTCTTTGCCAAAACATAGCGTGGATATGCTGCTGACTGATCCGCCCTACGGCACAACCCGGAATTATTGGGATGTGCCCCTGCCGCTCCCGGAACTGTGGGAGGCGGTGAAATGGGCGGTCAAGCCGAATGGTGCGGTGCTGTTCTTCGCACAGTGCCCCTTTGACAAGGTGCTGGGCGCATCCAACCTCGCCATGCTCCGCTATGAGTGGATTTGGTACAAGGAGCGCGGAACAGGTTTTCTCAATGCAAACCGGGCTCCGCTGAAAAAGTCCGAGAATATCTTGGTGTTTTACCAGAAGTCCCCGGTCTACAATCCGCAGTTTACTTATGGCAAGCCTTATACCCGCGTACATTCCCGAAGCGGTACAAGCTCCAACTATGGGAAATTTGAACGGCAGGGGTCGGAGTCCAACGATGGCCGCCGCTATCCCGGAAATGTGCTTTTTGTGCCTACGGTGTCCGGCGGCATCCACCCCACGCAGAAGCCCGTGGAGCTCTGCGAGTATCTGATCCGCACCTATACCCGCCCCGGCGAACTGGTCGCGGACATTTGCGCGGGCTCCGGCACAACCGCGATTGCAGCTATCAACACAGAACGCCGCTTTGTATGCTTTGAAACGGCCCCGGCCTTTTATGCCGCTGCCAGTGAGCGCATCCGTGCGGCGCAGGCAGTAAAAAGCTCCGGCGAGAAAGGAGTGTAATTATCCAGCAGTATTCTATCATTTACGCCGATCCCCCTTGGCGCTACTCGGCTAAGAAAGTACAGGGCGCAGCGGAAAATCATTATCCCACTATGAGCATTGAGGATTTATGTGCGTTGCCTGTGGCTGATCTTGCAGCCCCGGACAGTGCACTCTTTTTATGGGCGACTTTCCCGAAGCTCCCGGAGGCGCTCCGGCTGATCGAGGCTTGGGGCTTCACCTACAAAAAAAGCGTTGCTTTCGTCTGGCTGAAAAAAACAAACAAGAAGGCGGATAGCTGGTTTTACGGCCTTGGCTTCTGGACGAGGGGCAACGCGGAAATCTGCCTGCTTGCAACCAAGGGACACCCGAAGCGGCAGGCTGCCAACATCCATCAATTCATCATTTCCCCGATTGAGGCCCACAGCAAAAAAAGCCGGACGAGGCCCGCGCCAAAATCATTTCCCTGATGGGCGATCTGCCCCGCGTGGAGCTCTTTGCCAGGCAGACCCCGCCCGGCTGGGCTGTATGGGGAAATGAAGTAACACCAACCATCCCGGACTTTGGGACACATTGTCCCGAAGTACAGAAAGGAGTGTGATCTATGCCCTATGTAAACGTACCAAACGATTTATCCAAAATCAAAACAAAGATGGCTTTCAACCTCACCAAACGCCAGCTTGTCTGCTTCGGCAGCGCGGGCGCGGTGGGGATTCCGGCCTATCTGCTGACCCGTGGCACCCTCGGCAATACCGGGGCGATGTTTCTCATGCTGGGAATTATGCTCCCGGCGTTCCTGCTGGCCATGTATGAAAAGGACGGCTTGCCCTTTGAAAAGGTTGTGCGGAATATCATCCGGGCCAAGTTTCTAAGGCCGGGGATCAGGGCCTACCGAACCGAAAACATTTATGCGCCCTTTGCCGGGCCGGGCGCTGGAAAGGAGGATGTGATTGAAAAACGCAAAGAAGAAAAAACGGAGCCGCCGCCAAGGGGTAAAGGCCGGGCGGCCATGTCCGCCCAGCAGACGATCCCCTATGTGGCGATGCACCCGGACGGGGTATGCAAGCTCCCCGGCGGGCTCTATACAAAAACCGTGGAATATGAGGACATCAATTACTCCGTGGCATCCACCGAGGATCAGACTGCCATATTCAGTGGATGGAGCTCATTCCTCAACTACTTTGACAGCTCGCTGCCGTTCCAGCTTTCCTTTATCAACCGCCGCTCCCACTCCCGCAGCCGCTATCAGGTCAATATCCCGAAAGCGGATGACAACTATAACAGCGTCCGGGACGAGTTTACCGGGATGCTGAAAAATCAGATTGCCAAAAGCAACAACGGTATTGAACGCTCAAAATACATCACCTTTGGCATACCCGCCGAGGGGATTGCGGAGGCCCGGCCCCGTCTGGAGCGTGTGGAGGCCGATGTGATGGGCAACTTTAAGCGGCTGGGCGTTCCCTGTGAACCGATGGACGGGCGGGCAAGCCTTGCGCTGCTTCATAGCCAGATGCATCCGGGGAGCCGCGAGGCGTTCCGCTTTTCGTGGAAAGACATCCCACAGACCGGGCTTGGCACAAAAGACTTTATTGCCCCGGACAGTCTCGACTTCCGCCAGTCCCGCACATTCCGTATCGGCCAGTATTGGGGCGCGGTGTCCTACTTGCAGATTATGGCATCGGAGCTTTCGGATAAGCTGCTGGCAGAAATCTTGGAGCTGGATGCGGAAATGACCGTGACCATGCACATTCAGACCGTGGATCAGCTCAAGGCAATCAAGACCATCAAGGGAAAAATCTCGGACATCGGGAAAATGAAAGTGGAGGAACAGAGAAAGGCTGTGCGCTCCGGCTATGACCCGGACATTCTTCCCCTGACCTGATTACATTCAGCAAGGACGCGGCGGAGCTTCTGGCTGATTTGCAATCCCGCAATGAGCGAATGTTTCTGCTGACCTTTACGGTGGTAAACCTTGCCCCTACTCGCCAGCTGGAAAACGATGTGTTTACCGTGGGCGGCATCGCGCAGAAATACAACTGCGCCCTCAAGCGGCTGGACTGGCAACAGGAGCAGGGCTTTGTGTCCTCGCTGGCTCTCGGCTACAACGAAGTGGAGATCCAGCGTGGTATGACAACCAGCTCCACGGCAATTTTTATCCCCTTTATGACAAGGGAGCTGCGGATGGACGGGCAGGCCCTCTACTATGGCATGAACGCACTTTCTCACAATGTCATCATGGCTGACCGCAAAAAGCTGAAATCGGCAAACGGGATGTACTTGGGCTCTACGGGCTCCGGAAAGAGCTTTGCCGCAAAGCGCGAGCTCTTGAATGTGTTTCTCACCATCCCGCAGGATCGGATCATCGTGGTTGACCCGATGGGCGAATACGCGCAGCTGGTGCAAAGGCTGGGCGGTCAGGTGATCGAGATTGCCCCGGACAGCCCGCACCATCTCAATCCGATGGATGTGGAGCTCAATATGGCTGCCGGAGAAAGCCCGCTTGCCATGAAGGCGGATTTTCTTTTTTGTCCCTGTGCGAGCTGGTGGTCGGCGGCAAGGAAGGCTTGCAGCCCATTGAAAAGACGGTCATTGACCGCTGCGTGCGTTTGGTGTACCGGGAGCAGGCGCTCGGATTGGAAACCGCAAAAACACCGCTGTTGCAGGATTTATATGAAGAGCTTTTACGCCAGCCGGAGCCCGAGGCACGGCGCGTGGCAACTGCCTTAGAGCTTTATTGCACAGGCTCCCTCAATCTCTTTAACCATCCTACCAACGTCAAGACGGACAGCCGCGTGGTGTGCATCGTTCTGAAAAACATGGGCGAAAACCTTAGAAAGATTGCAATGCACATCACAAATGAGTTTGTTTCGCAGGCGGTGGATCAGAACTTCCACGAGGGTGTGGCGACATGGTGCTATTTCGATGAGTTCCATGTCCTGCTCCGTGATCCGCTGACCGCCAGCTATTTTGTGGCGGTGTGGAAAATGCTGCGTAAAAAGGATGTGTGCCGTCTGCTTTGACGCAGAACGTCAAAGACCTTCTGGCCAGCCGGGAGATCGAGAACATTCTGGACAACACGGACTTTATGATCCTGCTTTCGCAGGCGCAGAGTGACCGTACCATTCTGGCAAAACAGCTCGGTATTTCCGAGCATCAGCTTTCCTATATCACACACAGCAATTCCGGCGAGGGGCTGTTGTTCTATGGAAATGTAACCATTCCGTTTGTGGATCGGTTCCCTCGCGGAGAAATCTATGACCTGCTGACTACCCGCCCGGAGGATATGAAGAATGAAACGAAAAACGAATAAAACCAAGGAGGAGGCTTGGTCGCAGACCGCCCACGCTCCTGACGGGGAACAGCCCGGGCCGGAGGCTTCCGACACTTCGGGACAAAGTGTCCCGAAGTCCAAGTTCCGGCAAAAAGCCAGCAGGAACAGGCTGCGGCGGCAAAGCTCCGCATGGAGTCCCAAGGCGAAAAACTGGAACAGGCCCGGGAGAAGCTGGAAAAGCAAAAGCCGCCGAAAAAGCCCGGCCCGGTAAAACGCATAGGCCGTGTTGCCAGTGGTTCCGTTCACAGCTTCGTGCATGGCAAGATTTTTGAAGTGGAACAGGAAAATGTCGGCACGGAAGGCGCACACCGTTCTGAGCTTGTGGGAGAAACCGCGCTACGGCATGGCTCTCGCTTTGTGCGCCGTAAAGTCCGGGAACATCCGGCAAAAGTGGTACGCAAGGCCGAGGCCCGCTATACCAAGTACACGGCGGACTACCATTTTCACACCACCGCACAGGAGCACCCGGAGCTGACGAAAAATGCCCTTACCCGCTACTGGCAAAAGCAACGACTTCGCAGGCAATACCGCAAGCAGGCAAAGGAGGCTGCAAAGCAGAGCGCGGCTGCGGCTGGGAAAACTGCCACAGCCACAGAACGCCTGACTGCCCGGGCAGTGGAATTTGTCAAAAGTCATCCCGCAGGTGCCGTGATTGCGGTGCTCTGTGTGTTACTCCTGTTTGCTATGCAGTCCTGTTCCTCTACCATGCTTATGCTGGGGAACGCCGGGGCCGGTGCATTAGGAGCCAGCACCTATCCTTGCGAGGATCGTGATATGCTGGCCGCCGAAGCCGCCTATTGTGTGCTGGAAGATGATTTGCAGCATTATCTGGACACCTATGAAAGCACCCATGACTATGACGAATACCACTTCGATCTGGACGAAATCGAACATGACCCCTATGTGCTGCTTTCTCTTTTGTGTGCGCTCCATGAGGGACAATGGACAATAGAGGAAGTCCAGGGAACGCTGCAAATGCTGTTTGACCGCCAGTACATTCTCACGGAGGATGTGGTGGTGGAAACCCGGTATCGCACGGAAACCGACACATGGACGGACGAGGACGGCAACTCCCATACGGACACCTATCAGGTGCCTTACGACTATTACATCTGTACGGTCACGCTGGAGAACTTTGATTTATCCCATGTGCCCGTATATGTCATGGGCGAGGAGCAGCTTTCACGGTATGCCATCTATATGGCAACGCTGGGAAACCGCCCCGATCTGTTCCCAGATTCTCCCTATGTGAACAAGTACATTACCGGGAAACCCGGTGACTACGAGGTGCCAGGAGAATATCTGGACGATGAAACCTTTGCCGCGATGCTTGCCGAGGCGCAGAAATACATCGGCTATCCCTATGTGTGGGGCGGCAGTTCTCCGGCTACTTCCTTTGATTGCTCGGGTTACGTTTCGTGGGTCATCAATCACTCCGGCTGGAATGTGGGCAGGCTGGGAGCCCAGGGGCTCTATAACATCTGTACGCCGACCAGTTCTCCCAAACCCGGTGATCTGGTGTTCTTCAAAGGCACCTATGACACGCCGGGCGTGAGCCATTGCGGGATTTATGTCGGTGACGGAAAAATGCTGCATTGCGGAGATCCCATCGGCTACGCAAATTTGAATACAAGCTACTGGCAATCTCATTTTTACGCCTACGGGCGTTTACCGTGACAGGAGGTTTTGAAATGGCAACTACCAAAAGCATGAAAATTCAGGCCGAGATTGATAAGGTCAAGGCCAAAATCAGTGAACAGCAGGCCCGACTCAAGGAGCTGGAGCAGAAAAAGCTGGAGGCGGAAAACAGCGAGATCGTGGACATTGTGCGCGGTATGAGCATTTCCCTTACGGAGCTCCCGCTGCTGTTTGAAAAGCTGAAGGACGGAGGTACTTTGGGACAAAGTGTCCCGAAGTCCGAAGAAGAAAAGGAGGAAAACTGAATATGAAACACTTTCGTATGTTGGCGGCGGGGCTTTGCTCCGCCGTTCTTTTATGCGGCTTTGCAATCCCGGCCTATGCCTATTCGGACGGCGGGAATGAGGAACCGCCTGTTGTGGAAGAAACTCCGGCCCCGGAGCCAGCGCCTACCATTACCCCGGGCGAGAGCTTTTCGGAGGATGGAAACCTTGTGACCCGCGATCTGCTCTACGATGCCGCAACCAACAAACAGTTCATCACGGTGGAAACCAGCGGCGGCAACACCTTTTACATTGTCATTGACTATGACAAGCCTGTGGACGAGGACGGCGAACAGTATCACACATACTTTTTGAACATGGTGGATGAAGCCGATCTGCTGGCGGCACTGGAGGCCGCTGGCGGAGAACTTCCGGCCTGCTCCTGCACAGAAAAATGTGCGCCCGGAGCCATCCATACGGATTGCGAGGTCTGCGCGGTCAACATGACCGAGTGTGCTGGCACAGCTCCCGAACCCGCTCCGGTGACGGAACCTGCGGAGGAGCCGGAACCCGAGCCCCAGCAGAAAAGTAATACCGGGACGCTTCTGCTAATCTTGGTAGTGGCTGTTCTGGGCGGCGGTGCAGGCTGGTACTTCAAAATCTACCGCCCGAAGCATGAAAAAGCTGCTGTACCCGAAGAGGATTACAGTGAGGAACTGGCTGATTATGACGATCCCGAGGACGATGGGCCGCCTTGGGACGAGGACGATACCGAAAGCGAGGATAATGAATGAGATTTACAAATAACCCCTATGAGGGATTTATGAAAGAAAAAAGCTACTTTAAGGGTGTGCCGCCCAGCCTGCCGCCGAAGGGCTCCCGTTGTGACGGCTGCCCTTACTGGCGCGGGATCGGCTGCGTGTTCTGCTACCGGGAGCAGCTCAAACCACCGGGCAACGGGAGGTGATACTGTGGGCCGAGAACTGACCCGGACAGAAAAAGCGGCAATCCGCAGGCTGGTGTCAAAATGGTGTGCCAACTATGACCGGGACTGCGGCTGCCTGCCGCTGGATTGCGAGTGCTATATGTTTGGGAAATGCTGGACGGGGGCTTATTGCCGCTACTTCCGCGAGGCAGTTCTGCCCCTTGATCCGGCGCTGGAGGCTGCGCTGCTGGCAGAAGGGCCAAGGCCGGATTTCAAGGCTTGCCCGGTATGCGGCAGAGCCGTGGCTCCTGATGGACGGCAAACCTATTGTTCGGCGGCCTGTGCAAAGGCGGCACACCGCAGACAGCAGCGGGAATATATGCGAAAAAAGCGGGGCTGATGTGTTGACAATTAGGACACCCCAAACCCGCCTGTGACAAGGCTTTTTAAGGCCCTTTTCTGCGGGAGGCGTATGTTTCTACGTCCGCCCCTGTTTCCGTGAGATGCTGTCAACATTTTAGCTGCCGGAGCTTTGGGACAAATTGTCCCAAAGTTCCGGCTTTTGTGGAAGGAGGTACTATGCCGAAATATTATCCGATCAATGAAGAAGCCGCAAAGCGGGCAAAGGATATGAACAGCTTTTCTGACTATCAGCCGGGCTCCGCTACGACGAGCTACCGGGCAATGGTCGATGAAGCGTATGCAGCGGCGGAACGCCAGAAAGCCCGTGTCGATCCCATGTACCACGATAAGATTGACGCTCTGGTGGATCGCTATGCCCGGAAACTTGCGGAAAATCTGAATGAACGCAATGTGATTGATGCCCGGATGCCCTCTATTCTGATCTCCGGGGGCGGCAATTTCCCTGTGACAAAAAAGCACAAGCAGAACGCCGCCCGGGATCGCAACTATGGAGAGTATGCGGAGATTTCAAAGCTGCTTGATAAAATCCGCTCTGTTGGAATGGGTGGGATCAGCGCAGACGATCTTGCCGTGGAAAAACTGACAAAAAAGCTGGAGGGGCTGGAGTCCCTGCAGGCCACCATGAAGGCGGTCAATGCGTATTTTTGGAAACACAAAACGCTGGACGGCTGCCCGGAGCTTACGCCGGAGCAGGCCGAAAAGCTCAAAGCAGATATGGCGCAGTCATGGCACTTGGATAAAAGCAAGCCGTACCCCGCCTATCTGCTTTCCAACAACAACGCCAACATCCGCCGTGTGCGCCAGCGCATTGAGGAACTGAGCAGCCGCTCCGAGTTTGCAGGCTGGACATTCCCCGGAGGCGAGGCAAAAATCAACGAGGCTGAAAATCGTTTGCAGCTTATTTTTGAGGAAAAGCCCGATGCCAATCAGCGGCAGGAACTGAAAAGCAACGGCTTTAAGTGGGCTCCCAGCCAAGGGGCATGGCAGCGGCAGCTTAACCAGAACGCCATCCGTGCTGCGGCCCAGATAGACTTTCTGCGGCCCGAGGACGGTACAAGCCCCTATCAGCTCCAGCCGTTTGTGAAAAGAGAAAACAAAGAAATGTCTCGATGATGGGAGGTGTACTATGGACAAAAATCAAGGCTATGCTATTTTGAAGGCGGTCATGCTGGAAAATGGGCGGGGATTTGCATTGGGCGAACATCCCACCGCGCCATCCCGCTATGTCACATGGGCCTGCTATGATGACAAGGACGGCCAGCGGCAGTACGAATGGGGTCACTATGGAAATGACCGCACCGCGATGGAACAGGATTTTGCAGACCGGGTGCAGGACTATCAGCGTATTTATAACGTCGGGATCAGGCAGACCGAGGCTCCCGGTCTTTACAAGTATTATTCGACCCAGCGGCCTGTGGACATCGGGACATTCCCGAAGCCGCCCTATAACAAGCCGGATGAAATTTTCAATTACGATCAGCGCATCCCGGTGGAAAATGGCTCGTTCTTGGCTTGGGGCTATCTTACCTATACCCGCCCGCTAACGGAAAAACAGGCATCCGACTATGAGCTGCGTCCTGCGCCTGATAATCCCGACAGGCCCCGTCCGATTGCCGAGCAGATGAAAAATGCGGCAAAGTTGGCGGCGGCAGATCGCGGCTCGGAGGCTCCGGCTCCCCAGCGGAGGCAGCCTGACCGTGGCGATAGATAAGGAGGTGCGTATATGGAAAAGAAACGTGAACAGGAATTGTCTGTACTGGAGGTGCTGCGCCTGCACCGTGAATTTCATTTGCCGCACCCTGTTCCGGCAGACGAACAGGAAAAGCCGCTGGATAAGGTAAAGGAGCCGCCCCGCGCCTGCCGCAGCCGGGAGCGTGAGGAGCGATGACAAAAAAGCGACGCCGTCCGATCCATCTTCATGTGATGGTGTCGGAGGCGGAGCAGGCCCTGATCCAAGAACGTATGGCGGAGGCTGGCATCCGTAATATGGGAGCCTATATGCGGAAAATGGCCCTGAGTGGGTATGTGCTTCATGTTGACCTTTCGCCTGTTCGTGAGCTGGTTTCGCTCCAGCGGCGCTGCTCCAACAATCTGAACCAAGTGGCAATTCAAGCCAACACCTACGGCGCGATTTATCCCGAAGAACTCGCGGCCTTGCAGCGGGACTATGCCGCTTTGTGGGGGCCGCTGTCTGATCTCTTGAAACAGCTCTCCGCGCTGGTAGAGCTCTGACCCATCCGGGGAGTGGTTGATACCGCTCCCCGGCTTTTTCTACTTCGGGACAAAGTGTCCCAAAGTAAAAATACTGTTTGCCGGAAGGAGGGATTTTTACGGCGACCACCTACATCCGCCCTTATAAAACAGCGGCGGGAAAAAGTGCAATTCAAACGATGGAGGATCGTTTCACCTATGGCCTGAACCCGGAAAAGCTGGGCGCCGTATCTTCCTATCTCTGCGATCCGAACACGGCTCCCGCCGAGTTTCTTCTGGTAAAAAGTCAATACCTTGCAGAGACAGGCCGGGCCGTATCTCGCGGGGCACTGTTCTTTCAGATCCGGCAGGCGTTTCTGCCCGGGGAGGTTACGGCGGAAGAAGCAAACCGTATCGGTTATGAAACTGCGATGCGCTGGACAAAGGGAAAGCATCAATTCTTTGTCTGTACGCATACCGACAAGGCCCATATCCACAATCACATTTATTTTAATGCAACGGCCTTTGACCGCTCCCGGAAATTTCATAATTTTATTGGTTCGTCCTTTGCCCTGCGGCGGCTCTCTGACCGCGTGTGCATCGAACATGAATTGTCTGTCATTCAAAATCCGCGCCAGCACAGCAAGGGCCGCTTTCTTCACTATGGCCAGTGGATCGGGAAAAAGCCGCCCTCTGCCAAGCAGCGGGTGCGGCTGGCTGTTCTCGCCGCTTTGGAGAAAAAGCCCACGGACTTTGCCGACTTTCTTCGTCTCATGGAGGAGTCCGGCTTTGCCGTAAAACAGGGGCGCGGCGGTGTCATCTCATTCCTTGCGCCCGGACAGGAAAAACCGACCCGGCTCCGGGCTTCTACACTGGGAGCCGGATTTGACCCGGAGGACATCAAGGCGGTAATTGCCGGGGAACGTCCGCTCCCTGAACTACCAGAGGAGCCCACGGTTCCGCCACGGAGAGTTAATCTTATCATCGACATTCAAGAGCGTATGGCCCAGGGCAAAGGCCCGGCCTATGAACGATGGGCCAAGGTCTACAACCTAAAACAGATGGCTGCCGCGCTCCAGTATTTGCAGGAGCATCATCTGACAGACTATGCGGCGCTGACGGCCCGCACCGAGGCTGCTGTGGATCACTTTCACAAGCTGTCTGACGAGCTCCGCACAACGGAAGAGGCCCTTTCCCAAACCTCGGAGCTGATGGCTGCCACGGTGGACTATGCCAAGACCCGCCCGGTGTTCGATGGGTACAAGGCTGCGCGGTACAGCAAAAAGTATCTGGCCCAGCATGAAGCGGAGCTTGCCACTTACCGGGCGGCAAAGGATACCATGAACACCATACTGAACGGCGCAAAGCTCCCTAAGATTGAAGCACTAAAAAAATCCCGCCGTGAGCTGGCGGGACAAAAGAAAGAGCTTTATGCAGAATACCGGGATGCCCAGCGGCATGACAAATAGATATTCCGGCTGATATGGGAACAGGTCAGATTTCGCAGATCGTCACGAAACAGGGAGCAGTTGTTTCGGACTGGAAAATGAATTACTTTTCAGATATGAACGTGCAGGGAGGTGAGTAGCGAGGAATACATACAAATGTTGTTCTGCTTCAATGATGGTGTTTCCTGGAATATTGCAGATAGCCGACAAAGTATCAGCATACAAAAGGTGAGTCCTGTATTTATCGTGGACACGGGAAAATGGAATATCTGTGCTATTCCAAACAAGAACGATTTCCTTTTCAAAAATGTAAAAGTACCTCTGTCGTATTTCCGTAAAATTATGAATGACTATTTTGATGTTGGTGAGATCGAGGTCTATCAGAAAAAATTATTGGACGGCATATCAAAGGTGAATATCACGCCCTATATGGAACACATTTTTGCGGAGCTGAAAGACTTCACGCAATATCGCGGCGGATTGGGATACCTGTTTTTGGAAAGCAAAGTTTTTGAGTTGTTATCTGTATATTTGAGTGAGATTTTGGAGCTGAGTATTCTTGCGTCAACTTATATAGCAATTTCCAGAAGTGACCGAGAATCCATCATAGAAGCGAAGAGAATTATTGACAGTCAGCTTGCCCTGGCTCCGAGCTGCGAGGAATTGGCGCGGCAGGTCAATATCAGTACTTCAAAATTGACAAAGGGTTTTCCTCGCTGTTTGGAACATCGGTTCATGCGTATATTATAGATCAGCGATTGGAAAAGGCGGCAAGCCTGCTGTTAGAAAGTAATTTGAATGTCAGCCAGGTGGCTATACTGGTGGGATATTCAAAAGCGAGCAATTTCGCAGCGGCCTTCAAAAGGAAATACGGAGTGAATCCGAAAAACTATAAAGCAGAAGCTACGATTGGATAAAATTAAAATACTGATTTTGGGTAGAATAAAATTGGTTTTGGGTTGGAATCGTGGGCGCAAATTGCTATTATATGTGGTGTGGTTAGAAGAAACTAACCACACCACATTTTCATTTTCTCAGAGATAAGGAGGATACTGGTATGAGTTCCCAGAAAAAAAGTTCCCGGCTTGAGGGAAAAGATTTAATTACTATCGGCATCTACACCGTCATCTATGTCGTGATTGTTATGCTGGTGGCGATGCTTGGCTTTATCCCCATTTTTATTCCGCTGATGGCGGTACTGTGCCCTTTGATTGGCGGCATCCCCTATATGCTGTATGTTACAAAGGCTAAAAAATTCGGGATGACTGCAATCATGGGTTTCCTGATTGGCCTAATCATGGTGTTCTTCGGCAACGGCTATCTTACTATGGTAACTGGTCTCGTTGGCGGCCTGTTGGCCGACGTGATCCTGAAAAAGGCGGACTACAAAAGTGCAAAGAGCACAGTTCTTTCCTGCGGCGTGTTCAGCATCTGGGTGTTTGGCAACTTTGCTCCCATTTTCCTGAACCGTGAAAGCTATATGGTAATGTTGACTGAAGGATACGGCGCTGAATATGCAGCTACCCTTAATACATATATGCCTATGTGGATTGCGCCTATTCTGCTGGTTGCCTGCTTTGTGTTTGGCCTTGTCGGAGGTGTGATTGGGAAAGCCATTTGCAAAAAGCACTTCCAGCGTGCCGGTATTGCATAATGGCGCGGGAAATTCTGCTCAGCAAAAAAACAGAACAAGGGTTACGGCTCGATCCGCGTACAAAACTGTTGCTCATCTTCATCATAAGCATTTTTGTCATGGGTGGAACAGGCGGAGAAGCTATGGGGCTGATCCGCCTTGTTCTTTGTATGGTTCCGGCTATATTGCTGCTTACCTCGAAACAATGTGCAAAAGCTGTGGGCTATATTGCTGTGTTTTCTGCTTTTTATGCTGTTCAAATTTATGTTTTGCCGCACCTTACGGGGATATTGAATTTCCTCGTTCTGTTTACAACCGGATTCTTCTGCCGAATCCTTCCCAGTGTTGCGATTGCTGCCTATGCAGTGAAAACAACAACGGTCAGTGAATTGATTTCCGGCATGGAAAGAATCCATATGCCTAAAGAAGTGACGATCCCCTTAACGGTCATGTTCCGCTTCTTTCCAACTGTCTTTCAGGAGTCAGAAGCAATCAGTGACGCTATGAAAATGCGTGGGATTAAACTTGGAGGGAAAAAACCTTCAAAAATATTGGAGTATAAGCTGATTCCGATGATTACCTGCTCCGTGAAAATCGGTGAGGAACTTTCCGCTGCGGCAATTACCCGTGGCCTCGGCGCTCCTGTCAAACGCACAAACATTTGCCAGCTTAAATTCAATTTTGCCGATGTGGTGCTGATCTTGTTTTGTTGCTTTGTAGTGTTTTGGGCGATTGCTTCCCCGATAATTTCCGCAGGAGGGATTTTGCCATGATAGATTTTCAAAATGTTTCTTTTTCTTATGGTGAAGAATCCAGCGGCGGAGGGATTAGAAATGTCAATCTCACCATAAACACAGGGGAATTTGTTTTACTCACGGGAGAATCCGGCTGCGGGAAAACAACGATTACCCGTTTGGTAAACGGGCTGGTGCCTCATTATTACGAAGGTAATTTAGAGGGCGATGTCCTTCTGGACGGAAAAAGCGTATCAGATACGCCGCTTTATGACTTGGCTGCTATGGTGGGATCTGTATTCCAGAATCCCAAAAGTCAGTTTTTCAACGTGGATACGGATAGTGAATTAGCCTTTGCCTGTGAAAATTTAGGCTATCCCCAGGAAGATATCCTGAAAAGGATTGACCGTACAGTTTCCGATTATCATATTGAAGATTTGATGGGGCGAAGCGTGTTTGCTCTGTCCGGAGGCGAAAAGCAAAAAATAGCCTGTGCTTCATCAAGTGTATTGCTACCGGGAATTATGGTCCTTGACGAACCATCTTCTAATCTGGATATGGCTGCTATTGATGACCTGCGGCAGGTCTTGAGCCTCTGGAAAAAGCAGGGCAAAACAATTCTGATTGCAGAACAACACCGCCTTTACTACCTTCACGATCTTGCAGATCGTGTGCTGTATGTAAAAGATGGGGAGATTGAACGGGAATACACGCCTGCTGAATTTGACAGTTTATCGGATAGCACTCGAAAAGAAATGGGGCTGCGGCCGTTTTCTCTCTCGAAGTTGAAACCCGCGAATCAGTATCAGGCGCATACAGCTAAACTGATGGAATTTCAAAATTTCTGCTTTGCGTATAAAAAGCGGGAACCGGAAAGCCTCCATATTCCGAGTGCTGAACTGCCTGTTGGAGAAACGATTGCCATTATCGGCCTGAATGGCGCTGGAAAATCTACTTTGGCCCGCTGTATTTGCGGACTGGAAAAGAAGTGTGGCCTTTTGCAGGTTGACGGGAAAACCCTTGATTGGAAAGCCCGGCTCAAACATTGCTACATGGTAATGCAGGATACCAGCCATCAGCTATTTACAGAAAGCGTGATGGATGAAGTGCTTCTGAGCATGGACAACGAGGATGAAACTGTTGCAGATGAAATCCTTAAACAGTTTGATCTGCTGGAATATAAAGACAGGCACCCGCTTTCTCTTTCCGGCGGGCAAAAACAGCGGGTAGCGATCACATCTGCCATTGTGAGTAACCGGGAGATCATTGTGTTTGACGAACCAACCAGCGGGCTTGATCTCAAACATATGCGGGAAGTTGCGCGGAGTTTGAAGTCACTCGCGGATCAGGGCAAAACGCTTCTTGTTATTACGCATGATCCGGAGTTGGTGATGGCGGGATGTTCGTATGTAGTCCATATGGAAAAAGGGCAAATAAAAGAAAGCTATCCATTGGACGAATCCGGCAGTAAAAAGGTTTTGGATTTTTTCCGAATCCGCCAGTGAATTTTAGAAATTATGAATGTCAGGGCCGCCTTGACTGGACAGAAAGATAATGATAAGAGGCCGCTTTACTTTGGCGGCCTCTTGTTTTTGAAGCACAGACAGTACGGCTCAATATAAGGAGGGCTTATGTTCAAAAAAATCTTTGAGTACGCAGGGCCATATAAGAAAAAAAATATGTATGTGGCCACGGTTGTCGTACTGGTCAGCGTTCTTATGGGCATCCTGCCTTTTGTGCTGGCCTATCAGGTCATTTTGCCATTGGTTATGGGCGATTCTGTTGAAACAGAATTTGTTTTATTGCGTGTTATAGGGGTTTTGATCTGTCTTGTTTTGCAGGCGTTTTTTTATGGATGGGGATTATCAATTTCTCATAAAGCAGCATATAACACATTGTTCCGGCTGCGGGTATCTCTGCAAAAGAAGTTTGAGAAACTTCCCCTTGGCATTGTGGAGGAAAAAGGGACAGGGACAATCAAAAAGCTGTTTGTCGATGATGTGGACAGCTTGGAATTGCTCCTTGCTCATTCAGTCCCGGAGGGTATCGCAAATTTACTGATCCCGCTGGTGATTTATGTTGCTATGTTTTGTGCGGACTGGAAACTGGCTCTTATGTCTTTGGCCTCTATCCCGATCAGCCTGCTCTCCATGGTCATTATGTACTCTGTTGGAATGAAGCGCATGGGTCCCTACTATCAGTCTGCACAGAAAATGAACAACACGATCATTGAGTACATCAATGGTATGGAGGTTGTCAAGGTTTTCAACCGGGAGAGTGAATCTTACGAGAACTTCCGCAAGGATGTAACGGACTATCGGGATTATACCTTGGCATGGTATAAGGCCGCCTGGCCCTGGATGGCGATATACGGAAGTCTGCTGCCCTGCACTGTTATTCTGACTTTGCCTCTTGGGGCATGGTTTGTTCTCTGTGGCATAAGCACTTTACCTGATTTGATTTTAGTCCTCTGCCTTTCCCTCAGCATTGGGATTCCTCTCCTGAAAGCACTGGGCTTTATGGAAACGATTCCAAATCTGAATTATAAGATCACGGCACTTGAACAGATGTTAAATGCGGCACCGCTGCAAGCTGCTGAGGATGATTTCCACGGACAGGATTTTAACATTTCTTACGTCATGTTTCCTTTGCGTATCAGACGACACAGCCTGGCCCAGATGGGAAACCGATAATAGCGGAAAACGAAGTCCTCCACGATATTACCCTTGTGGCAAAAGCAGGACAAAAAACTGCCCTGGTTGGTGAATCCGGTTCTGGCAAGAGCACCCTTGCAAAACTGTTGATCCACTACTATGACCCGCAGAAAGGGAGCATTTCCATTGGCGGGCAGAAACTTTGTGATATGAGCCTGGAGGCATTGAACAGCCGCATTTCCTATGTGGCTCAGGATCAGTACCTGTTTAACACCTCCCTGCTGGAAAATATCCGTCTTGGACGTTTGGATGCTACCGATGAGGAAGTAATGGAGGCGGCGAAGAAAGCCCAGTGTATGGAGTTTCTGGAAAAGCTGCCGCAAGGTATTCACTCCATGGCGGGCGATGCGGGGAAAATGCTTTCCGGGGGGCAGCGCCAGCGAATTTCCCTGGCGCGGGCAATATTGAAGGATGCCCCGATTGTAGTGCTTGACGAGGCCACGGCCTATGCTGATCCAGAAAATGAGGAAAAAATGGAGGCTGCTATTGCGGAGCTGGTGAAGGGAAAAACCTTGGTAGTTATCGCTCACAAACTTCCCGCTATAATGAACGCAGATCAAATATGCGTTATGGATCACGGAAAGATGGTGGCAACCGGAAAACATCAGGAGCTGATTCAAGCTTGCCCAGAATACCAAAAGTTGTGGAAAGCGGCTCAGGACAGCGCCGAGTGGAAAGTATCTACTGCAAAGGAGGGAAGATAAATGTTTGCATTGATTTCAAGAATCCTGAACCTCTCCGGGAGGTATAAAAGCCGTATTCAGGCTGCATTTCTATGTGCATTTGTCGAGTCCATTCTCTCCAAAATGCCGATCTTCATGGCGTTTATTGTCTTGGCCGGGTTTGCTGATAATACGCTGACTGGAAAGACCTGTCTGTTTGTCGGACTTGGATTATTAGCTGTTGTAGTGGTTCAGACA
>VOFB01000810.1_pt1 | contig 18001 bp, 29 predicted proteins | sample 5384141 | NCBI WGS metagenome assembly VOFB01 (sample SAMN12384721, study PRJNA508395) | human gut metagenome | isolation source: healthy gut A | host: Homo sapiens | reverse complement strand
CAAGCAATTTTAGTTGTTCCTATTCCTTTATATACATAGTTTTCAAATATTTCTTTTACTATTTTTGCTTCTTCTTCATTTATTTTTTAAAAGTATATCTTTCATTTGGAATTTTATCATATCCAAATACCAAATTAGGAACTCTTCCTTTTGTGCAGTGATGTCCTTACCGAATTTAACCCTCTTAGACATATTAGCACTTTCTTGTTGTGCCATTGTTCTAAAATTGTTAATATAAATTCAGAGCCACCTTCCATAACTTCTCCATTATTTAAGAAATCAACTTGAACATTATATGATTTTAGTTCTCTTACACTTTGTAATAAATCAACTGTATTTCTTGCAAAACGGCTTACATCTTTTACTACTACTTTATCAAATCGTTTGTTTGTCTTCTATTTTTTTCAAATATCATTTCATCATTTTCATGATATATATAATGTTTAACATATTCTTCTGTTGCGTCTTTTAATGGTTTATATCCTTCTAAATTGTTGAAATTATATATATTATCTTCATCTGGTATTCCGCATCTAACTTTCTTAAAATCTATCTTTGTATTTGGAAAGTCTTCAAAAAATTTCTTATCACTTCTCTTAAAATTTTCTAGCCTATCTATTTCAAACTCATATAAATGACTTGCTTGCATTTCAAATAAAGTCATTATAATATATCCCAATCTTGAAAATTTTATATTATTCATCACTTGAATCCTTCTCCATATTTTAGGCTCATAATCTTCTAATTCTAAATACAATTGATATAATGGTTGACTTGCCATATTTTATTACTCCTTTATTCATTACTTATATATTTTTGATTTTTACTCTTAGGTTTATCTGGAATTGTCATTATTATTTTTCCATTTTCTAATAATGGTTTTAAATAATTTCTTTTAAATCTATCTATACCTTTGTATCCACAAAATTCTGCAATTTCTTTTTGCAGTTTTGCTTTATACAAAATTCAAGTATTTTTCTTCAAGATTTTCATACGTCTTTTCATACGTCTTTTCATACGTCTTTTCTTGTATGTTTTTTATTTTCTCCTGTTAAATCAAGCAACTCTTTATCGCTCTTTCTATAAAAAATAACTGGATTTCTTGGAATAGATCCTTGTCCTTCAATGAAATCTTCTGGTTTAAATCCTTCTGGAAATTCTCCAGGATTAAATATTTCTACTCTATCTTTATATATTGCAATTTCATTGCTTTTTGGATTTTAAAATCTCTGTGTATAAGTGAGTTTATTATTGCTTCTCTTATAGCTTCTAAAGGTATTTCTGGTATTTCAACTCTTTCCATACTTCCAGTTTTAAAATTAACAGGCCATTTAATATTTTTTCTTATATATCCTTCACCTACTTCTATTAATTCAAAAACATTTCCAAATACTTGATCTATATCTAAAAAAGTCAATTTGGTTTCTGTTGCAAAGATAGCCATTTGCATTTCAAGTTTTGCTTCTATATCCTGCATTTAATAGTTCATTGTTTTTATTTACCAAAGATAACTTCTTTAATATCTCCTCTTTGTTTGTATATGGGAAATTGATTCTTTTTGCTTTTCTACCTTTTTCTATAAACTCTTTTAGTAATTCTTCGTCAATGTCATCTATTGTATAATCAGATACTTTTCTTTCCCATTTGCCTATTTCATTTTCATCTTTTAAAATTAATTTTCTTATTTCTTTCATTGAAAGTTGTCTATCCTCATCACCAACTCTCATATATGCTCGTCCAAATGCTAAATACGGAATGTCATCTCCTTCAAATTCAACTAATATACAGTCTTTATCATTTAATTTAACTTTATTCACAACTGGGTATATTTTAGGTTCTATATTTTCAGATATTGCTTTTGAAACTTCTCTTATTGTTTTACTTGATACATCTTATCCAATGATTTCTCCATTATCTTTTATTCCAAAATATAGTTTTCCACCTTGATGTTTATTTAATATTGAAACTATAGAAATTATACCTTCTTTTAGTTCTCCTGTTGTTTTCTTAAATTCTATAACTTCATTCTCTAAAAAATTTATATTTGCCATAAAATTACTCTCCTATATAAGTTTTTCTTTGCTCAAATTATAGCATAACTTCTTTAAAATTTACAGTGTTTTTCTGAATTTTTACAATTCTAATTCATCCTCTATTTCCTCGTGAGAATTTTGATAAGTATTTGAATTGTTATAATCAAATTTTATATTGTCATCATTCTCAGCCAAATTATAAGCAAGAACTCCAGCCATAGCTTGTACAATTTGTTCTTCAGTATTAGGATTAATAAATGTAATATTCAAACTCTTTTTCAAAATTCTCACCTTCTTCCATTTCAATACTATTATTAAAGTTTAAAAAATATTACTTTTATTTTTAACTACAAGTGGTAAATACCCATATGAGATTTGCCCTCATTCCACCTTTAGTGAACCGCCCCTTTACATCACGTTAGCCAGACGGAAGTATCATTATATGTCTTGCAGTTTGCTATTCGATTTTCAATGTGCTATAATAGAAAATAGATATTTAAAATTGCTATTTTCTATTTTGTAAATTCATTGTACTCGCCTAAAAATAACTTGTAAAGAGATTTTACAAAGTCTATAGATAAATTAAAAATTGAAATATCTATATTCTATTTTTATAAATGGAGGAAATGCTTATATGGTAAGTAATTTTGGAATAAAGAACAACAAAATTATTATAAAAAATACACGGAGAATATTTTGGTGCTTTAGGAGATTTTGAATATAATATCGGAGATAAATTATACGAATTTGCAACAATGAGTTATGAAGATTTTGATAAATTAAAAGCAATATACACTCAACTAATAGAACTTGTATGTAGAGGTAAGGAAGCTGATACGGAAGATGAAAATATGGATTTTTTTGGTAAGATGTTTCAAATTGTTAGAGCTTGTTTAGAATTTTCTCCATATACTATTTCTATACACAAGTTTTGATAGATTTGATAGTTAAAACCTATAATTTCAAAACATTTAGAACAGATTTATTATTTAAATCTCAAATTGGTGTTTTTATTGAAAAATCAAAATATTCTCCAAAAGAACTTTATGAACAAATAGAAGAAAACCAGTATACTATTGAACTTATTTTTTATGAATGGACTAAGAAAATAGATAAAGTTTCAGATAAAAAACATAAAGAATATATGGAATACTTTTTTCACTATAAGAGATTTACTTATAAATAACTTTATGGAAAAGAAGGCTGATTTGAAAGAAAGATTAGAATTAATTAGTAAATACTCTAATAATTCTTTAGTTAGAAATTTAAGTGTTCCTGAAAAATTGTACTTGTATGAAGCAAAAAAGAGTATTTGATATTCATTATCTTAATACTAATCCTGCACATGCATTATTCTTAGATACTAAATTTAAAACAAAATACATAGCAGATACTGAGTTATCTTTTAAAGAAAGAAGATTAGATGTTGATAAAATAGTAGAAATCATGAAGGAAAAGAATGTTGTTACTGAAGAAGTATATGAAATTGAAACTGCAGAAGATCAAATTAGATTTGAGTTATTTAAAGTTATTCAAAACAACTTTGTTATAAATAAATGCGAAAATTGTGGAAGATTATTTATACCCGCCACCACTAGTAACAATCCTTATCAAAAAGGAAGAAATGACCAAAAATATTGTAATAATATATACAAAGATACTGGAAAAACTTGCAAAGAAATTGGAGCATTAAATAAACGAAAAGAAAAAGTTGAGAATAGCACTATTTTACAAGAATATAATAGAGAATATAAAAGAATACATAGAGCACATTATACTCATACTAAAGAATTTAAAGAGAAGAAATTTAAAGAATGGTCTAAAAAAGCTAGACAATTAAGAGATTCTTATACTGATGAACAAATAGAAGAATTTAAGGTGGAATTAATGAAATTAAGCAATATGTATTGGAAAAAGAGTCAATAAAAGCTACCACTTAATATGGTAGCCTTTATTCTTTTCTTTAAGCATTAACTAATTCGTAGTATTCTCCTTGTTTATTAATAAGCTCATCATGATTTCCTTCTTCTATTATTTTACCATTTTTCATAAGTAATATTTTATTACATTTTTTAATAGTTGATAGTCTATGTGCAATAATAAAACTTATCTTTCCTCTTGTTATTTCTTCAATTGCTTTTCTAACCATCATTTCAGATTTATATGAAAGTGATGCTGTTGCTTCATCTAGTATTATAATTTCTGGATTTTCAACCATTACTCTTGTAAAATTTAAAAGTTGTTTTTCTCCTGCTGAAAAAATATCTGTATCTCTAGAGATTTTTGTTTCATACCCATCTTTTAGTGACATTATTTTGTCATGTAAATTTAATTTCTTACATATTTCAATTATTTCATCTTTTGAAATATCTTTATTTGCATAATTTATATTTTCTAAAATAGTTCCATCAAATATTACAACTTTTTGCATAATATATCCAATTTTATCTCTTAAACTTTTTATACTATATTCTTTATAGTCTTTTCCATTTATTTTGATAGTCCCTTCTTCTAAGTCATAAAATCTACAAATTAAATTTACCAAACTTGTTTTTCCACTACCTGTTCTACCTATTAGGGCAATGCTCTCATTTTTATTTACATTAAATGATATATTATTCAAAACATTTTTTTCATTATCATATGAAAAACTAATATTTTCAAATTGCATACTATTTACATTTTCTAATTCTATTCCTATGTCTATTTCTTCCTCTTCTTTTTTTGCAAAATACTATTTATTCTTTCATATGATATTTTTCCAATATTCCTTATTTGAAATCCTTCTATTACCCATTTTGCATATGTTTCTGGTGAAGATATATATCTTGCAAGAATTATCATAGCACCATATGTAATAATTCCTTGCTCAACTCCTATTGAACCAATTAATATATTCAATACTCCAACAAATGAAACTATCAAGTCATATAAACAGGTATATATTCTAATATTTTTTTCTAACTTATTTACAGACTTTTCATATTGTGAGATCAGCCCTTTTACTTGTATCATTCTTTCGTGTTCAATTTCTAATGATTTTATTGTAGAATATCCTTGTACTTGTTCATTTGACCAGTTTAATATTTTAGCATTTGCTTCTCTTTTTAACTTTGTGTACTCAATTGATTTTTTATTAAATATATGTGTTACAAAAAATCCAAATATATATATTAAAAATGTTATCGTAACTATTGGTATATTTAGATACATTAATACAAGCAATGTTCCAACTAATCTTACTATTCCTCCAAAATAAGATCTACATATTCCCGCGTTATACCATCTTGCAAATTCTTTTGTGTCATTTATTATATTTTCTAATATTTCACCAACTCTTATTTTGTCTATCTCACTTTGCGTTGTTTTTTGTAACTTTAAATAAATTTTTTCTCTGTAATCCGCTTCTAATTCTTTTTGAAATCCCTCATCATTAAAGTCTTCAAAAAATGTAACAATAGAACGCAAAATATTGACTCCAAAATAGCTTATACCTAATACTATTATCAATTTAATATCCTTACTTGGTATTGCATATTCTACCATAACAATTGTAAAAGCTATAAAAACTACTACCATTATACTTGTTATAAACCAACCGAAGTGCTACTTTAATTGATTGTTTTTGTAATTATTTATAATTTCTTTTAACATTACTTAAAATTCCTCATCTTCTATTATTTTATTTTTACTAATCTCTATAATTTCTTTATATAATTTATTTGAGTTCATCAAATCCTCATGTTTTCCAACTTCAATAGTTTTATCGTTTATGAATAATACTTTATCACATCTTTTACTACTTCTGAATCATGTGAAATTATTATTGCTCCTATTTTCATTTTTATAATAGTGTTTAATATATTTAGTTTTGTTCTTGTATCAAGTTTTGATAATGAATCATCAAAAACTATAAATTGGTTTTGTTTTATCAAAGTTCTAGCTATTGCAATTCTTTGTTTTTGCCCACCAGAAATGTTATTTCCACCTTTTCCTATTATATAATCTATGTTTTTATCAAATCCTTTTATATCTTCATATATATCTGCTAATTTACAAGCCTCTATTATCTCTTCATTTTTTATTAGACGATTAGTAATATTTATATTGTCTTTTATTGTGTCTGTAAATAAATATGTATCTTGAAGAACTACTCCTATATAATCTCTTAAGCTCTTTTTACTTACATCTTTTATATTGTGCTTTCCAATATATATATTTCCTGTATAATCATAAAAGCCAATTAAAGTTTTTGAAATAACTGTTTTTCCTGAACCATTATCTCCTATAATTGCTACATTTTCATTTTTATTAATTGTAAAATTCAAATTCTCTAATATAGTGTTATCATTTAGTTTTATACTTACATTTTCAAAAACAATATCTCCATCTAATTCCACATATGGATTTTTTTCTATATCTTCATCTAAATTCATTAAACTTGATAACTTTTTATATGCTACAATAAATTCATTTATTGCTTTTAGCTTGTCTACTGATTTATATACATATTCTAATATTTTTGTTGAATATGTTAGTAAAATTGATATAGTAGCAAGTGTCATTTCTCCTTGTACAACTAGTATTCCACCCCATAGTAATATAAAAGGTTCTTTAAAATTTCTTAAGGTATGTGTACCTATTCCATATAATACCTTCATTTTTGCAAGCTTTATTTCTTTTCTCTTATATTCACTATTCATTTTTGAGAAGTCTTCCATTTCTTTATCTCTTCTGTTAAATATTTTTAACATTTTAGATTCTTCTATTTCTATACTAGTTTTGTTTATTACTTCTCTATTACTTTCTACAATATCTTCTACTAATGGTTTTGATGCTCTAAAATACCATATAGATAATGCTACTATCAATCCACAAATTATAGCTATAAATAATCCAACCGTACTATTTAATTGTAAAGTTTGTGCTACTGCAAATATAATAATAAAAATTGTATCAAAAAATAAATTTATTTGAGAATTAAAAATTCAGAATATGTAGTAGCATCATTATTAACTCTTTGAATTACATTTGACTTATCTATATTGCTAAATTGCATATAATTTATTTTTGGAATATGCTCTAAAACTGATTCTTTAACATTTCTATTTATTATCAAATTAAATTTTGTATTAATCTTACTCTTCAAATAATTTACAACAAAAAACTAGTATATTTAGCATTATCAATATTAAAACAAGAACTATTATCTTTGATATCTTATCATTTGAATAAAATAAGTTTCTTATTAGATTTGGAATTACACTTTCATTTTCCATTATTACACCATCAAGTGCATATTGTATAAACATAGGTATGTACACCAATAATCTTGAATATACTGCACTCAATATTAATATTAAAACTATATAAAATTTTGTACCTTTTAGTGTTCTATTTAAAAAACTATTTTCATTTTTCCTCTTTTTTTCCCATTTATTCTATTTTATATTCCTAATATATCATAATAATACAAAAAAAAAATAAAGTAATTATAGCTCCATTTCAAATTCTTTTTCTCTATCTTCTTTTTCAATTTGTTTTTCGGCATTTAGTAAGGTATTTGTTTCTTTTTGAAAATCTCTTATCAAATTATCTTCTGCACCCATATCAAATTTCTTACAAATCCAATGAATAAATTTATCTATAGTTTCGTAGAACTTATCTACAATTCTATGAAGTTTATTATTTTCTTTTTCTAAACCTTTAATTTTACTCTTGTATTTCCATTCAATATCACTTTCTTTTTGCTTGTATTCAGCCCTAATTTGTTCCACTTCATTGTGTAGATTTTCATTATCTTCCATTATTTTATCTCGTTCTCTTTGATATTTTTCTGCTTTTTCTACCATTCTTGCTTGTCTTGATAATTCTTGTTGTAAAATTAGGTTGTCTTGATACAAGTCATTTATCAAATTATCTTTTGGTTTAATTATTTCTTCAAGTATTTTTTCATCTCTCTTTTTTTGAAAGTCTATTTACATTTATATCTCCCAAATTAGGAACATCAGGTAATTCAAGTTTCATGTTTTTTAATTTTTCTTTTGTTTTATCAAAATTAGTTATTTCTTTATATTCTTTTAAATCTATATGTTCCCTTCCTGTTTCTTTTTTTGGCAGACCTCTTTCCAGTTCAAAATTATTAGATATCATATAATCGTAAAAAGCATTTTGAAGTTGTCTATAACTATCTTTAGCTTTCCAAAATTCGCTACAAGCTAATTTATCAATGTCATTACCTTTTTTATCTTTTGTATGAACAACAGGTAAAAAAATTAAGTGCATATGTGGAGTTTTCTCATCCATATGCACTTTTGCAGACATTATATATTGTTCGCCTAAATTTTTATATTCAGCTACGAAATTATATGCAGTTTCAAAGTATCTTTTTGTTTCTTCTTCTCCTATTCTCTCAAAAAAATCCTTATCTGATGTTATTATATATTCACAAGCTATATTACTCACTGTTTTTATTTGACCTTTTAAATTATATTTTTCTTTTATCCTTTCAAATTCCTTTTCGTAACTATATTGTGGGGATTTTATTGAATAGTTCAAATATGATTTTTCTTTATCTATATTTGCATTTGAATAATTCTTATTTCTTCTTTCATTGTGTCTAAATATTCCTTTTAAATTTTCTCTTTTGTATTTTGCATTTCTTATTATTGCATAACTCATCTCATATACCCTCCTTCTTTTAATCTAATTAGTAAACACAAAGATAAGCTAAAATCTTCCGCTTTATCTAATGTGTTGTAACACACTACAACACTTTTTAGCCTACCGCTTCAAAAAGTGTTAGTGTGGCAGGAGTTCCTGCACCCTTTCCACTCAAAAATAAAAAGCTAATTTTTATTTTTGAGTGCTAAAAAACTATAAATAGTTTTTTAGGCAAATTAAAAGAGGCCTGTTCTAATTTAAGTAGAATTTACCTCTTTTAAATTTGCATATAAGCTACTCCAATCGAAGTCATCGTAATTCCTGTCACTTCTATATGGAATGTTTCTCTTTTTTAGTGTATCCCCTTTATTATAATCATTTTTATTTTTTATATTATTTATTATATCTTTGTTATTTTCACCTATAGGGTATGGTCGTTTTTTACTATTTAAATAGTTATTATTGTCTATACCCTCTTGAAGTTTTTGACTATATCTATTGATGTTTTCGACTATAGGTGTAATTTGTCTTTCTTCTATTTCTTTGCTATCTGTTTTGTACTTTAATTTAACTTTTATATATCCTTTATCTTTTAATGAACTTATAATTTTAGATACTCTTTCATGTGTTACATTTACAATGCTTGCTATATATTTATTACTTGCAAAGCAACTTCCTTTTTCTTCACTCAAATATAAAATCATTGCAAGTATTACTTTTTCTTTATCTGATAAATTTTTATTTAATAAAATTTCTGCTGGTATCCATAGTCCTTTTAACTTTTGCATTGCATACCCTCCTTTCGTTTTTTATTCGCACCACGTTCGATTTTGTGGCTTTTAAATTTGTTTTTAGTATAATTTTTAGGTCAAAAAAATAAAGCCTTAAGATTTCGCTCTTAAAGCTTATTACAAGTTTAATTATTTTTTATTTCTAGTAACCCTATATTTTCTTCAAATAATTTCTTGCATTCTTCTTTAGTCATTTTTCCTAATTTGTATTTTTCATATATTTTTAGTAATGTTTGTGTTTCTATGATCAATGATCCATATTTTGTTGCTAAATCCTTTTGATGTTCATGTATTTCTTGTCTTTCTTCCAACGGTTTATTTCTTTGATGATTTATAACTAGTAGTCCCTTAACTTTTTCTTCTTTTCCTTCTTCCTGTAATTTATCAAAATAGTTTTGAATATGAACCTCTAGCTGCGAAATATTTTTATTTTGAACTGCCGAACTTAATCCTTTAATTTCACCAACAAAAGTTATATCATCTTTATTTATAAGAAAATCTTCTTTTTTTTCATCTACAAACTCACTTGAATCATGTTCTAGAATCTCATCTAAAATTTCTAATACAACCTTTACTAATTCATCTCCATTCGTATATAAAATACTTTTATATTCTAAATTTTTTTCTAATTCTTTATCTATCGCTATATTCTTCTGCTTTATTTCACTTATTTTTGCTAGATTGTTATCTTTATCCTTTTTTAATTGTTCATCATTAAAAAAATTCATATCACTAATCCAGTCAGGCATGTCTTCTTTTCCTTGTGTATTTTTACAATAGTTTTCTATAAATAATTTTAACTTTTCATTATCATCTAATATTTTTAATGTTGTTATAAAAATTTTTTCATTTTTTATTGTTGTAACTTTTTTACTATTATTAGAAAATGTTAAAACTTCAAACTTATCTTCCTGATAACTATTAAAATTAAAATCTGCTTCTAAACTTTCATTTTCAATTGTAGTTCTAGTTTTTTCAAATGTCAACTTTACCTTTCCCATATTAAATAAATTACTACTGATGATTTTTACTAGATTTTCTTTATTATCTTTCAATTGTATAAATTTGTCCAATACATACCTGCTATTTTTATACGTTTTATGATAATAAAATTCTTCATTTTGTGGTAATACTATAACTATTTTTGAAATATTGCTATTTATTATTGCCTCTTTTATAGTAAGTAAATCATTATAACAATTAACATTTGTAGGTTGTGATTCATCATATCTCCATATATATTCACTAGTTAAATCAATTACACATATTTCAAAATCATCTAAAGCTTGTATCTCTCCTAATTTTGATATTTTATATTGTTTATCAGAATATTCTTTATATTTACCTATATCATAAGTTATTATTTGTATCATTTCTTGTCTCCTTTTATAAATTCTTTTTATACTACCATATTTTACCACATTTTGTCGAAAAAATAAACCCTAAGATTTTACTCTTAAGGCTTATATAATATTTTCTATTTAATTACAAATCCCAATCTTACCACAGGATTTTTCTCTGCTAGAAAAACTTTCTTTATTTCAATACTTTCTGGAATAGGCTGTCTTTTATTTCTACCGTTCCAGAGTGTAACATCCGTGTGTACTGTACTTTTACTTATTCCAAATTTCACAGCTGCCCCTCTTACTGTATCTTTTGAATCTATAATATAATGTGCTAAATTTGTCGCACGTTCTTCTATTGATATTCCCTTCATAAAGCAACCCCCATTGAATACTTTTGTTTAATTGTATTCGCATAAGGGTTGTATTAGAACGTCATATTTTTCATTTATTTTTTACCAAAAAACCTTTGTAATTTATCAAATAGCTTTTTAAAAAATGGTTCTTTGTAATTAACCATGGAAACTTCAACAGCTGATGTATTGATACTTTGTTTTTCTTTTGGCTTAAATAAGTTTTCTGTTTTATATTGTTCTTTTATTTTTTCTTGATATTTTAATGCATTTTTTCTAATAGTATCAATAAATTTTTGTTTTTCACTTTCCTTACATAAATAATCCAAATAAATTCCAGCCAATATATCTCTTGTCTTATCTTTTAACACCATTTTATTTACATCTTCTGAAAAATCAATTGAAGGTTTATAGCTTTTAGATTTATTATTTTCTAAGAATTCTATAATTTTTTTAGGAATTTTATTAAATTCACTTTCTTCTAATTCATTTAAAATTCCTAACACTTCTACAGCGGCTTCACAATATTCACTACTTAACATATACCTCACCTCTACTATATTTTGCAAGTTCTTTTTGAGCTGTTCTGTCAATTCCATTTGCTTTGTCTACAATAATTTCAATATCAAAAATGTTTTTTGGTTTGTAATATGGAAGACTGACTTGCTCATCTCCATATAAATCCTTTAATTTTTGCTGATATTCTTTTAAATTAGTCAAACTTTTTCCTTTTTGACCATTAATAAAAAAATTAAGTCTTTCTTTATATGTTTCTAAACTTGTATGTGTAAGTGTTAAACATCTTTCCTCTTCTTTAAATTCTTCATTTGACATTTCTAAATATTTTTTTGTTACTGCAGATAGTCTATCTTGTTTCTTGTCTTTTTCAAATTTCTCAAAACTTCCTTCATCTAAATAAAAAACTCTTGTATTTCTATCTCCACTTACTGGTTCACACACAAACAAATATCCATTTTGATTACAATTTATATCATTTAAAAGATTTTTATAAACAAAACTTATATATGACATTTCCTGTGTGCCATCTTCTAAATTTTCAACAACCTCAACCTTTCCTTTAGGTTTATTTTCTTCTAACATTTCCCTTCTTTTTTGAAAATCTATTATTTCATTTTTTCTTTCATACTTATTTCTCTTATCATGCGTATTTTGTGTTTTTCTTTCTATTTCATCAACTCGTTGTGTTATAGTACAAGTATGTTTTTTGCTTTGTTCTTTTTCATCTATTAAATATTTATAATATTCAATTAAATTTCCAAATGCTTCATTTTCTGCTTGTTCTATTCCAGCTATAATAAGTTTTGCCCCTGCATCATTTACTTTATTTTCTTTAGTTATAACATTCATAATTTCATCATTTAACTGGGTAAAATTTATTTTATTTAATGCACTTTTTTCATTATATTGTTCATTCTCATTTCCATATAAATCAACAATTGTATAATTGTCATTACCACTAAATCTTAATATTATTTTTCCTTTTTTCTAACTATAGAAAAGCCATCTATATCCTCTGGATTTTGTTATTCTTATATTTGCAGTTTTGTTTATATGTAGGATTATTTTTTTGCATTATATTTGCAATTGCTTGTTTTACATACTTTCTTTCCAATAAATCTGAAAACATCCAATCCAATTCTATAAAAGCATTTCCTCTATTCCATGACAAAATTCCATCTGGTTTAGTATTTGAAAAAAATTCTTCAAATTTCTTAAAATTTTCAAAATCTTTACTCATAAAATCCACCTTATTTCTAATATTACTTCATTATATATTTTATAAATATTTTCTTTTGTTTTCAACATTTTCTTTATTATTTAATATAATTGTAATCTTTTTGTAATACTTATTGCTAATATGTCTAACTTTTGATAAAATTATTTAAGGAGGCTTAAAATGCTTAGAATTAATAATTTAAAAATAAGAAAAGATTTAACTGAAAAAGAAATATTTGAATTTGCAATAAGTAAATTTCATATAAATAAAAATGATATTATAAATATGTTTATTTCACGAAAATCTATTGATGCCAGAAAAAAAAGATGATGTTTTTTATTCTTATTCAATAGATTTAGAAGTTAAAAATGAACAAAAATATAAAAAATTAGAAAAGATTAAAGTAATAAATCTTCCCCAAATTGAAATAAAAAGAAATAGTAAATTTAAACCTGTAATAGTTGGAGCAGGTCCAGCAGGTCTTTTTGCAGCACTAACTTTAGTCCAAAATGGAATAAAGCCTATTATTATAGAACAAGGAAAAACAGTAGAAGAAAGAAAAAAAAGATGTAGAAGCATTTTTTTTAAATAATGGGAAATTAAACACCTTATCAAATGTTCAATTCGGAGAAGGTGGAGCTGGAACATTTTCAGACGGCAAATTAACAACTGGTATTAGTAGTCCTTACTGTAAAAAGGTAATTCAGGAATTTGTTAACTTTGGAGCACCTAAGCAAATTCTATATTTACACAAGCCCCATATTGGAACTGATAATTTAATAAATATTATTAAAAATATGAGAGAATATATAAAATCAAAAGGTGGCGAATTTCTGTTTAATCAAAAAGTCACTGATTTTGAGTTTAAAAATAATCATATTTGTGCAATATATTGTGATAAAAAAAGATTGAAACAGATAGTGTTATTTTAGCAATAGGACATAGCAGTAGGGACACTTTTGAAAAGCTTTATAAAAAGGTGTAAAAATGGAAGCTAAAAATTTCTCAGTAGGTGTTAGAGATAGAGCACCTACAGTCTGAAATAAACAAATCTCAGTATGGTACAATAACAAAATTAAAATTACCGCCTGCAGAATATAAAATGGCATATCATTCACCAACTGGTCGTTCTTGCTACACATTTTGCATGTGTCCTGGTGGCCAAGTAATGGCATCATCAAGTGAAGAAAAAACAATTGTTACAAATGGTATGAGTAATTTTTTAAGAAATGGAAAAAATGCAAATTCTGCTCTTTTAGTAAATGTTACTCCTGATGATTTTTTTGATAATTCTCCACTTGCTGGAATATATTTTCAAAAAGATTTAGAAGAAAAAGCATTTATTTTAGGTGGAAGAAATTATTATGCTCCAGTACAACGAGTAGAAGATTTTATAAAAAATCAAAAATCAACTTTTATTGGGGCAATTGAACCTTCATATAAACCAGGAGTTACACTATCAAATTTAAATGAAATATTACCTCAATTTATATCAAATACATTAAAAGAAGGTATTATATATATTTTGATAAAAAACTAAAAGGATTCGCAAACCCTGACAGTATTCTAACGGGGTTAGAAACAAGGAGTTCATCACCTGTTAAAATCTTAAGAAATGAAGATTTATGTTCAAACATAAATGGCTTATATCCTTGTGGTGAAGGAGCAGGTTATGCAGGTGGCATAATGTCTGCTGCTGTTGACGGAATAAAATGTGCAATAAAAATTACCACCAGTTCCGGGTTTAAATGGCAATAAATTGCAATAGTTCCGGGTTTGGATGGAAACAATATATTAATTTGAAATACCGCGTAAGCGACCAAACGAGTGCTTGCACGAGTGCGACTTGGAGCAACCTACATATAAAATTTAAAATTGTAGGTTGCGACACCAAGGTATAAAAATTAATATATTATTGCCATCCAAACCCGAACTATTGCAATTTATTGCCATTTAAACCCGGAACCGGTGGCAATTTTTCTTAATCTTCTTACTATTTCTTCTAATTTTTCTAATAAATAACTACATCTTCTTTTGTGTTATCTTCCCCAAAGGTGATCCTTAATGAACTATATGCCACTTCTTGCGGAAGCCCTATTGCAACTAATACATGTGATGGTTTGTTTGAACCAGTTGTACATGCAGAACCGCTTGAAGCACATATTCCATATTGATCTAAATTTAATAATAATGCTTCTCCTTCAATATTTTGGAATGAAAAATTTGTATTTCCAGGTAATCTATTTGTTCTTTCCCCATTTAATTTTACATTTGAAATTCTTTTTTCAACTTCTGAAATAAAATAATCTCTTAGCTCACTTAAATATTTTATATGTTCTGGTAAATTTTTTTTAGCTAACTCACATGCTTTTCCTAATCCAACAATTCCCGCCACATTTTCTGTTCCTGCTCTTCTATTTTTTTCTTGATGTCCTCCATCTATAAATTTTTGAAAATCAATTCCATTTTTTACGTACAATGCTCCAATTCCTTTTGGACCATATATTTTATGTCCTGATATGATAACATGTCTATCCCCATTTTTTGTACATCTATAAATACATTTCCACACGCTTGGACTGCGTCTGTATGTAATATTATTTTATGTTTTTTTGCTATTTGTGCAATTTTTTCTATTGGTTGTATTGTTCCAATTTCATTATTGGCAAACATTATGCTAATTAAAATCGTCTCTTCAGTTATAGCATTTTCTAGTTGCTCTAAATCAACTACTCCATCTTCATTAACATTTAGGTATGTTACAGCATATCCTTCTTTTTCTAATTCTTTGCATGAATTAAGAACTGCATGATGTTCTATTTTAGATGTAATAATATGCTTTCCTTTATTTTTAGCCAAATCAAATTCTATACCAAAATATGGAATCATTGTTTTAATTACTTCATCTTTAACTTTTGTGGTAGCTGCATTGTCAAAATATCTTATTTCCTCCATAAAACCTCCGATTAAAAATTTACTTTTTGCTAGTAATTTTCTTTATTTTATTATATTCAAGATATTTACAATTATTTACTTTAAAACTTCTTTTATTTTATCTAATTGTTCTATTGTTTGATTATAGCCATATTTATAGCAACTATCTAGTTTTTTTGTATCAAGTAGTCCTGTTTTATCTGTTTGTATTGTTAATATATAATCACTCATTTTTAAGTTTTCCTCAGATATTTTGTTTCCCATTATATCAATTGTACGCATTCCAATATCCATAACATTACTTTTTTCATCAATATCATCTGCTTTAAAATTAACAGCTATTACCTTTGTTGCTCCTTGTATACTCTACATGGGCAAAAAATTGCTGGAAAAACTGCTTTTCTTACTGCTTTCCAACGCTTATGTCTGTAATATAGGCAATAGAATTGCTACTATTAAACTTTGTTGCTAAAAATATATTCTTTTGAATCATTTAAATCCACCGTTGGTATAACAAGTGGCATTTTTATATCTGAAATTTTGGTAATTTTCTTTTTTTAGTGCTAAATTATTATATGCCTTTTTTCAATACTTTCTCCACTTTTAAGACCTATAAATTTATTTTTTTGCTATTCATAAAATTACTTATTCCAGATATTATTGGTGCTGCATTTATATTTATTATTTCATTTGCATATTTTTTAAATAACAAATATATATACATTGAGAATAGCCAATAGCATATAATGAGGCTATAAGTCCACCAGCACTTGTTCCTCCTATTACATCAACTTTTATATCATTTTCTTCCAAAGCCTTAAGAACCCCTGCATGAGCAATTCCACGTATTCCCCCACCTGATAACGCTAAACCTAATTTCATTTTTCCACCTTCTTTAATCTTCTATATTTTATTATTTACTAAATATTGTGTGCATAAACATTTTTACTACACTTTGTAAATTTAATTCAAAAAAAATCCTATACTGAACTATACTTTTGTATAATTCAATATAGGATTTTTATTATTTTCCATAATAACAATCTAACATAATTTGCTTTAATTCAGAAACTAATGGTAAACGTGGATTTGCAGTTGTACATTGGTCCTCAAATGCTCTATCTGCTAACATATCTACTTTTGCCAAAAATTCTTTTCATCAATTCCTGCATCTTTTATTGACTTTGGTATTCCTAAATGTTCATTCATTTGTTTAATTTTTTTCTATTAAACTATTAACTCCCTCTTCAACATTATCAGCTTTTAATCCTAATTTTTTTGCTAGTTCATAATATTTTTGATCAGCAATAAAATATTCATATTTAGGGGAATGATACAAATTTAGTAGGTTTTGAACTATTGTATTTTATTACATATGGTAATAAAATTGCATTTATTCTTCCATGTGGTATATGGAATTCTGCCCCTAACTTATGTGCTAAAGAATGGTTTATACCTAAAAATGCGTTTGTAAATGCCATACCTGCAATTGTACTTGCATTATGCATTTTTTCTCTTGCTAATTTATTTGTTCCATCATCATATGCTTGCTCTAGATATGTTACAACTAATTCTGATGCTTTTTCTGCTAACCCATCTGTGTAATCTGATGCCATATTTGACACATAACTCTCATAACCCCTGCTATTATTCCAACTGGCTCTGCAATTTCAACAACATAATCTTCATCATTTTCATTTATTACTCCAACTGTTTTTTCATATTTTATGCTAATTTATTCAGTTGCAAACATGTTCTTAGTTATTTTATCTTCAAATCATCAATCATTTTTTTCTTTACTTTTTTGCCTCATCAGGTTGGTTTTCCTTAACTGCCATAAAGTTTCCTCTTATATTCATTTGTATTTTACCATATTATATATTATAAGAAATATTTGTCAATATTATTCAAGAAGTTCCGGGTTTAAATGGCAATAAATTGCAATGGTTCAGGTTTGGATGGCAATAATATAATAATTTTGCAGTACCGCGTAAGCGACCAAACGAGTGCTTTGCATCGAGTGGTGAATTTGGGAAATTATAGGTTGCGACACTGCTGTACAAAATATTATATTATTGCCATCCAAACCCGGAACCATTGCAATTTATTGCCATTTAAACCCGGAACCGGTGGCAACTTTTTTATA
>VOFB01000564.1_pt1 | contig 18001 bp, 21 predicted proteins | sample 5384141 | NCBI WGS metagenome assembly VOFB01 (sample SAMN12384721, study PRJNA508395) | human gut metagenome | isolation source: healthy gut A | host: Homo sapiens | reverse complement strand
GAAACCTTGATGCCGTTTACGCCTGCTACACAGCAGGTGCCCATGCCGCGTGCTACTACGGCTGCGTGCGAGGTCATGCCGCCGCGGGCGGTCATGATGCCCTCGGATACGGCCATGCCGTCGATATCCTCCGGAGAGGTCTCCTGACGGACGAGAACAGCCTTGATTCCGGTCTTGTGGGCCTTGGCTGCATCATCAGCGGTGAAGTAAACCGCGCCGCAGGCTGCACCAGGAGATGCCGGCAGGCCGGTGGTGATCGGCGTAGCTGCCTTGAGCGCTGCCGGATCGAACGTCGGGTGCAGAAGTGCGTCAAGCTGCTTTGCCTCAACCTTCATAACCGCCTGCTCCTTGGTGCAGACGCCTTCATCTACCAGATCAACCGCTACCTTGAGCGCTGCCTGTGCGGTGCGTTTGCCGTTACGGGTCTGCAGCATGTAAAGCTTGCCTTTTTCGATGGTAAACTCCATATCCTGCATATCGCGGTAATGCTTTTCAAGGCGGCTGGAAATGTCAACAAACTGCTGATAAACCTCCGGCATGGTATCTGCCAGCGCGGAGATCGGCTGCGGGTGCGGATGCCGGCTACAACGTCCTCGCCCTGTGCATTCATCAGAACTCGCCGTACAGCTTCTTTTCGCCGGTGGCCGGGTTGCGGGTGAAGGCTACGCCGGTGCCCGAGGTCTCGCCCATATTGCCGAATACCATGGACTGTACGTTTACGGCAGTGCCCCAGCTGTGCGGGATGTCGTTCATGCGGCGATAGGTGTTTGCACGCGGATTATCCCACGAGCGGAATACTGCGCGGACAGCCTCCATCAGCTGCTTCTTCGGGTCCTGCGGGAAATCTTCGCCGAGGGACTTCTTTGTAGTGATCCTTGAACAGGACGATCAGCTCGGACATATCATCTGTTGTCGAGCTCATTGTCCATCTTTACGCCCTTTTTCCTTAACCTGATCGATAAACTGTTCGAAGGAGGACTTAGGCAGCTCCATAACAACGTCAGAGAACATCTGAATGAAACGGCGGTAGGAGTCGCGTGCGAAACGCGGGTTATTGGTCAGCTTTGGCAACTGCTTCGCAGATCTCGTCGTTCATGCCGAGGTTGAGGATGGTGTCCATCATGCCAGGCATGGATGCGCGCGCACCCGAGCGAACGGATACGAGCAGCGGCTTCTCGGGATCGCCGAGGGTTTTTGCCAGTAATCTTTTCAAGCTGATCGAGGTAAAAGCAGGATCTGATCCTGAATATCCGGATAGATGGTCTTGCCGTCCTCGTAATAACGGGTGCAGGCCTCGGTGGTGATGGTGAAACCCCTGCGGCACAGGCATGCCCAGTCCGGTCATTTCAGCCAGATTGGCACCCTTGCCGCCAATCAGCTCACGCATTTTGCCGTTGCCCTCCGGGAACATGTAAACATACTTTTTCATTTGGGTATTTCCTCCGTTTCGATTGATGCTCTCTCTAATACTCATTCTCTTTATCACGCAAGCACATTATAGCACGTTAGCGGTGAAATATTCCATTGTAGTATTATACCGATTTCCCACGAATATATTGTGCATTTTGACTAATCATGTATTCTTAACCAAAACTCAAACGTTTGCGTAAAATCTATCTTTTTAATTTATCAGAATTTTTGTCCGAATTTTATTTTATCTTTTTCTCGTTTTTCTCGTTTTTATGGCATTTTGGGCGTAAATACGTTTCATGCCTGTCAGCTTTCATTTCATTAGGCGTAATGCACAAATTGCTGCAAAAGAAAATCGACGGTCCGAGGCAGACCGCCGATAGAAGCGAATGAATTGCTGGAAACCACGACGCTGATCGCAGGGATGCCGTCGTAGCTGGTCTCGTAGAGCTTGACCGAATACAGATACGTCGAGGACGAGGTGAACGAGCCGCCGGTGAACTGGTAGAAGGTGTTTTCACCCAGTGCGGCGTAGTAGCGGAGCAGAATCTTGTCGCCGGCTTCTACCTCTTCCCTATCGTAGTAGTAGGTGGTCGTGGTGCCCTCCCGGATGGTGCCGAGCAGCGTAACACCGGTCACCGTGCCGAAATCCGGCACCGGATAGTGCTTGCTGTAGCAGCGCGATGCATCCGGCTTGTGGTTGCGGTTATACTCGCCGGGAGAGTACGCCGTGCCGTCGCCGATCAGGCTGTTCAGGTAGCGGATCGGCACTGAGTAAGACGGTACGCCGCCGGAATGGCTGCTGACCGTAATGCCGACAACCTTGCCCTCATCGTTGATGAGCGCACCGCCGGAGTTGCCGCTGATGACCTGCGCCGTGCTTTCGATCATCGGTGCAAGGTAATCGTCGTTTTCCGGGTCGGTCACCTTGCCGGTCGTAACCGTTGCGGCGCCGCCGCCCGGTAACCGAGCGCGTAGACCGTCGCCTTCCTCGACCTCGGTGGTAACACCGAGGTACGGCAGCGTGCTGCCGACTACACGGATATGCGCGATGTCCGCGTCCGCGTCAAAGCTGTAGATCGTGACTTCCCGCTTGGTGCCGTCGTACATCTCAGCCACAAGGCGGTAAACGCCGTTGACAAGGTGTCCGCAGGTTACAGCATCGCCGCGTGCGCTGAGCACAACGCCGCTGCCGATGCCGAGGATATTATTCTTGTAATCGTAGGCGTACAGCTTGAAAATCGCCGGTACACAGGCACTGAACACCTCGTCCGCCGTCATGCCGACATGTGCTTCCACAGTGAAGCTCTGCCGCAGATCCGGCTTTGCCATACAGGTGACGATAGCCGCAACCTCGCTGCGGCGAATGTTGGTGTTCGGCTTGAAATCATGCGCGTTGTTGCTGCCCGTAAGGCACGCCCGCCCGGTACAGACGGTACACATCAGCGGCATAGCCTGCCGACATGTCCACATCCGCAATCGCACCGTCCGCAATGTCGTTGATCGCGGTCAGGGCCTCCTCCGGCAGCGCGTTTGCAAAGATGGACGCAAACTGTGCTCGGGTCGCCGGCTGATCGTAATCCGCATAAGTCGTGTTAATAATACCATTTTCCAATGCATACGTCACATACGGCTGATACCACGGACGCGCAGTCTCAAAATCGGTCGTGCCGCTGACATAGGTGCTGTGCAGACACGCCGCCAGCTTGATCGCCTGTGCGATCGTCAGGTTGCTGTTCGGCTTGAACTGGGTGGCGTTTACACCGTCCACCAGCTTGTATTCATACGCCGCCTGAACATTCTGCGCGTACCACTCGGTTGAGGGCACGTCGGTGAACTGTCCGGCAGGATACGTTGTTTTCGAGGTGAAAGTTTTTCATAGCCCGCAAAAGCCGCAGGCAGCATGCCGACCATCAGCGCAGCCGCTGTGATCAGACTGAGCAATCGTTTTTCACGAATTGCATTCCTCCCTTTTGAGGTGTGGGTTTGGGATTGGGATACAGGGCCGCAGAGCGACCCTGCTGAGCTGTCGCGAAACTACAGTTTCGCCGACAAGAGGAACAGACCGTGGGCTTCAAGTCGTCCGAAAGTCCTATTCAGAAACTTTCTCCCTCTAGAAGTCAAAAAGCGTGATACATGCTCCCGCTTTTTGGCATTTGCGCAGCAAATGCTATTTCATCGAAACACTTAGAAATACCAGTTAAAGAGCATCTCCAGCAAACCGGTTCACATTTACTTAAATATACACCGATTCTGTGAGGAATTGGTGAAATATTTGTAAAAATCGGTTTACAGAACGGTTTGCAAAACTTAGTTCTCGTAAGCGGCTACGATCTCGCCGATATACATGGTGTGGTAGTCGTGATCGCCGTACCACTTGTCCTGCACTTCCTGAGCCATGTCGTCCGGCGCGATGTCGGTCACACCGCGCTTTGCGGCAGATGAGTACCAGCTCGGCCTCCTCGAAGGTCGGCTGACCCTCTACGAATACCGGGGTAAGGCCGCTGTCGTGCATTTTATCCATGTCCCGTCCGGACTTGGAGCCCATCTTGTTCAGCGCATCACGGTTGCCGTCCTTGAGCACAGTCAGGGTGAAATACTCGCCTGCGTCTACAAACTCCTTGGTGAAGCGGCTCTTGCGGATATAGCAGGTCGCACTCGGCTTGCCCCACATAACGCCTACAGCACCCCAGCTTGCGGTCATGGTGTTCCACTTGTCCTCAGTGCCTGCGGAAATCAGCATCCACTTCTGACCGATCAGGTCGAACGGATTGAAAAGACTTTTCGGCAATGTTGATCTTCTTCATGATATGTTACCTCCTGAGAGAATGGTTTAGCAAATTGAGAATGGAGAATGGAAAATTAGCGCAAGGATAGCGACATTCTCAATTCTCCATTATCCATTACTGCTGCTTATCCAGCGGCATTGTGCGGCGCAGCTTCATCTCCTGCCAATCCTCACGCGAGATGAGGATCTGGCGCGGCTTCGAGCCTTCGGACGGGCCGATGATACCGCGATCCTCAATCTGGTCGATGATACGCGCGGCACGCGAATAGCCCAGCTTCAGACGGCGCTGCAGCATGGATGTGGACGCCTGACGGCAGTCCATGATGACCTCGATGGCCTCCTCGATGAGTTCATCCTCATCGTCGCCCGGGTCGTTCGTGCCGCTGCCGCCGCCCTTGTTATTGCCTACCTGCTCGGCCTGCTGCTCGATGTGCTCGAGGATTTCCTCGCTGTACTCGGCGGTGCTGGTCTCCTTGATGCGGGCAATAACAGCTTCAATCTCCTCGTTGGAGATAAAGCAGCCCTGTACACGGGTCGGCTTGCCCTCACCGAGCGGCGCATACAGCATATCGCCCTTGCCGATCAGCTTTTCCGCGCCGGTCGTATCCAGAATGATCCGGGATTCGATCTGGCTGGCTACCGCAAACGCGATACGCGACGGGATATTTGCCTTCATGATACCGGTGATAACGTCAGCCGACGGACGCTGTGTTGCTACAACAAGGTGCATGCCTGCGGCTCGCGCCTTCTGCGCGATACGGCAGATGGAGTTCTCGACTTCCTTGGCAGCGACCATCATCAGGTCGGCCAGCTCATCGATGACGATGACGATCTGCGGCAGCACCTGATACTGCTCGGGATGACCGTCCTCGGTCTGCTCTGCTTTGGCCTTTTTCGAACGCATGAGGTCGTTATAGCCGACCAGATTGCGCACCTGATGGTCCGCGAACAGCTTGTAGCGGCGTTCCATCTCACCGACCGCCCAGTTGAGCGCACCGGCGGCCTTTTTCGGGTCGGTAACGACCGGAATCAGCAGGTGCGGAATGCCGTTGTAGTTGCCCAGCTCGACCATCTTCGGATCTACCATAATGAGGCGGACCTCCTCCGGCGTGGACTTGTAGAGCAGCGAGATCAGCATGGAGTTGATGCACACCGACTTACCGGAGCCGGTGGTGCCGGCAATCAGCATGTGCGGCATCTTGGCAATGTCACCGATGACCGGCTTGCCGGTGATGTCCTTGCCAACGGCAAAGGACAGGCGGCTTTTTCGCATTCGCGAACGCCGGAGAACCGATACACTCGCGGATAAAGACGGTATTGACCGTCTTGTTCGGCACCTCGATGCCGACCGCGACCTTATCCGGGATAGGCGCGATACGCACGTTCGCCGCGCCGAGCGACAGCGCAATGTCATCCGACAGGGCGGTAATGCGCGAGATTTTGATGCCGCGCGGATGGTCAGCTCGAACCGGGTGACGGACGGGCCGCGCACGATGCCGATGATCTGCGCCTCGATGTTGAACGAGTCGAGCGTACCGAGCAGGCACGCCGAGCTTTCGCGCAGCTCGGCTTCTGCGCCCGCGACAGAGGCGTGCTTGCCCTGTGTCAGCAGGTCGATCGGCGGGTAGTCGTAGACCGGCATGGGCGCTTTCTGGCTCTCGTCGATGGCGATATTCATGGCTTCCTGCTCGGTCTCCGAGATGTTCTCGGTCTTTTCGACTTGGATGCCGGTGCAGGAGCCGCCTCATGCTCGGGCTCGGAAACATGCGCCGATTCTTCCTCCGGCTGCTTGTTTTCGACCAGATCCATAATGCTTCCGGCCTTTTTCTTCACGTTATCACGCAGTGAGCGCAGATATTCGTCCGGTGCGATGGCCTTGCCCTTTGCGCTTTCGCGGGTCGATCAGTTCCTCGCCCGGCTTATCCTCTCCGGGCGGGTCAGTGTCGATCGGGATGTCAAAGTCGGATTTACGGTGTGCGCGGCGTTCCTCTCGGCGCTGTGCATGCGCAGCTGCCGCTTCGTGGATGTTCGGCAGCTGGAGAGGTGCTTCGTAGCGCTCGCGCTCCTCCTCGTCCTCATATTCGTACTCGGGCGGACGAACCATGTCGTACAGCGCCTGCGGCGTAATCCGGCAAGCCACCAACAGCGACACGATGAACAGCACCAGCAGGATGAGCAGTGCGCCGATGGACGAGAGCGCCCACTCGAGCAGGATGTACAGACCGCCGCCCAGCAGACCGCCGGATGAGCCTTCCATGCCGGTAGAGAGCAGACCGCTGAGCGTGCTCATGGACAGGTCGTACTCATTTGCACACGAAAAGGCGTGAATGATACTGCCGATCAGCAGCGGCATGAGCGCGATACACGTTCCGCGCAGACGCACAGGACCCTTGGGACGCGCAAACAGCAGCACGGCGATGCCGATCAGCGCAAACGGCATGACATACGCGCCCTTGCCGATGAGCGCACCGATGCCGCGGTGCAGCCATTTAAGCAGCACGCCGTCGATCGGCAGGATCGACAGCAGGCACAGCAGACCGACAATGCCCCAGATTGCGCCCCAGACCGGACGGGACAGGATCGGACCGAGTTCCTCCGGCTGCGGCTGTGCCGCACGCTTGCCCTTGGGCGCGCTTTTCGTCGATTTTTTAGTTGTGGTTTTCCTTGCAGCCAAAACTTCTATCCTTCAACTTTCTTTGTGATTCAATCTGACGGCGTTCTGCGCCGTTTTTCCCTTTCTGCGGATACTCTGCAAGTATATTATAGCATAGAAATCCGGTTTTTACCACTGTTTTTCCGGAAAACAGCGGCCGGTCTGCTCGTTTAGCCGTTCTCTGCGATGATGCGGTCGATGGCGGCTGCTACGCCGTCCTGGGCGTTGGTGAGCGTCTCGCGCAGGCACAGATTTTTGACGGCTGCGCTTGCGTTTCCCATCGCGATCGGGAGGGCTACGGCGTTCAGCATTTCGAGGTCGTTTTCGCTGTCGCCGATGGCGCGGCGTGGTCGAGATCGGTGCCCAGCTCGCGGCACAGCATGCCGAGAGCAACGCCCTTGTCCGCGGCCGGCGTGATGACCTCGAGGTTGTCGGTCGCGCTGCTCATCACGCGGATACCCGGAATCTGTTCCAACTGTGCACGGGCGCGCACGAGCATGACCGGGTCCTGGCTGCGGATGAACATTTTATCGACCGAGATATGGTTTGTGGCAATATATTCCGCGACAGACGGCACAACTTTTTCGAGCTTAAATAGCCTTCATTCGACTTATATTTGCCGAATTCGATATCATCATACGGGTAATGAGCAGCGTCTCTCCTACATACACCATTGTGATCATGCCGATGCGCTCCACCACGGCAGACGCACGCACGGCAGCTTCCACGGCATGGACATACGCATGGTGCAGCGCTCCTGCGACACGCTCGACAGCGTAGCGCCGCCCGAGGTGACCATCTGGTCATCCGTGCCGAGCATAAGTGCAAAATCGCGTGCCTCGCCGCAGATGCGTCCGGTGGAGACCACAACATGAATACCGCTCTCGCGGGCACGGCGTACCGCATCAGCCGTGGCCGGAGAGACCTGATTCTGCGGATTGAGCGCGGTTCCGTCTAAATCGAGCGCGATAAGGTCGATTTTTTCATCTTCTTTCCTCCTGATACTGGCGCTGCTGCGCCGGATATTTTCCATCTTATTCAGCATACCGCAGCCGGGCAAAAATTGCAAGCAAATAAAAAATCGAACATTTGTTCTTGACAAATTTGAATTTTGCTCTATTCTATGGCTCATCGAAAGGAGGTGAGGCCATGTGCAGCGAAAACGAAAGGCCGGATCGGCTGATCCGCATGCTGTACGACATCGCAGACGATGCGGAAGCGCCCGCGAACAGCCGGCTCAGTGCGATCAAGGAAATTCTCGACCGGACGGTCGGCAAGGGCGTGATGCTGGGCGGCGAGCAGACCGAAGCTCCAGCCGGTGGAGATCGTGTTTCGGATCGTAGACGATACGAATTCCCCGTAACACGGCGGCAGGCGGCGTTCATGCAGTCGAACACGCTTGAAACGCTGTTCGGCGGCGCGGCAGGCGGCGGCAAAAAGCCACGGCCAGCTGCTCGATGCTTTGCGGTTTGCGGTATGCTATCCGGGTTCGCGGCAGCTCATGCTGCGAAGAACCATGCCGGAGCTGGAGCGCTCACTTGTACCGGCGGCTTTACGCTTGTATCCGCAGTGCATTGCCAAATACAAGGTGAGTGAGCACCGGTGGGATTTTTGCAAACGGTTCGGCGCTGGAATTCGGGTACTGCGACGCGGAAAGCGACGTGACCAGGTACCAGAGCGCGGAATACGATGTCATCCGGTTCGATGAGCTGACACATTTCACCGAAAGCCAGTTCACCTATCTGCTGTCGCGTATCCGCGGCACGAACGGATTCCCCAAGCAGGTCAAGGCGACGACCAATCCCGGCGGTGTCGGTCACCAGTGGGTGAAGAGCCGGTTTATCGACTCCATGCCGCCGGACACCGTGCGCGAGTTCGACGGCGGCACGCGGCTGTTCCTGCCCGCAAGACTGGGCGACAACCCGTTTCTCCGCAAGGCGGATGCAGGCTATGAGAAACGCCTGAAGCTGCTCTCCCCACCGACCGGAAAGCACTGCTCGACGGCGTGTGGGAACTGAACGAGGGACAGTATTTCAGCGAATTTTCCCGCGAGATGCACGTTGTAAAGCCGTATGCCATCCCGCACGACTGGCGGCGCTGCCTGACCATCGACTACGGTCTAGACATGCTGGCAGCGCTTTGGATCGCGCAAAGTCCGGACGGGCACAGCGTGGTCTACCGCGAACTCTACCGTCCGGGACTCATCATTTCGGATGCAGCGGCGCAGATGCTTGCCTGTGAGACGGCGGGAGAACACATCGACTTCCGTCTCGCGCCGCCCGACCTGTGGAACCGGCGGCAGGAGACCGGCAAAAGTGCGGTGGAGCTGTTCGCGGACTGCGGGCTGGACTTCGACAAAAGCAGCAACGAGCGCGTCGCCGGCTGGCTGGCGCTGCATGAGCTGCTGCAGCCGCGCAAGGATACGGACGGCGCCGTTCGTCCCAGGCTGACAATTTTCGACACCTGCCACAATCTGATCCGCACGCTGCCTGCACTGCAGCACGACAAGCGCAATCCGTCCGACACAGCGAACACACCGCACGAGCTGACCCATGCGCCGGATGCGCTCCGCGGGTACGCCGCGACCGTTTATGAGCCGGTTAAGGCGGTTCCTCAGTCGGCCTACGATTGTGAAATCTGCGATTTTCTTAACTTTTTAGCAGGAATGGAGAATTGAGGATGGAAAATGGAGGATGTCGCTATTCTTGCGCGAGTTCCATCCGCGCCGCGACAAGCTATCCTTGCGCAATACCATAATTCTCAATTTTCAATTCTCCATTATCAATTATTCCAAGAGGAGGTCACAATGGAAATCTTAACTACGCATTATCAGCGGCGGTGCTGGTCCTGACCGGTGCAGTCATCTCCGGCGGTGTGGTTCTGCCGCGGCGTTTGCCGAAGGAGCACACGGCAGAATCTACGCCGGAGGATACGCTCAGCCGCGATCTGGCGGCGCTGATGAACTACGGACGAGAGGAGGACAACGATGAAATTTGATCCGTCACCGACGGCAATCTGGAAGAAATATGAGCGCGACCGCGACTACAAGCGCTCAATCGGTTTATACGACCGTGTTCGGCGCAACGAGGCGTTTTACCTCGGCAGGCAGTGGGAGGGACTGCGCGTGCAGTCCCTCGACCCGCTGATCTTTAACGTGCTGCGCCGCTGTGTCAACCTGTTTGTGTCCATGCTGGTCTCCGACGATGTGGTGGTACGCGCCCAGCCGTTCGACATGGACAAGGACGGTCGGCAGACCGCGCATGTGCTCGAGCGTGCGTTTGCATCCGCAATCGAGCGTTCGGGTGTCAAGGCACTCGGCCGCCCGCTGCTGAAAAACGCCTGTGTGGACGGCGATGCGTGCTTCTACATGCACTTTGATCCTGCGCTTGAGACCGGTCAGGCGGTTAAGGGCGATATTGCGGTGGAGCTGATTGATTCCACGAACATCTGCTTCGGCAACGCCGCCTGCGATGAGGTACAGCGCCAGCCGTACATTATCATTGCCATGCGGCGCGACGCAGATGAGGTGCGGCAGGAAGCGCGCGCCAACGGCATCTCTGCGAGCGACGCGGAAGCCATTCGGCCGGATGACAGCGGCGAATACCATCGTTACCGCACCTCGAGCGACAGCGACCGCGTGACTGTACTCCTGCACATGCGCAGGACCGAGAACGGCATTGCCTTCTGCAAGACCACGCGAAACGCGGTCGTAATGCGCGAAAAGGTGCTTCCCTATCGGCTGTATCCGGTGACGCACCTTTGCTGGAACCGCGTGCGCGGCTCGTGCCACGGCGAAAGTCCGCTGACCGAGGCGATTCCGAACCAGATTGCCATCAACAAGCTGTACTCGATGTACGTCCAGTGCATCAAGCAGGTGGCGTTTCCTAAGATCGTGTACGACATGACGCGGTTCCCGAACGGCTGGTCAAACGACGTCGGCAAAGCGATTGGCATGCGTGGCAACCCGAATGAAGCGATCGCTGCCGCATTCCGTGCACCGGATATCTCGGCACAGGTGCTGCAGCTGCTCAAGCAAATGATGACCGATACCGCGGAGCTCATGGGCGCAAGCGAGGCCGCACTCGGCACGGTCAATCCGGACAACACCTCGGCGATTATCGCGGTGCAGAACGCAACGGCAGCGCCGCTCGAGCTGACCAAAATGGAGTTCTACCGCTTTACCGAAGACTGGGCGCGCGTGTTTCTCGACCTGATGGGCGCACTACGGCGTGCGCACGCTCGTTCTGCCGAACGAGGACGGCGGTGAACCCGAAACATGCACGTTCGACTTCTCCGCACTCGCCGGGCAGGACATGCGCCTACAGGTGGATGTCGGCGCGGCAAGCTACTGGTCCGAAACCATGCAGACGATGACAAACGATCATCTGCTGGAGAGCGGCGTTATTTCCGACCCGCTCGTATATCTGGAAAACGTACCGGATTATCAGGTACGCGGCAAACACGACCTGCTGCACGCACTCCGCGTACAGCGACAGCAGCAAAAGGAGGCAAACAGTAATGCAGAAAACCACAGTGAATCCCAATCCTGAGCAGGAAATGACGGTCAATCCGTTCGCACAGGAGCAGGCGGCGGAAATCCAGCCGCAGGAAAATGCGCAGACCTATCCGGTCGAGGTGGACGGAGATATCGTCGAACTGACGCTCGAGGAGCTGATCGACGCAGCCGCACAGGGGCCTTCCAAGCGCAACGCCTACATCCGCCGTAACCGCGCGGCAAACGCGATGCCGAACGGCCAGATCTACGCCGCTTTCGTCGAGGAATATCCCGATGTCCGTCCCGGGACATTCCGCAGCAGGTATGGGGAGTGGGCGCAGCAGGAAGGCTCGCTCGTGTCCGCGTACCGCAAGTGGGGAGATTGCCGAACTGAGAGACGAACTGGCAGCACTCGAGATGAACCAGAAGAACCGCCGTGCGGCGGTCGGTCCGGCGCAGTCGGACGGGGAACCCGTGGGGGGTAGACCCGGTTACGCTCGCTTTGCTCGGCAAGTAACATTCTCATTACTTCACGATTTAACATTTATATAGGAGGTAAATTTTTATGGCTATCAATCTCGCAAGCAAGTATTCCGACCAGATTGCGGAGGTATTCACCCGCGCGTCCTTCATCAAGGGCAAGACTGCCAAGACGTCTGACCTGACCGGCGTGAAAACGCTCAAGGTTTACCCCGATCACCGTCGAAGAGGTCGATTACGACCGTGACGGCGGTCTGAAGCGCTACGGCGATGTGACCGAGATGCAGGACGTGGTACAGGAGCTGACCATGACGCAGGACAAGGCGTTTACCCTGACCATCGACAAGGGCAACAACCTCGATCAGAATCTGGTCAAAAATGCCGCCGACATGCTGCGCCTGCAGCTGAACGAAAAGTCCACACCGGCGGCGGACAAATACGCATTCAAGCGCTTCGTCACCATGGCGGGCAGCATTGTGGAAAGTGCAAAGCCGACCAAGGCGAATATCATCAGCAAGATTGCGGATGCGTCGCAGGCACTTGACGATGCGCTTGTGCCGGACGACAACCGCTATCTGTACCTGACCAGCGAAATGTACAAGCTGGTGTGCACCTCGGACGAGTTCGCGGGCGTGGATGTTCTGGCGCGCCAGTCATCGCCAAAGGGCGTGTGCGGCGAGGTATTCGGCATGAATGTCGTCCGTGTTCCCAAGAGCTATCTGCCGGAGGACGTGTACTTCCTCGTTGCACACAAGGATGCCGTGCTCATGCCGTACAAGATTGCGGATGCCAAGGTGCATGAGGACCCGGTCGGCGTGTCCGGTGCACTGATCGAGGGCCGTCACTACTACGACGCATATGTGCTCGGCGCAAAGTGCGGCGGCGTATATGCACTGGTCGATGAGGACTGCCGCTCGAGCGCACCGACCATCAGTCAGGGCAAGATTACCGCGTTCGGCAAGGTGCGCTACACCCTGGACGGCTCGGATCCGCGCTACTCGGATTCCGCAAAGGATTACGTTGCCGGCACTGTGCTGACGCCGGAGACCGGCTGCAAGATCCGCGCATACTGCGTGCAGTCCGGCGCGTATCCGTCCGAGGTAGCGGAAGGCTAAGGCAACACCGCACAATTAAAGCAGCGGCTCCTCGCGCAGGCTCCGGTCGCGCTGCCGCGGCGCTTTGCGGAAATTTTATGTCCTGACTTTGGCTTCGGTTCCTTGCGCGAGTTCCGTCCGCGCTGCCGAGGTTTCACGGTAATACATCAAGTATTACCGCAAAACCGCGCCTTGTCAGCACGCAAAATTTGCTCGCAAAATCGCTCTTGTTCAATTATGCGGTATTGCCCTAAATTCAAATAGCAGATAAGAGTTAGGAGTGAGGAGGTAGGAGGTTTTCTTCGTTTACTCCCCCACTCCTGCCTTCTAACTCCTCACTGTATCCAATGAACCCATCACAAAGGAGGTAACTCTATGACCGGAACCGAATGCTTTCGTGCAGCGCTGAATATTTTATCCGAAACACCGGACAGCGGTGTGTATTACGAGCAGTTTGCGCTCGGTGCGCTCAACCAGCTGTTAGCGAACAGCCTGCGCGAGATGAACGCAGAACGTGCGTCTGACGGCAAAGACGTGCTGCTTGTGCCGCCGCGCATGACGCGCTGACCGAGGAGCTGCCCGCCGGCGACTGGCTGGCGCGCGAATGTTTTCCGTACGGACTGGCGGCGCTGCTTGTCGCGGATGACGACAAGGCCAAGTTTAACTGGGCGGCAACCGAGTACAGCGAACGCCTGCTGAGTCACTGTCCCGCGCAGTTTACCGCCGTGCAGGAGATGATTTAATGCGAAGCTATGAATTTCCCTATCCGGAGGCCGAGCAGCAGACCGTGGTCAGCCGGTTCGGCGGCATCGACTGCCGCACGCATCCGACCAAGGTTTCTCTCTCCCGCTCGCCGGATATGCAGAACATGATCTGCGACCAGAATGATTTTCTGGTAAAGCGCACCGGATGGCGCACACAGGCGCAGTTTAACGCGCCCATCTACGGGTTATTCGCCATGCCGGATGGTGTGGGCTGCGCCGTACATGCGGGTGCGAAGCTGTATTTTCGGGCGCCGGACGGCACGCAGACCGAGCTGTGCGCAGACATGAACGAGGCGTTTTCCCAGTCGTTTACGATGAAGGGTGTACTCTACCTGATGGACGGCAAAACCTATCGTGCGGTGCGCAAAAGCAGCAAAAACACGGCCTGGGAAGCCGTTTCCGTATCCGGCACAGCCTATGTGCCGACCACGACCATCTCTGCGGCGCCGACCGGCGGCGGCACCAGCTACGAGGCGGTAAATCTCTTGACGCCTAAGCGCATCAACACCTTTATCGGTGATGGCACAGCGACCCAGTTCAAGGTGGACGCGACCGACCTCGACGAAACAGCTGTTACAGCTGAGGTCAACGGCTCGGCGGTTACCGTTTCGGCGGTCAACCGCTCGACCGGTCTGGTAACGCTGGCCGCTGCTCCGGCAAACGGAAACGGTCTGGCAAATGTGTCCATCGCGTTTGCCAAAACCGTCAGCGGACACGCGGATAAGATCAACAAATGCCGCTTTGCCGGGCTGTACGGCGGCAAAAACGACACGCGCGTGTTCCTTTCCGGCAACCCGGATGAGCCGGACTGTGACTGGCAGAGCGGTCTGTACGACCCGACCTACTTTCCGGACACCGGCTACACCCGCATGGGTACGGATGCATCTGCGATCGTCGGCTATCTCAAACAGTACGAAAGTCAGGTCGTGGTCAAGTCCGGCGGCGCACAGGAGGCGACCAGCTATCTGCGCACCTACATGATGGCGGATGACGGTTCTGCGCTGTATCCGCTCAAGCAAGGTGCGCAAGGTGAAGGCGCGATTTCGAGCCGCTGCTTCGCCGTGCTGAACGACCTGCCGCTGTATCTCTCGGCAAAGAGGTGTGCAGGGCGTGTACGGCACCGCCGTTGCCGAACAGCGGACGATCCGCTCGGTATCCGATGCCATTGTGCCGAAATTATCGCAGGAGGCCGACCTCAAAAACGCCTGTGCGGTGGTATTCGAGGGCAAATATTATCTGGCAGTAAACGGACACATTTATGTCGCGGACGGCTCTCTGACCGAGGAAAACGGCGATCCGGCGTGGTTTTTCTGGATCAATGTGCCTGCACAGTGTCTGACGGTGCTGAACGGTCAGCTGTGGTTCGGCACGGCAGACGGCCGGCTGTGCCGCTTTGCCAAAAGCGAGGAGGAGCACGCCTATCTTGATGACACAGCGGCGATTGCCGCGTACTGGCGCACGCCTACCCTGCCGCTCTCCGACTGGAGCCGCTTCAAGACCGTGCGGGACGTGATTCCGACGCTCATGCCGCATTCCCGCTCGGGCGCGACTATGCAGTACGAGAACGAAAACGGTGCCCAGCTTGCACTTTCCCGCAATATGGACCTGTTTTCCTTCCGCACACTGGACTTTTCGCGGTTCTCCTTCCGGTGCATTCCGGGCGCCGTGACGTACCGTACCCGACGGAAGCAGCACCGCAGTCCTCTGTTTGCCGTGCGCATCGGCAACGACCGGCCGGATGAGCCGTTTGGTCTGCTCGCGCTCACCATCCGCTGGACACAGGGTCAGACCGTAATTTAGAAAGGAGGATTCCCCTTTGGCAATCATCAAATCAACTTCCGCGCGCCGAACATCAACGGTAAAGTCAACGGCGTCCAAGTCCGCTTCGTCTAAGACGGCGGCAAGCAAATCGACGTCGAACAAGTCCTCCGGCACGCTCAATTCAACGGCTACCGCGACAATTTTGACTACTCGGCGGCGATCGCCGGCACGACTGATTCAGCGAAACGCCAGCAGCTGCTGAGCGAACGCCAGAACAAGATTGACTCGCTCGGTCTCGGCGGCAAGGTTGCATCCAACGACGCGGTTTCGACGTGGAACGGCAACTACCGTCCGTACTCGGTTTCAAGCACAACAACCGGTGCAAACCGCGTCAGCAGCCTGTATGATGCGGCGGAAAATGCCCGTTTCAAGCGATTTGAGACCGCCCGCAGCCGCATTGCAAGGCAGCTGGAGAACAATCTCGCATCGATCGAGAACGACTACGCTGCCGGTATGCGTCAGACCGACATCAATGCCCGACAGTCCGCGGTGAACAACGAGGAAAAGCTGGCGGCGCTCGGACTTAACATGAGCGCACGCGGGCAGGCAGCCACCAGCGGCATGGCGGAGACCAGCCGCATTGCGGTGGACAACCGGTACCGCAGCGACCTGAATTCGCTGGGCAGGCGCGTCTGTCCGCGCGTGCGGCAGCGCAGAATGCTGCCGATGAACAGACCGCAGCCGCCGAGAGCAGCTACTATACCGCATCGGAAAATGCGGCGCTCCAGCAGGCGCAGGCGGCACTGAGCCAGTTTAACGCCGACCGCGATTACGGCTTGTCCGTAGCCGGTCTGACCGGCTTCCTGAACGGCACGCCGACGCTGAACTGGCGCAATTATCAACTGAATGTCAGCAGTGCGGCCGCGAATGCACAGACCCGTGCCTACGAGCAGGCGCTTGAGCGCTGGAAAACCAGCGGATACGTTCGTCAGGGTGACGCAGCTATCCTCGGTGTGCCCGCCGGAACGCCGACCGCCGATGTCAGCTACAAAGAACGCAGCGCTCGCGCTGCAGCGATGGAAGAACGGCTACGGCGGCTGATTTTTTTCAAGCCGCGTCTGTCCGAAAAAAATAAATCACCTCTGCGCACAAGGCACAGAGGTGATTTATGATAAAGAAATGAAAATGTGAGCAATTTTATCCAAAAAGCCAGATTCTCTGTTTCAGCACAGAGGATTCGCTATGCTACTGCGTTTATGATAGCACAGGTTTGTCCATCCGTCAACTCAAACGCAAGAATTTACTATATATTCGCAAGAAATTGCTATAAAAAACCGCACGCAAAAGCGTGCGGTTTTCTCATATTGCCGTATCGGTAAGGACGGAGACTTACTTGTTCTTCAGGTTGAAGAAAGCCTTCTTGCCCAGGAACTGTGCAACGTCCTCGCCCAGCTCCTCCTCGATGCGGAGCAGCTGGTTGTACTTTGCAACGCGGTCGGTACGAGACGGAGCACCGGTCTTGATCTGGCCGGCGTTCAGTGCAACAGCGATATCAGCGATGGTTGCGTCCTCGGTCTCGCCGGAGCGGTGGGACACGATGGCGGTGTAGCCGGCGCGGTTGGCCATCTGGATAGCGTCCAGGGTCTCGGTCAGGGAGCCGATCTGGTTAACCTTGATCAGGATGGAGTTAGCAACGCCAAGCTCGATGCCCTTGGACAGACGAGAGGTGTTGGTAACGAACAGGTCATCGCCGACCAGCTGGATCTTGTCGCCCAGAGCCTTGGTCAGCATAGCCCAACCTTCCCAGTCTTCCTCTGCCATGCCGTCCTCGAGGGAGATGATCGGGTACTTCTCAGCGAAGTTCTTCCACATCTTAACCAGCTGCTGCTGAGTCAGCTTCTTGCCGGACTTCGGCTGGATATAGCACTTCTCCTCGTCGTTCCACCACTCGGAGGAAGCAGCGTCGATCGCGATCATGAAGTCCTCGCCCGGCTTGTAGCCAGCTTCTTCGATTGCCTGAACGATAACCTTCAGAGCGTCCTCGTCCTTCTTCAGGTTCGGAGCGTAGCCGCCCTCATCGCCTACACCTGCTGCCGGGTGCCGTTCTCCTTCAGGGTGGTCTTCAGCTGATGGAATACCTCTGCACAGCGGCGCAGAGCCTCGCGGAAGGACGGGCGGAAACCGGCATGATCATGAATTCCTGAATCTCAACGTTGTTGGTAGCGTGTGCGCCGCCGTTGAGGATGTTCATCATCGGCATCGGCAGGGTCTTAGCGTTGCAGCCGCCGATGTAGTTGTACAGCGGCAGGCTCAGAGCCTCTGCAGCAGCCTTGGCAACAGCCAGGGATACGCCGAGGATAGCGTTTGCGCCGAACTTGGTCTTGTTCGGGGTGCCGTCGAGCCTCGATCATAGCCTTGTCGATTGCCTGCTGGTCAAGAGCGTTCATGCCGATAACAACTTCAGCGATCTCGCCGTTTACAGCGTCAACAGCCTTGAGTACGCCCTTGCCGTTGTAGCGGGACTTGTCGCCGTCACGCAGCTCGCAAGCCTCGAAG
>VOFB01000543.1_pt1 | contig 18001 bp, 25 predicted proteins | sample 5384141 | NCBI WGS metagenome assembly VOFB01 (sample SAMN12384721, study PRJNA508395) | human gut metagenome | isolation source: healthy gut A | host: Homo sapiens | reverse complement strand
GCTCAAAACTGATAAAGGAGGAGGCTACACGGGCATGTACAATTTCTCCCTTACGGGTTTTGAAACCGATGATGGCTCCCGCATGTCCTGCTGTTTGTTCACTCTGGTTTTCAACCAAAGCGCCGTCAGCAACAGAAGCCTGATAACTGAAAGGCTTATCAAATTCTATAACGAAATAGTTCTTGAAGTTATCAGGAACTCCACCGCTGTTACGGGTGGTATATCCGATTATCTTATTTTGCTCAGGAATGATCTTAATATAAGAGCCTTTATCAAAAGCATCTACTACAACATACGAATTCTCGTTCTCAGGAAAAGTGAAACGGAACAAAACGGCACGCTCTGTGGGCGTAAATTCCGTCACAACATCGTGCTCGGCAAGATACACCTTATAATAATAAGGTAATGCGATCTCTCCTTTGTGTGAGAACCAACTGGCACGTTTGTCTTCATCAAACTCTGGTTTGCCTGTTACAGGCATACTTGCACATCAAAATCACGATAGCCTTTTGTGTAAGCGTCAGCAATAATGGATGCGGCATGGTAGCCAATCATGGTTCCGGTATAATTGCCTGCAAGTTCCCACATAGGGAAGATGCCGCCTTCGCGCTGCTTCAGGATGAGCGAACGGATAAAAGCCTGATTCAAATCCGGATCGATAATCGTCATTAAGGGGTGATAGGCACGGAAAGTATCCCATAGAGAACTTAGCCAGCACTTGTTCATCTTTCGCCGTTTCAAAATGCAAAAGCATTTTACATACAGGAATCTGTTTGTCATTTTCCTGAACAGTATCCGTGTACAAGGTATACGTAAGGGTTTGGAAAATACGGCATAAAAATAAAGATCCTGTCGGTATGCCCAATAGGCACTGCGTTTTGCGCCCTACAACACAGTATCATTCACTGCCCTCCACTTCCATTGCCTGATTGATTTGTTGCTGAATATTATAGTCCATATCCAAGATAAATCCAGACTCCCTTTCCGGAAAAGTATACCGATGCATTGCCGCACGCTCTGTCGAAGTCAGTTCGGCTTTTTACCCCGTATGTATCCAGAAAAACAGAATAATATCCCGGTTCGGCATATTCCTTTTCATGAGAAAAAAGCCGATGCGAAAGGACGCTTCTGGCTTTCTGTTCCCAAGAAATCAGTACGCTGCACACCTACAGTCGGCATCAACAGGAAATCTCCGAAATCCGCACACCCTGTACCACTAAGACGTGTATGGGCAAAACCATTGATCGTAGTATCTTCATAATAATATCCGGAACAGGAATCCCAACCGTCAATACGAGTATCCGGCCCCGGCTGTATCATGCCATGAGGAACCATAGCACCCGGATGAGTATGCCCATGGCCTCCTGTACCAATAAAAAGGATTGACATAATGGGTGTAATCATTCATTTCATTGCCCTCAGAATCACATGCAGTGAAACACAATAACCCTAGAAGACAGCCGCTTAAGAGCATGTTGATTTTCATAGATCTTTATTTAAAAATTATTTTGTTTCCGATGAGATAAATATATTGTTATCATCTACTTTCTTATAATTGAAAGGAATAGAGTTACGCAAAGAATTCAGCACAGACTCTATATTATCTTTCTTTTCAGTACACCTGAATAAGTATTAGTACTGTCTACATCCGGTGAAAGGATTATCTTCACTCCATAGAACCGTTCCAATGCTGCCGCAATCTGGAAAATAGATGACTTTTCAAATGGAATCAAGTCATTATGCCAGACTATCTCCATCTTGGGATCGACCTGTTTTACTTGCATCCGCCCTGTTACCCTGTTTAAAACAGCTTTTTGTCCCGGCAACAAAGTAATTCTTCCTTTGTCCGATTTATCTTTTACCTCAACTTCACCCTCTATCAAGGTTGTTTCCGCAAAACTGTTATCCGGACGACATTTTATATTAAAAGAGGTTCCCAAGACCCTGACATCCATTGCCTGACTTTTTACCGTAAAAGGTTTCTCATGATTACGTGCCACTTCAAAATAAGCCTCCCCATCCAGATATACATGACGTTCTTTTCCTTCAAAAGCACGCGGATATTTTAAAACAGACGACTGGTTCAACCATACTTTTTGTCCCGTCAGGCAACAACATCTCACGCACTTGTCCATGAGCAGCCGATGCTACCACCAATTCCTCCGCTTTATTCCGGAACCAATAGGCCAATCCCGCAGCCAGCACCATCACGCCCACTATAGCAGCTGCATAACGCAACACACTTCTAAGCTTGAACACCTCTTGTTTCTTTTGATTTTCCTGTTCCAATCTTCTACCCAACCTGCGCTCTGCCTTCACTACCAGATTTTCCTCCTCAAAGGGAATTTACCTAACTGATAAATCTCCTCCATACGGAATAACTCTCCGGCATTCTCATCAGATTCTTTCATCCATTCATTGATAAGAACAAAATCCTCCTCCGAGCATCGGTTTTCCAAATACCTGATAATAATATCTTCGTTAAGTTTACTCATCTTTTTCCCTATTCATATAGTAAACAATTCAACTTGTAAAAACACTTAGCAGTTTTGCTGAAAATATAATCAATGACAATAATAAATGGCTGAGACGTTCGCGCAAAAATTTCAAGGCCTTATACATATGTGCCTCTACGGTACGTAAAGAAATACCAAGAGTATCAGCAATTTCCTTGTTTTTCATATCATGAAGATAACTCAGTTTGAACACCTCCTTACATTTATCCGGCAATTCATTAATCGCTTCAAAAATTTCCTGACGTAATTCCTGATTCTCTATCTTTTTAATAACTTCAGCATGATCCGGCTGGTAATATTGCAATTTTCGTTCATAGATTTCTATCATTGCCGCACTGTAGTTGTTCTCTATAACCTGATGCTTCAATAAATTTATAGCCTTGGTATATACAGAACGATAAAGGAAAGCTAAAATCTGCTCTCCTATGACGACTGAATCTCTCCGCCTCCACAACTCCACAAAAACATCCTGCACTACATCTTCGGCTTCTTCGGTACCGACCAGCCGTGTCGCATAGAACAACAGCTTAGGATAGCATTGACGAAAGACGGCCTTATAGGTGTCATCAAGTTCCTCGTTCATATTATATAATTCACCTTTGTATGAAGGAGAGAGCCAATGTTCCAAATAACGATCCAATCATCCACTGTAGGGGCAGAAAGCTTCCGCTCATCATACAATTTTCACGCAGATTCAACCCGCCTCTACAGCAAAACGATAACAAATATCACTTTTAACTCACCTCTTGTACAATTACAATTCTTAATAAGTTGAACCAATTATTATCTATCTATACCAAATATTTCCCGGTTCGGACCCATTTCAAATTCTACAGTAGCACCATCCATTATTTGCCGGTGTGTGATATAGCTCTTATCGTATGGTTGCCCATTTACTTTCACCGACTGGATATAGATATTTTCACGACTTACTCCAGGGGCCAGTACTGTGAACGTTTTTCCATTATCCAGATGCATCTGTATCTCGGGGAACAACGGCGTACCAATCTCATATTCACCACTTACCGGATTGACAGGATAAAATCCCATAGCACTGAATACATACCAGGCAGACATCTGTCCACAATCCTCATTTCCACACAGTCCGGCAGGTGCATTGAAATAAAGGTCATGCATGACCTGCGCCGCATACTTCTGAGTTTTCCAAGGCTGACGTACCTTATTATACAAATAAATCACATGATGGCTAGGCTCATTACCATGTGCATACTGGCCGATCATTCCAGTACTGAAAATAGGCAAATCTGCATTACCAGCCGGGATATAAGTAAACATACTATCCAACTTTTCCGTAAAACGATCCTTACCACCAGTCAAGGCAATTAGCCCCTTAATATCCTGCTGTACAGACCAAAAGTACTGCCAGCCGTTACTTTCACAAATGTGGGCAGTGTAGTCATCCGGGCTGAAATTAGGTTGGAATACTCCTTTATCATCTATCGGCTGCATGAAGCTTGACGCCGGATTGAACACATTGCGATAATTCTGAGAACGTTTGTAGAATTCGTCCGCTAATTGAGTCCTCCCCATCTTCCGAGCCATTTCGGCTATGCAATAATCATCAAAAGCATATTCTAATGTTTTGGAAAGCGACCAATTTTCCGCATTATATTCATCCTTTATATTATAAGGTATATATCCTAATTTTTTATACAGACCAATGCCGCGATAATCATCCAAGTTAGCAGTAGCCACACAAGCCTCCAATGCCTTCTCTGCATCAAAATCACCAATACCTTTCAAATAAGCATCGACAATAACAGGTACAGCGTGGTAGCCAATCATCATATCCGTTTCACTTCCCCAAAATTCCATACCGGCAAACGTCCGTTCTGTTCATAAAAAGCAATGAATGATTTCACCATATCATTGACACGCTGAGGTTCCGTATAAGTAAATAACGGATGTGCGGCACGATAAGTATCCCACAATGAAAAAAGTTCCATAATTCACCCAACCATCCGTCTGATGAATTTTCTTATCGGGACCATAATAAGCCCCGTCCACATCACTGTAAATAGTCGGGGCAATCATTGTATGATACAATGCTGTATAAAAAATTAACCTTATCGTCCTTGTTATCACCTGTTACACCTTTTCCCAACTGACGGTTCCAATTATCTTTAGTTTCAGCCAAATATTTATCGAAATCATTGTGAGGTGCTTCAGCCGCCATGTTTTTTTAGCAGCACCTTCCATGCTACCCCGAAAGAGCAGTACTCAGAACAATCTGTTCCCTCCTTTTTCCGTATCAAAATTAAAGCGGGCGATATAAGCCGTACCTACATCGTTTACCTTTCAAAGCAATGGCAGTAGTATCCATCTCTACCGAGGCAAACGGTTTGGAGAAACGAGTGCGGAAATACACATGCTGGCCTCTTTGCCCATCCTTCAGAAAAACGATATCCCCTGAATAGTGCATGAGTCAATTATTTCAATATAAGAATCATTGGTAAAATCCCAATTCATCGCTTTCTTCAGATTCAGAAAGACAGCCGACTCCCCTTCAGGAAAACGTATAACGCTGTATACCGCAACGCTCTGTAGCAGTTAATTCCACATTGATATCATAATCTTTCAGCAACACGCGATAGTAACCTGCTGAAGCCTCTTCATCCGCATGAGAGAATTTGGAATAGATGCCTAAAGGAGCTTCCGCTTCCTGATAAGGCAAAGTAACAGGCATAAAAGAGATATCATACAAGTCTCCGGCTCCCGTCCCCGACAAATGGGTATGACTGAATCCGGCAATCGTACTGTCCGGATAAAAATAACCGGAAATACGGTCCCATCCGGGCAAACCGTTATCCGGACTAAGTTGTACCATTCCGAAAGGCGCTTGCGCTCCCGGATAAAATATTGCCGGTAAAATCGGTTCCGATAAACGGATTCACCAATTGGGTATAATCGGTTGACGGCTGGGTTTGTTTATTGGACACACAGGCTCCAAATGCCACTAAAGAAATGAATAGCGCGAGAACAGGTGTTTTCATACTTAAGAGGTTTTTCATTATTACTTTGTTACAAAAATACACATTATAATAATACGAACAACCTTATCATGAAAAACACTTAGCTTTAATTCATTATTTTTTCGTATTTAAATAGTAAAGAAGGGATTCTTTCACCTTTTCATCCGAAGTTACAATCAAAAATTCACCGCCTCTTTTATCATACAGAAAGCAATAGGTCTTATAAAGAGCTAGTTCCGCCTTATCATATGTCAGCCCTTCCGGAGTTATTTCCACCCAAGTCTGCCCCGCAATACTCCGCTTATAAATCTTATTTAGTCTGACAGGCAGCATAATCAAGATATAAATAAGACACAAGAACCAAATCAGCAGCGGACTGAACAGGCTTTGCTCTTCGGGAACAATATAGTGCCCTGTACACAGTGCAATACAAATATAAATGATGAACAACAAAGAGAAACTGAAATGACGGATGTCCCACAATTTATACAAAGCATACTTTTTCAGGCTGATATTATAATCACAAACCACGACACCTGGTTCCCGTGTCAGTTTGCTTTTCGGTATGCTGAAGATACGCAATATCTGGATTCCCCGTTTCACGCCATACCCGAATAATAAAACCATCACACCAAGATTTATCAAGATCCACCACCACAATGATTCGTTTGCCAAAGCCGGTTGCCCGACAAGCACCATTGATGCAAAAGTGATACCCGCCACCAATAACAACATACTACAAATTACAGTTAAAATCCATCCTCTTGTTTTCATAATAACCTTTTTACTTTATTCCATGACGGGAAACAAAGATAAAAGAAATTATAGCTAGATAACAAATAAAGAGCCGTCGAATTTAAATTATTGTTTGGTTAGGAACTTAGATTTTTTCGTATGTTTGTCGCAAATATTAATGAAAAACACATTTCTATCTATGAAAAAAGAGTGATATTCTGTTCTTTTTGTTTGTAATAGCATTGTTTCTACCCTTTTTTATTAGCGATACCATTTATGAATGGTACAAATCTTTCAATGCAATCCATGGTATGGTCATGAGTTTTGTGAAGTTCGCCATTCTAGCTACTTTGGGAGAAATGCTTGGGCTTCGCATCAGCACAGGAGTGTATCACAACAAGACCTTCGGTATTATCCCACGCATGGTAATCTGGGGGGTACTGGGTATGGGTATCAATATGGCTATGATTATTTTTTCAAAAGGCACTCCCATTTTCTTGGAATATATGGGTCTGGAATATGCCTCCACATTGATGAACGGGGATTTCTGTCTTGCCAAATTTCTGGTTGCACTGGCTATTTCCGTTACAATGAACTCTATATTCGCTCCTGTATTCATGACATTACATAAAATAACAGACACTCATATCGGGAATTGTGGCGGCTCTATCAAAGCGCTTTCCACCCCTATTCCCATGACACGTATTTTCACCGGATTGAATTGGGCGGTACTTTGGAGCTTTGTATTCAAAAAGACCATCCCTTTGTTCTGGTATCCGGCCCACACCATCACTTTCCTGCTTCCTCCGGACATGCGGGTATTATTTGCCGCCATTCTAGGGGTGGTACTGGGAGTATTACTAGCTATCGCTGCTAAAAAGAAATAACAATCTTCATGTATAATGAATACCAGCCTTCCCTGCTTTTAGCCCCCTATATTGACAAATACTGGGAATTTAAAGGCAATCCGGACTATGGGATGAAAATCAACATATTGCCGGACGGTTGCACCGATTTTATCTTCACCCTTGGCGAAGTAGCTGACATAGCGGAACAAGAAAGTCTTATAATGCAACCCTACCGCTCTTATTTTGTAGGTCCCATGAGCCGATACTCCACCCTAATAACCTATGCGAAAAGCATCCATATGTTTGGTATCCGTTTTCTGCCTTGCGGTTTATTCCGCTTCATGCAATTACCATTGGAAGAACTTGGGAATCAAAGAATCAGCACTTTTGAGTCAGGAGGTATCTTCAACGACTCGCTAGCAGAAAGATTATGTGAACAACCGTACATACAGGACAAAATCAGACTGATAGAATCTTTTCTCACCCAAGCCTTATGTACTAACAACAAGATAGAAAAACAGATATCATATGCAGTAGATTGCATTAACCTTTCCAAAGGCCAACTGCCTATCCGTTCTTTAGTAGAAAATGTATGCTTGTGCCAAAGACACTTCGAGCGCAAGTTCAAACATCAGACCGGATATTCCCCTAAGGAATACAGCCGGATTATCAAATTCAAGAATGCAGTGGATTTACTGCGTTCCACCTCTTCCAATCAACTCTTCTCTGTTGCCATTGAGGCCGGATACTATGACACAGCCCATTTGAGTAAGGAAATAAAAGCCTTATCAGGCAATACACCCGGTTCCTTTTTATCCTTACCGGTTACGGAAGAAACCACATTAACATATCTGAAACTATAAAAGTCGTTTTTTTACAACGAAGCCATCCTGGCGTTTCTTACTTTTGTACCGTATCAAAAACTAAAAAGAAACAATGGGATCACTTAAAGAAAGCAAAAGCTTTGCTTCAACAATGTGAAGTAGTCACACTAACTTCCATCAATAAAGAAGGGTATCCCCGGCCGGTTCCCTTGAGTAAAATCAAAACGGAAGGATTAACAACCATCTGGTTTGCAACAGGAAACAGTTCGGCAAAGACAAAGGATTTCCGCTCTAATCCGAAAGCCGGCATATGTTTCTACAAAGAGGGAAACAGCGTGGCCATGACCGGAGAAGTGGAAGTTGTATCAGACACTGGCACCAAGAAAGAGTTATGGCAAGACTGGTTTATCCATCATTTTCCTAAAGGACCGGAAGACCCCGAATATATCCTGCTGAAGTTCCGGGGAAACCATGCCACCATTTGGATTGACGGCCAGTTTGTTCACAGAAAAGTCTAAGTTTCCACCTCTTATCCTTGAATTTTTTCACATTTTATTTTTCATACACGTCTGTCATCCTTGAAACATCTTATTATATATGGATGTTTTAAGAATGACAGACAGGCATGAAAGGAATTCAAGACATCAGCTCCAGACCATCCGTCTACAAAATTCATCTCTTCCCTACCCTACCTTTCCAATACTTTCCCTACCTTTGTGCCATAAGTACGTATGACAAATACCAATATGGAACAACAACAATCATCTTATAAAGAAAAAGAACGTATAGACCTTCGCGAGCCGCGACGCTTCAAAGTTACTATTTTCAATGACGACTTTACTACAATGGAATTTGTTGTAAAGATATTAACTACCGTTTTTTTCAAATCAACGATGGAAGCAGAAGCTTTGATGATGCAAGTACACAAAAGTGAATCGGCCGTAATAGGCATCTATACGTATGATATCGCCCGGTCAAAAGTACAAAAAGCCACCCGTATGGCTCGTGAAGAGGGTTTCCCTCTCCGACTCACGGTTACACCGGAAGAAGAATAAAAAATCAAGAATAAGATATGGATATACCAAATACCGATTCGGTGAACTACGCTTTCGCTTCTGCGCAGAGCCAAGCGATGCAATATCGGCATGAATTTATCACGCCCGAACACTTATTGAGCGCATTGCTGGAACAAGTTCCTTTTCAAAAAGCATTGGCAGAGTGTTTTTGTACCCCGGAAGAACTGTCCCAGTCCATTTCCGAATATCTGTCGAAAAAAGTGGAACGAGTTCCTCAAGAAATAGAATATGAGTTGGAAATTTCAGGTCAACTCTCCGAGCTGCTGCAATATGCCTATATGACAATCAGCCATTCAAGCGCAGAAGAAATGGATGTTCCTCATCTGGTACAAGGAATGCTTCAACTGGAAGATTCATGGGCCGGCTATCTGCTAAAAGAAACAGTGGGAGAAGATATGCCGGAGTTTCTCAGCTCCCTCATTTCAAATTACGAGCACATGAATCAGTTTCAAGAGGAAACTTCCTCTGAGCAAGAGAAAAGCGAACCTTGGCGCAACTACGTCACCTCCCTCAATGAAGGTCTGCAAGACCGGAATCCGCTTATAGGCCGGGATGTGGAATTGGAACGCACCATTCAAGTTCTCTGCCGCAAAGAACAGAACAATCCTCTGCACGTGGGCGAACCGGGAGTGGGAAAAACCGCACTGGTCTACGGACTAGCCGCACGTATAGAAGCAGGCAATGTTCCCGAACGCCTCACAGGCTGTCGTATCTACGAACTGGATTTAGGCAACTTATTGGCCGGTACACAATATCGGGGTGAATTCGAGAAAAGGCTGAAAGCCATTATGGAAGGAATACGGAAAGAAGGACACGCCATTGTATATATAGATGAAATACATAACCTGATAGGCGCCGGACGGACGGGAGACGGTTCGATGGATGCCTCTAATATGCTCAAGCCTTATCTGGAAGGAGGAGAGATCCGGTTTATCGGTTCCACTACTTACGAAGAATTCAACCGCTATTTTTCACGTAGCAGAGGATTGGTACGGCGTTTCCAACAGATTGACATACAGGAACCCGGAATCGAAGAAACTATCCACATAGTGGAAGGATTAAAAGAAAGGTACGAAACGTTCCATGGAGTAGTTTATGAAGAAGGAGTGATAGCATATGCCGTCACAGCTGCCGCACGGTATATCAGCGACCGTTTTTTGCCCGACAAGGCCATCGACCTGGTGGACGAAGCCGGGGCTTATCGTGAAATCCACCCCACAGATACAGAAACACAAACGGTGGACAAAGCATTGATAACCGATATACTGGCACGTATCTGTAAAGTGGATGTACTCGCCATGAAGGAAGAGGACAATGCCACATTAGAAACCTTGCATGAACGCATCAGTGCAAAGATATACGGTCAGGAAGAAGCTGTCTGCCAAGTGGTGGAAGCCGTACAAATGGCCAAAGCCGGGCTACTGGACGAAAACAAACCACTGGCCAGCCTTCTCTTCGTTGGCCCCACCGGAGTGGGAAAGACGGAAGTAGCCAAAGTATTGGCCTCCGAACTAGGTATTGCCCTGCAACGCTTTGACATGAGCGAATATACGGAAAAGCATACAGTGGCCAAACTCATCGGCTCACCTGCCGGATATATAGGTTATGAAGACGGCGGACTGCTGACAGATGCTATCCGCAAAACTCCCAACTGTGTGTTACTGCTTGACGAAATAGAAAAAGCGCATCCTGATATATTCAATATCCTGCTGCAAGTCATGGACTATGCCGTACTGACGGATAACAAAGGACGGAAAGCGGACTGCCGCCATGTTATACTTATCATGACCTCCAATGCCGGAGCACAATTCGCGCACCAAGCTTCTATAGGTTTCAGCGGACAAATTACTGCCGGAGAGGCAATGTTGAAACAGGTTAAGAAAAACTTTCAAACCTGAATTCATCAACCGGTTGTCTGCAACAGTCGTCTTCCATGATATGGATTACGGAATGGCTTCTCTCATCCTGAACAAAAAACTCAACGAACTGAAAAACAAACTGTCTGCACGTCATGTAGGAATGGAACTCAGCCCGGAAGCCTATAAGCATCTGCTGAAACTAGGTTTCACCAAAGAATATGGTGCCAGGGAAATGGACAGGGTAATTACTTCGCAGCTGAAGCCACTGCTTATGCGTGAAATCCTATTCGGAACATTAAAAACAGGAGGTAAAGTAAGAGTGACAGCAGGAAACGGAGAATTGAGCTTGCAAGTACTCAAAGAGTAATACCTTTAAATGAATCGGCAACTTCTCCGCAGAGGCAGAGATACGGAGAAGTTACTACAGAAGATATTATATGAATCCAATAAATAAAAAACAATATGGTCTTTCAACTAACTCAAAAACTTGTTTTTCCCGACCCTCACTATGGCGAACCGGACGGACTATTGGCAGTGGGCGGCGACCTCTCCGTAGACCGTCTCCTCCTTGCCTATTCCAATGGCATATTCCCTTGGTATGCTTTCCGTGAAAAACAGATACAATGGTGGTGTCCCCTGAAACGGTTTGTGATTTTCCCTAACGAGATTCACATTTCTCACTCCATGCGTACTTTTATGAACAAAGAACAATATGGAGTCAGTTTTAACCAGGCATTTCATGAAGTGATTCAAACCTGCGGCAATCTGCGGATGGAAGAAACGGGAGCATGGTTGGGCAAAGATATCATGAAAGCCTACATCCGCCTGCATGAGCAAGGTTTCGCGACCAGCGTGGAAGTATGGGAAGAATCTTGCCTGGTCGGCGGGCTCTATGGAGTCACTTTGGGAAAGTGTTTTTTCGGCGAAAGCATGTTTTCTCTAGTCCCCAATGCGTCGAAACTAGCGCTTATCTATCTGGCACAAACATTTCAGGAGTTGGGAGGAACCTTGATTGATTGTCAGTTTGAAACCCCACACTTAAAGTCAATGGGTGGAAGGTATATAGACTATGAGGAGTATATGAGGTATGTGCAGGAACCTCTTGAATCTCTGTAAAGTCTTTGTTTACCGATTTTGATTATCAAATCATCAGTCAAAAATAAAATATAGGATACAAAGCTGAGATTATCAAATATATTTGCTAGCTTTGTTTTCGACATTACAAACAGAGCTATTTACCCAACTCAAAAACAAACATGAAAAAGATATTCTACTGTTTTTTACTACTTACCTTCTTTGTCTTGTCTTGCTCCAAAGAAGAGGCCGATATGGATGGTAGCCAAAATAAAGAAACAGAAAATAAAGAGATCAAAATTATATTAGAAGCAGAAACAAGTTCTCAAAACATATTTGCTCCTATTGTGTTCTACCAATCTTTTGATTTTGGTAAAGATGCACCTTGTCTAAGCGAAGTGTATGATTCCATAGTGTGGAAATCATCTCATTCCCCAAATAGCTTTAAAGTATTCAGTCATTCAAATTATGCCAGATATGTGGAAACAACATTTTTCAAATGGGCACATGTTTATTATTCACCCGGCACATACAAGACTTATCTGCTAGGTTACAAAAACAATGAAATAATCTATAGTAGTGATACAATATCCATTGATATCACAAATAAAAAAGATTTCCTTGCTTTCAATTGGAAAGACGTAACCGACTCCGATTTTACCACAGGCTATGCAAATAATCTGGACGGATATTATCTGAGTACGCAAACCCATATCCATCAAGGTGTCCCATCTGTTATGCTGTATGCCAAAAATGAGAAATATGAAAAAGGGGGATCTATGAAAAGCAAACAAATACTGTATAACTACATAAATTCATTTTTCTCACTCCCTAATTATACCGCAACCTCAGACGAGTCTTTGAGAAAAGAATTCAGCACTATATTTTCATTTCAAGAGAAGAATGCCATTCCACTAAACATTTGGCTTACCCCCAAAGCTAAAATTGTACTCCTCAGAAAAGATTTCAAGGGACTAGAGAGCGAATACAAAATTTATGCCGAACCAGGAGATTTGATTTAACCTGCAAAACACAATTGTTTAACTAATGAAACATCAACTCTGTATATAGCTACATTCAACGAATAGCACTACCAATCCAAACTATTTGGCTATTTTGACGGATCTTAAATAAGATTTGTTACAGAGTTTTATACCCTTATTATTAATCCACACAGATTGTGCACCATCCCTAAACCGATAAGTGCATAAGCATGGTTATACATTAAGTTAAACAATGAATTATACATATAAACAAATATGGCTCATCAACCTTCCTGTAATGATGAGCGTTTTAATGGAGCAATTAATCAACATTACCGATGCCGTCTTTCTGGGCCATGTCGGTGAAGTGGAACTTGGCGCATCTGCCTTGGCAGGAATATATTATCTGGCAACTTATATGCTAGGCTTCGGTTTCAGCATAGGACTACAAGTCATGATTGCCCGCAGGAATGGAGAACAGAACTATGCAGAAACAGGACGTACCTTCTTTCAAGGACTATTTTTCCTTTCCGGACTAGCGCTCTCTTTATATTTGTTGATACAGGGCCTTTCTCCCCTTCCTCTTGAAACAATTAATTACCTCACCGGAAATCTATCAGGCTGTAACGGACTATCTGGACTGGCGCAGTTTCGGACTTTTATTTTCATTTCCCTTTCTGGCACTCCGGGCTTTCTTTGTGGGAATAATAAAGACCAGGTCCTTATCTTGGGCCGCAATAGCAGCCGTACTTATCAACATCCCTTTCAATTACCTGTTAATATTTACCTTAAAATTTGGGATAGCAGGATCGGCAATAGCCTCAACGCTAGCAGAAATGGGATCGTTAATCATTCTCCTTATCCATATGTGGAGAAAGATTGATAAAAACAAGTATGGACTGCAACCGATATTTGATGGAAAGCTATTGAAAAGACTGTTTTACCTGTCCGTATGGAGCATGCTGCATTCTTTTATCAGTATGGCGCCGTGGTTCCTGTTCTTCATCGCCATCGAACATTTAGGAAAGATGGAACTGGCCGTTTCCAACATAACCCGCAGCGTTTCCACCCTCTTTTTTGTGATTGTCAGTTCTTTAGGAGCCACCAACGGTTCCTTGGTAAGCAATCTTTTAGGAGCCGGACAACAAAAAGGTGTTTTTCCTATCTGCCACAAAATCATCAAAATGGGATATGCCATCGGTTTTCCACTGGTAGGAGTCGCATTGTTTTGTGATTATTGGATTATCGGATTTTACACCAACAACGAAACACTGGTGCAACACACTGTCCCCCCTTTCATCGTCATGCTGTTCAATTATATATTCGCAGTACCCGGATATGTCTACATCAGTGCCGTCACCGGAACCGGAAAGACAAAAATTGCCTTTATCTTCCAAGTGGTTACCATTATGGTATATCTTCTTTATCTTTACTGGCTGAGCCACTGTGTACATGCACCTTTAGCGGTATATATGACAACCGAATATCTGTTTGTCATCATGTTGGGAATACAATCTGTCATTTACTTGAAAAGGAAACATTACTAAGTTCCTTGTTACCCCCTTTCTCCCGATTCATTCCGGCAATAAATAGTTATTTATAACTATCTTCAGTTTGAAAGCTTTTCTCTACTTTTGCAAACCAACTATAAAAGACAGCGTATGAATATTTTCGACATTGCCAAACAGAATCAGGAAAAAGCCTGGCAAGTTATCAAAAACACGAACATCATCCAGATATGGGAAGATGCCGGTGCAAAAATTAATCTGGTAGGTTCACTCAGAACAGGGCTGCTGATGAAACATAGGGACATTGATTTCCATATTTATTCATCACCCTTAAACCTGACGGACAGCTTTCAGGCAATGGCCAGACTAGCTGAGAATCCGTCCATCAAAAGAATAGAATGCGCTAATCTGCTGCATACTGCCGAAGCCTGTATCGAATGGCATGCATGGTATCAAAATGAAGAAAATGAACTTTGGCAGATGGATATGATTCACATCCGGGAAGGTTCACGTTATGACGGTTATTTTGAAAAGGTAGCCCAACGCATTTCGGAAATTATGACCGATGAAATACGGGAAACTATTCTAAGATTAAAATATGAAACACCGGAAACCGAGAAAATCATCGGAGTGGAGTATTATCAGGCAGTCATCCGGGATGGGGTGCGGGATTATAGCGGATTTAAGGAATGGAGAAAGCAGCATCCTGTTACAGGAGTAGTAGAATGGATGCCTTGACCCGATGAAATCGGGCATCAGCTTAACAGCCCCGACTCCTGTCCTAGGCGTATTGCCTCCAAAGAGTTTTGTACTCCCAGCTTACGCAACAGATTTTGCCGGTGAATATGGACGGTATGAATACTGATACATAATTTATCAGCAATTTCTTTGCTTAAGAATCCTCGTTGGATGAGGCGTAATATCTCCATTTCACGTCCGGTAAGACCGAAAGCCGGATTCATTATCATCACACCGGGTGAAAACATTTCTCCATTTCTCAGATTCAGCACAGTACATTCCACCTGTTCTGATTCTTTCTGACCGGGAGCCATACTCATATTCCCTATAATGAGCCATGCTTTTCCGTCATGGCTCTGTTCCAAAACTTGATGCCTGCTTGTTACACGCACATAGTTTCCACGAGCATTGAGTATACGGAAACTATACACATTACAATAGTCATTCCGATGTTCAAAAGGCTGGTTATAAATGAACTTCCCCAGCCTGACTTGCAAGTCTTCCAATAGGGAGCGATCATGCGGATGAATACGCGACTCCAGATAATCACCCTGTTTTTCCAATGTTTCTATCTTGTGCCTGTCATACCCCAACCAATCGACAAAACCCGTAGAAGCATACGCATAACATCCTTTATATACATCCACCACGAAAGAACAGCCGCCATTGATTCTGGACAACTTCTGGAGCATGGATTTATCCCGTTCCCATACCGCATAATCCATGTTTTTGCAAGACAAATGTTGCTTTGCCCACAATTCCTCACGGGTGACATTTGTTACACTCATATTCTTACTTTTTATCAAAGTGGTACTTCAAGAAGATAGATCTTATCAGCCTACTCACTTACTTTTTTCAAAGTAAAACAGTCTATATCTGGAGCCCAGCAAAATGAGCTTCCCATACGTATCTTATTATTCCCTGCCTTCAAATGCACCGGAACAGTAATCGAAGCTATCTTTTGAGTCTCATCCGCCGACAGCGAATCAAGAAGAATCCTTTTTTCATTATTCACACAGACTTCCAGCTTACGGTCTGCTTTAGGCACATAGCGGATAGTCATTTCATATTCACCGCCCTGCTCGCTGTACACCTCTTTCCATTCTGCAAAATTCTCTTTCCGCCCTCCCAGATAACTTACCTTCATGCCTCCGGATGCTTCATGTAACGGAGCATATACGATGCTTTTCGGAGTCTTTCCCAAATCATTGAAACAAGGCAGATAAGCCCATTCCGCTTCATAAACAGTCGCTTCCAATCTCTTCTCGGACTCCATACGTAAAATCAGCACACTATGGGGAGGTAATTCTCGATTCAGAACACCCCCTTTTATCTCCGGTAAATCCTGGTGTTTCACCAGATCGCGTGCCTTAACCTTTCCTCCTAATTCCAAAATATTCATCGGAACTGTAAAGCTACAAATCGTATCCGAAGGATTGTATAAAGCAACCGCACGTACATTACCACGCTTTCGTTCTATATCCTTCACCAACACATACCCTTCATTTTCATGCTGAACAACGTATGCCTGCAATCCTAAAAGGGTCTTGGTTCAAATCTATCAGCTCTTTATTTTTCAACAGTTTTAATGACGTCTCCGGAATGGTTGTCAGATCACATCCTATCAACAAAGGTGAACTCATGATACACCACATTCCAAAATGTACCTCTTCCTCTTCAGGTTTTAGCCCTCGACCTATCTCCAACATATCCATATCATTATAATGACCTTCTCCCGCATAGGCAGACAGATAAAGATTTTTATTGATAATATACTTTACTGATCCCCACTCCGGACGGATATCCGCACTGATTCGCCATGAACGAGCAATGTTTCTAGCCCAAGTACCCGGGAAAGCCCATCGACAGATATTAATAGAAACATGTCCGCAACCCAGATTATCTATAGCCTGACGAATCTCTGTATATCGCTTTTCCTCTTCCAAATTCAATTCGACCGGCTCCGCAATAATCAATCTTGATAAAATCAAATCCCCACTCTTTAAAAATACAACGTGGCATCCTGAAATTCATGTCCATACAAACCGGAACCAATGAGGCGACTCGAACGCCCGACCCCTACGTCCCGAACGTAGTGCGCTACCAACTGCGCTACATTCCGTTTCTGTTTTGCGAGTGCAAAGGTAAAGCATTTTTTTGAAATCAAAAAGAATTTCATAGAAAATTTGCAAAAAATTTGTAGAATCAAAAAATATGCCTACCTTTGCAACCGAAAACAAGAAACAATAGTTTCTGAGAGGTCTTCTATTACAAAGTGAAAAGCTCTACCGATAACCATTTTGGTGCCATAGCTCAGTTGGTAGAGCAAAGGACTGAAAATCCTTGTGTCCCCGGTTCGATTCCTGGTGGCACCACCAAAGTAAGTTTTTCACTTTAAAGCAGTTACAGTAAAATGTAACTGCTTTTTTATGCTTTAAGCCCTCGTTTACAGGGCAGTAGACAAATAGTAGAGATGAAGACTTACCCGATAATTATGGGGAAAGGTTGTCCAAGGATCCTTGTCCGGTTTCAAAAAGCTGTATTTTTCCCTACCATAGTATCTGGAATCTTGATACAAGTTCTGCCGGATCCTGCACCAAGTTCTGTGAAATCTTGTGCCAAGTTCTGCTTCACGCTCTCACTATTTCAGTCAAAAGATTCAATATTTACTTTCAGAAATAGTGAAGAAAAAATATAGAAAAAGACCTAACATCCAAAGTCTTTATGACTTTGAGCAACCTATAAAACACGACAAGGTATAAAAAGACACAATACAAACATTGCATATTGTACTATCAGAAACCTATTTGAGACATCGCCCAAAGTTCATTGACAGAAACACTCTTT
>VOFB01002793.1_pt1 | contig 18011 bp, 14 predicted proteins | sample 5384141 | NCBI WGS metagenome assembly VOFB01 (sample SAMN12384721, study PRJNA508395) | human gut metagenome | isolation source: healthy gut A | host: Homo sapiens | reverse complement strand
CCATATGTTTGGGTATCGTGTATTGGCTGCGCCGCCGGATTGTGGAAAAACAGGCCGAAGTCGCCCGGAAAATCAGAGAAGAGCAAAAAGAAAAAACTATATGAAGCGAAGTTGAATTTCTTTGCCAACATCACGCATGAGCTTTGTACGCCTTTGACTTTGATTAATGGCGTAAATGATTATATCAAGATATCCGCTGACCGATTGGCTGATGGGAAATTGGAGAAGTATGCCCGTATCCTGGGTGAGAATGTCACAAATCTGAAATGAGTTGATCCAGGAAATTTTGGATATCAGAAAGATCGAGGAGGTCGGATTCAGTCATATACAGATCAAACGGGTGTCCGTAAGCAGTTTGATCCGGAAGCAATGCGAATCGTTTATACCTGTTGCGGAGCAGAACGGGATCAATTTTACCTTCAGTGATGTTGATAAACCGGTTTATTGGAATACGGATGTACCCAGTTTGAAAAAGATTATACGCAATTTGGTGTCGAATGCATTCAAGTACGGAACAGAAAGGTACGATTGATGTTTCTGTCCGATAGAAAATGAGTCTCTGATAATAAAGGTATATAATACGGGTAAGGGGATAGCGGAAGGACTTGAAAACGATTTTGATCGTTTTTCATATCTTAGAGATTTGGATGGAAATAATTATACTCAGATGACTTCCCAGAAACGGATTAGGACTTTTCATCTGCCATGAGTATGGTCCAGTTGCTTCGTGGTGAGATAAATGTGGAAAGCAAGGAGGGGGAATCTGCCGGATTTATCGTTACGTTGCCTTATCACAAGCCGATGAAGAGGTTCCGGTTGCACAACCAGTGGTTTCGGCAGTGGCTGCCGAAACCACTGGGAATATCGGTAATCCGGTTATCTTGGTGGTTGATGATAACCGGGATATCGTTTGGCTGATTAAGGAAACTTTATCGTCCGAATATGCCGTTCGGGAGGCATTTAATGCAGAAGAGGCTTTGGCCTTGATGGACCAGCAAACTCCTGATTTGATTATTACGGATATCATGATGCCGGTATGGATGGGTTTGCGTTGATCAGCCGTATCAAGTCTGATAAGTTCACCCGGCATATACCTTTAATCGTAGTATCGGCAAAAGTCTCGGAAAGCGAACAGGCGGAAGGATTGGATCTGGGTGCCGATGTATACCTGACCAAGCCATTCTCATCCGTAGTGCTCCATTCCGTTGTGAACAGATTGATGGCGAATAAAAAAGAACTGAAAGACTATTATTATTCTCCGGAAAGCGCTTATGAGCAGTCCGGCGGCCAGTTGATCCATCAGGAAGATAAGGAGTTTATGGATTCCGTGACAGCTATAATTAAGGAAAACCTTGCTCAGGATACGTTGCGTCCTGAACTTATAGCCGACAAATTAGGCATGAATACCCGTGCTTTGTATCGTCGTTTTAAAAAAATTTCACCGTTGACACCGAGTGATTTTATCAAGGACTACCGCATGATGCATGCTGCCCGGCTTTTAGTCACGACGAACCTGAGTGTGCAAGAAATCATCTATCAGGTCGGAATTTCCAACAAGTCCTATTTTTATCGTGAGTTTTCAGCCAAATACGGAGTTACACCGGGAGAGTATCGACGGATGCAATAGGGCGTTTCCAAATGTAACTGATTTTTATTCGTAGTCTTTAATTCGGTTTATCCGATATAATTGGATAAAGCAGACAATACCCCCTTTTTGGTCATATTTCTATTTCTGTTGAAATATCGGTTCGTCTTGAATTGTCGTTTTTCTTGTCTTTCCGATTTTGGAGTGTCATTACATGTCAAGTGTTTGGCGTGTCATTTGGATGCAGGGGTTGATCTGTCGACAGACTTTACAAATGCGAAATAATCTTTTATTGTTTTTTTGTGTAGTGTCCTGATTGTACAAAAGAGTGTCATAATCGGTCATAGGTTGAATATGATACTCTTTTTGCTGCCCTGTGTTACTGTAATTGTGTTAAGATCGGCTAATATTGTCATTGAATTACAAAAATAAAATTAAAAAATATAGATTGAAGATAGTTCTTTCAATTTTCTGAATTTTAATGTGTTCATGTTAAATTAAAAGCAAAAAAATGATGAATGAATCTAAGCTATTATCCCCAAATGGGATAGTGAAGGCCTCAGCCTTATGCTTATTAATGTCTGCTTTTTTCTGTTAATGCCGCATTTGCTGTTCCGGTATTGGATCGTGAAGTGATGGTTATACAACAAGGTCGGACTTTGACGGGTACTGTGGTTGATAATTTTGGGAGACCCTGTTATTGGTGCCAATGTGATCGTCAAAGGAACAACGATCGGTAACATTACCGATGTGAACGGTACATTTACTGTTGAAAATGTACCGGATGATGCTGTATTGCAAATCTCTTATATCGGTTTTTTAAGACATTGGAAGTGCCGGTAAAAGGTCAGACAACCTTTAATATTACATTGCAAGAAGACACTGAGAACTTGCAGGAAGTAGTGGTGGTCGGTTATGGTTCTTCTGTGAAGAAGGATTTGACTACGGCAGTTACGAGTGTAAGTAGCAAAGATTTTTTGGCTGGTGCCGTGAATGATCCGATGCAGATGGTGGATGGAAAAGTAGCCGGAGTCGTGGTTAATAGTGTTGCCGCTGCTGACCCGAATACGAGTGGTAGTATTCAAGTGCGTGGAGCTTCTTCTTTGAAGGCCGGTAACAGTCCGTTGATTGTGATTGATGGTATGCCGGGAGGAGATTTGCGTAATTTGGCACAGTCGGATATCGAGTCTATTACCGTATTGAAAGATGGTTCTGCTGCAGCTATCTATGGTTCTCGTGGTGCAAATGGTGTAATCTTAGTAACGACCAAACAGGGAAAGGCGGGTAAGACGACCATTACGTATGATGGCTATGTCGAACATGATTTTGTGGCAAGCAAACCGGATGTTTTGGATGCAGAAGCCTATTTGGACAAGGTTACAGGTGCTGTTGATTACGGGCATCGAACCAATTGGTATGATGAGTTGATCAATAAAAATAATTTTGGTCATAATCACAATATTTCATTGTCCGGTGGTAGCGAAACAACTATTTTCCGTATGTCTGCTAACTTTAAAGGTAAGGAAGGATTGATATCGCTTCTGATCGTAAAGAATACGGTTTACGTGGAAACTTTAAGCATACGACTTTGGAGGGGTTGTTGGAAGTAGGCGGTAATTTCTCTTATCGTATAGCTGACGAAGATTATACGGATTATGCTTCGTTCAAGCAGGCTGTTCAGTTGAATCCGACGTTCAGTGTGGATGAGATGGATGCATTCAAAGGTAATAGTTATTCCTTTAATCCTGTCAAAAATTTGACGGAGCAGGAGAATGGTGCAAAACAGGAATATTCCACAATCGATTTGAACTTGAAACTGAACATTCTGAAAAAATCTGAATACAGAATTAAAGCTTGGTCGCCAAGGACATAACAAGAAACAGTCTCAGTATAAGTTCAAGACACATAAAGATTGTATTAATGGAAATTATAATGGTTATGCACTCTTGAAACAGGAAGCTTGGACAGATTGGACATTGGAATGGTTGGGAAATTATTCGTTCAAAATCAATGATGAACATGATTTCAAAATTATGGGCGGTTATTCTATCAGCAATTCGATTACGAATGGTTCTCAGCATCGAACCGTGATTTTCCTTCCGATGCATTCTTATATAACTATCTTCAAGGCGGTGAGTACGAAAAGGTGAATGGCCGCTTGGGGATGGAATCCCATAAAGAAGAAGAAAAAACAATCGCGTTTTTGGGGCGTATTAATTATAACTGGAATGACGTATTCTTGTTTACAGGATCTTTACGCCATGAAGGTAACTCTAAGTTTGGTGAAGATCATAAATGGGGACTTTTCCCGGCAGCATCGGCTGCTTGGCGTGTGTCCAAATTGCCGGTGTTTGAAAACAGTTCTGCCGTTGACGATTTAAAACTTCGTTTTCGTATGGTGTAACCGGACGTTCCGGGTTCGACCGTTATACGGCACAGGCCAAATATTCTGGATTCGGACAGTACTATAGTGATACTTATGGTAAATTTATCATGGGGTATGGACCAGGTAATAACCCAAATTATGATTTGGCTTGGGAAAAACAGATTTCTTACAACTTGGGTATTGATTATACTTTATTTAACTCTCGTCTGTCGGGTAGCTTTGATGCATTCATTCGTGAAGGTCGTGATGTAATCGGTGAATATCCTGTTCCTTTGCCACCGTATCTGCATGATAAAATTTATGCAAATGTGGGTACAACTACATCTAAAGGTTTTGAGTTCCAAGTGAATTGGGATGCAGTACAAACAAAAGATTTTTCTTATTCTACAAATTTGAATTTGGCTTATACAAAATCCAAACTGAAATCATTCTCTAACGAAAAGTATCAGTTGGGGTATATAGAAGGTGATGGATTCCCCTCCGGGTAATCCTGGTTCGGCTCAGCGTCTAGAAGACGGAATCGAGATAGGTTCTTTTTATGGATTCCGTTATGCAGGTGTCGATGATGCAGGTAATATCCTGATTTGGGAAAAAGGTGAAGAAGGTGGAGTAACGAAGTTGGGAGCCGATGGTAATGAACAGGATAAGGTTTATCTGGATGGAACAGGTGTTCCCAAGTGGGAGTTGTCTTGGGGAAATACGTTCAGATATAAAGACTTTGATTTGTCTTTGTTCTTCCGTGGACGTTTTCGCTATAAAGTGATGAACCAGTATGAAATGTATTATGGTCTGCAAGTGGTTTCCGGCGATAACAAGTTATCTTCCGCTTATGAAGAAAATGCTCATATCAAAGGCCCGAAAGTGATTTGTGACTATTTCTTGCAGAATGGTAATTATTTACGTTTGGACAATATCACATTGGGTTGGACTCGAAATTGAATACGAAGTGGATTTCTAATTTACGTGTGTATGGTACGTTGAAGAACGTGTTTACATTGACTAAGTATTCGGGGTAGATCCGACGACGGTGACGACTACAGGCTTGTGGCCGGGAATCGGTGGAATGGAGGTCTATCCGACCGCAAGGAATCTGACATTTGGCGTACAAATCACTTATTAATTAAATTAAGAGACAGAACATGAAAAAAATTAAATTATTATGTGCTGCAGGTTTGTTGGGTGCTCTTGCCATGACATCTTGTACGGATCTGACAGAAAAAGTATATTCAGATTTAGTGAGAGACAATTATTATACGGATAAATTGTCTGTTGAAGCTGCCGTGGTTCGTTGTTTCGAACATAGTGACAATGTTACGTGGCGCGGTGATATCTGGAAGTTGCAGGAATTGACAGGTGACCATTTTGTCTGGACACAGAAAGGACGGCACGGATATGACGATGGCCAATGGATTCGCCTGCACGAACATAAATGGAACTATATTCAAGGACAGATCAACGGTGCTTGGGTGGCATCTTACCAGTGTATCAGTCAGGTAAACACGGTGTTGCGTGATTTCAATACGGTTGATTTTAGTGCGATCGGTGTTACTGATGAAGAGAAGGCTGCTTATTATAGTGACTTACGTGTATTGCGGGCTTGGTACTACATGTTTTTGTTGGATTTTTACCGTCAGGTTCCAATCGCTACGGAACAACAGGCTTCTGATGAAATCGTGCCTCAGAGCACAGCAAAAGAGGTTTATGATTTCATTGAGTCGGAATTGAAAGAATGTATCCCTACATTGCCGAAAGAAAAACGTCTCGGACGTTGGACACAGGGACCGGCAGCCGGTTTGTTGGTTCGTCTTTATTTGAATGCCAAGGTGTGGATTGGTGAGGATCATTATGCTGATTGTAAGCAATGGGCGGAAGATATTATTGCCGGTAAATATGGTACATACAGCATAAACCAACAAGATTATCGTGATCCGTTCCGTTCTGGTATCAATAAATATCAGTCTCCTGAGAATATGTTCGAGTTTTGGCACGAACGCGGTCGTTTGGAACAACAGACGATGTGGGCAGATGGTATGCACTATTCTGCAGCCCAGACGATTGGTAGCGATGGTGGTGGCAACAACGGTATCCATTTGCAGCCTTCTCGTGACTTCCAAGGAAATGTGTATCAGTTTGCCAGCGGACTCGGAAATCCATTTGAAAAATATGCGAAGTGTGACTATCGTGTAATTCCGTTCCATACGACAGATGCGAAAGGTGGTTATGAAGGTTTCTTCTTGCAAGGGGCACAGATGAAATATGACGAGTCGAAGCAATATGGTTTTACAGATGAAAATGTGAATGGCTCCGAAGAATGGATGGGTTTCCCGTTGGTGTTTGTCGACCAGGTAGGGCGTTTTTCAGAAGATAAGTCGTTGAACGCCGAAAACAAGAAACAAGTCTTGTTGGATGCTGCTGCCCGTGGGGGATATTTCATTTGTAATGACGCTGATGTGATCGCGAAAGGTTCTCAGGTGACTACCGGTGAAGAAAATTCCGGTTTCCGTTTCAATAAATTCCCTTATTTACCGGATCATGATGGTTTGTTCCGTTCTCAGTCTACTCCTGAGATGCGCTTGTCTGAAATGTATTACTCATTGGCAGAATGCTATTACAGGGAAGGAAATAAGGCAAAAGCAGCTGAACTATTGGATTATGTACGGGTAAGAAATTACTGCGGAAGAATGGTCGAAATATAGCTATGTGGCAAATCTGGATAAGTTGACGGATTCTGAATTTTTAGATGAGTGGGGACGAGTTCATCGGTGAACGCCGCCGCCGTATTGATTTGATCCGTTGGAATAAATTCCATGAAGAATGGTGGAATAAGGGAAAAGATGCTACAGACAAAGAATATAGCTATTTCCCTATTCCTCAAAACCAACTGAATGCAAGTCCGATCCTGAAACAGACAACTCCGGGTTGGGAATAATGGTGCATGGCTGACTGAAAGAATGGCTATTTTGAATATTAATGTAGCACTTAATTATAATAGGCTATTTTTTCAGAATAATATAACGAGTCTGCTGAGTTTTTCTTGGCAGGCTTGTTTGTCTTTAGGGCAACCAAAATTACTATCCGGGATCACCTCTTTTCCTTATGAAAATTTCGCATACCAACCATCATACTGTCATTTCTGGTTGTTAGCTGTTGTTTCACAATATATTAAAGTATGACAGTTGCTGTTTTCCACTATCATTCTACCATCATGCATCTATCATGATTTTTACATGTCGGTTTATTTATATGGTTGATAATGGGATGTTTGCATTTATATAAGCCCAAATGGTCATCGATAAAACGAGATCGTTTTTGTGTTAAAACGACCTTGTTTGCCGGACAAGATGCAAAAACGAGACATAAAAACACCCACGGCATGGCGGATAAACATCCACGCATCCCCGGAAAGGCCTCGCACAGACCCGGATCTGCACCTCTCCCGCACCCGGGTGTCCATGATGGGTACACCCGGGTCTCAAGCAGCTATTCAAGCCGTTTTTGGCAAAAGAAAAGCTTGTCTTGATGAAAAAAGAAGCTATTTTAACCGGTTTCGCACCTATTCCCGAACGGTCCCTGTTTTTATCGTATAATTGATACACAGCACGTTATCGTCTTTTCACCATGATGGTTATGACAGATGAATGATAGTACAAAAACGGCAACTGTCATGCTGTAACATATTGGTTTAAAGTTGTATATAGACGGATATGATAGTATGATGGTTGGTTTTGCAAAACATTTATATAGTGATTGTCCGTATCGGTGGCGAAAACAGATGGATGCTTTATGATTTTGGTGCTCTGGTTTGTCTTTACAAAGTATAGAAGGTGTCGTAGATTTCCTAAATAGTATCATAATTGATCAATGTCAATTGTGGTATTCTTTGGCATTTGAGTGTTACTCTTGTATAGAGGGGAATTTTTAATATTGTGATGAATTTGGTAAAGTAAAGAATTTTTCACTGATGTAAAAAATAATGGGGAGTTTGTGTTTTTGTTTTAATCTCCGCTGGAGATGATTTAGTATTTCCAGCGGAGTATTTTCATTAAGTTGTCGAATAAGTAAAAACTGAAATATTTTTGAAAGCATGAAGAGTTATATATTAGTATCGATAAGTTTATTATTGTGTTCTTGTCAGGCAAAATTACCGGTGAATGTTCCTGAATTGTCAGATGGGAATCCGACAACCTGTTTCGTGGGAACGGAAGGGGTAAATAAAGTGATTTTAATGAACAATATACTGTTCCCATCCAAAGTTATAAAATCTATTCGTCCGGCGAGACGCCTGTACATGATCCGTGTGCCTGGATATTGAAAGGTTCCTATGACGGGAAGAACTGTGTGGTTGTGGATGAACGGAAAGACCAGACGTTCTGTTCACGCTATCAGGAAATTCTTTGTTCGATAACCAAACCTTCCAATTATAAACAGTATATGCTGGAAGCTGCTACGGCAGTTGGTGATACATTGGTGTTGGGAGATGTGGTGTTGTTCGATGAGAATCTGAATGCCGGCTGGGAAGATTTCAAATATCCGGAAATCGATTACGAAGTGATTGATCCGGAAACTAAGGGGGCTGCCATTTATGCGGATCTTGTCCAGAATCCGGACGAATACATACGTTATCACGCTCGAAAGGTAGCCGAAATTCTTTTCTATTCGGCAAAAGATACGATGAATGATGTTCAAAAGGTTCATTATACGTTGAAAGATTATGACGGAGTTTCAGCCAAGAGTGGTAATCCGGCCAATACCTCGATTGTTTACAGCACTCAGCATATTGAGAAATCAGCGAACGAATCCCTCTATAAGCTCGACTTTGAAACACGTGGTGTCCTGTTTCATGAGTTGGTACACGCCTATCAGTTCGAACCGAAAGGAATCGGTTCCTATTCAACCAACAAAACATTCTGGGCTTGTATCGAAGGGCTGGCGGATGCAGTCCGTGCCCAAGCAGGATATTTCGATATGAGTACCCGTAAACCGGGCGGTAACTGGATGGACGGTTATCGTACGACCGGCTTTTTTATCCAATGGCTGACGACCAAAGACCCGGATGCCATCCGCAAGTTCCATGAGACGGTCCGCGACCTCGACGAATGGAGTTTCGACAAGGCGATGAAGCGTATGTTCGGCGATGATGCCAGCATTGAAGGGCTGTGGAATGAGTATCAAGCCTTTTTATCAAAATAAATATAGAAACAAGATATCATGAAGAAGACAATTCTTTTATTTTCAGCTTTGCTGATCTTTTGGGAACTTGTCCGCCCAAGATAAGGCAGCATTGGTGAATCCGATTATTGGGACAAACGGGATGGGACATACGTTTCCGGGGGCTTGCGTGCCTTTCGGACTGGTCCAGTTGAGCCCGGACACGGACACGATCCCTCATAACGTGGATGGCAAGTATCAGCCGCGTGCCTATGAATATTGTGCCGGCTATCAACATAAGGACAGCAGTATCGTCGGGTTCAGCCATACGCATTTCAGCGGAACCGGACATTCCGACCTCGGCGATATCCTGATTATGCCGGCTACCGGCGAATTGAAACTGAATCCCGGAACGGCAACCGACCCGGATGGCGGCTACCGTTCGCGTTTCTCACACGATACGGAGGTATCCCGTCCCGGCTACTATGAAGTGATGCTGGCCGACTACGGCGTGAAAGCACAACTGACGGCAACCAAGCGGGTGGGTGTGCATAAATATACGTTCCCGAAAGAAGCGAAGAACCAGCGAATCATTTTGGATATGATTCATGGTATCTACAATTACGACGGAAAAGTCCTTTGGACGAATATCCGGGTCGAAAACGATACGCTGGTTACAGGCTATCGTATCACGAACGGATGGGCGCGTACCAACTATACCTACTTTGCCATGTCTTTCTCCAAACCGGTCGTTCATTACGGATGCGAGGAAAAAGCAAAAGTCAATTACCGGGGCGGATACGGCAAATTCAATATGAAAGAAAACTTTCCGGATATAGGCGGACGCAAGATCGTTGCTTATTTCGATTTCGATCCGGCGGTTTCCGAGGAATTGGAAGTGAAAGTGGCGCTTTTCGGCGTAAGCACGGATGGCGCTTTGAAAAATCTGCGGGCTGAAGCCTCCGGCTATAGTTTCGACCGGTTGGCGGCTCGTGCCGGTGAAACCTGGAATAAGGAATTGTCCGTTATCGAAGCCAATGGTACGGACGACCAGTTGGCGATGCTGTACACCTCTTTGTATCACACCATGATCAATCCTTGTGTCTATACGGATGTGGACGGACAGTATCGCGGGCTGGATCATAATATCCACAAGGCGGACGATTTCACGAACTACACGGTCTTTTCCGTTTGGGACACCTATCGTGCCCTGCATCCGCTGTTCAACATCATCAACCGCCGGGTAAATACGGATATCGCCCGCTCCATGCTGAAGCATTGCGAGCAAAGCGTGCATAAGGCTTTTTGCCTATCTGGAGCCATATGGCAAATGAAAACTGGTGCATGATCGGATATCATTCCGTTTCCGTTTTGGCCGATGCCGTGGCGAAAGGTCTTCCGTTAGACAAGGAAGAGGTTTTGAAAGCGATGGTGAGTAGTTCCACGATTCCTTACCTGGACGGGACCGGCGAATATATGGAAAAAGGGTATGTCGCACTTGACCATAACGGCAGCGCCGCTTCCCTGACGTTGGAATATGCCTATGACGACTGGACCATCTACCACACGGCGCTTTTGGCCGGCAACCGTTCTGTTGCCGATACGTATAAAAAACGGGCGGCCAATTATACGAATGTTTTTGATACGAATATGGGCTATGCCCGTCCTCGTTATGCCGACGGCACAGACCGGTACTATGGGGGATGGATGGGCTTATACTTATGATGCCGACAAGATTCGCGGATTCAAGCAGACACACCAGCCCAGTCCGTGGATTAACGATTACGGACAGTTTGCCATTATGCCTATCACCGGAAAGGTGGCTTTCGACCAGGACGAGCGTGCCAGTTGGTTTTCTCATAAAGCCGAGACCGCCACTCCTTATTATTATAAAGTCTATCTTGCCGACCATGATGTGACGGCGGAGTTTGCTCCTACCGAGCGTGCCGCTGCCTTCCGTTTCACTTTCCCTGAAACGGAGGAAGCCTATGTGGTGGTCGATGCCATGGACAACGGTTCTTTTGTGAAAATCATTCCGGCTGAAAAGAAAATCATAGGCTACACCACCAAGAACAGTGGTGGTGTGCCAAGCAATTTCAAGAACTACTTTGTATTGCAGTTCGATAAGCCTTTTACTTATACTGCTGCCGTGAAGGACGGAAAGATTGCCCCCCGTACCACCGAGGCAAGTGCCAATCATGCCGGTGGCATCATCGGTTTTCATACCCTCCGTGGCGAGCAGGTGAATGTACGTGTGGCTTCCTCGTTCATCAGTCACGAGCAGGCCGAGTTGAACTTGAAGGAACTGGGTGACCGGACGCTTGAAGAGGTGGCGAAAGCCGGGCGTGACGAATGGAACCGGGTACTGGGCCGCATTGAAGTGCAGGATACCGACCTCGACCGTCTGCGTACTTTCTACTCTTGTTTCTACCGTTCTGTGCTTTTCCCGCGCAGTTTCTACGAGATAGATGCGCAAGGTCAGGTAATGCACTACAGCCCCTATAATGGTGAGGTGCTGCCCGGCTATATGTTTACCGACACCGGTTTTTGGGACACTTTCCGTTGTCTCTTCCCCTTTCTCAACCTGATGTATCCATCCATGAATGCCAAGATGCAGGAAGGATTGGCCAACACTTACAAGGAGAGCGGTTTCCTGCCCGAATGGGCCAGTCCGGGACACCGTGGTTGCATGGTGGGCAACAATTCCGCCTCTGTGGTGGCGGATGCCTGGCTGAAAGGTCTGCGTGGCTACGACATCGAGACATTATGGAATGCTGTGAAGAGCGGTACGGAGAATGTGCATCCCGAGGTTTCCTCTACCGGACGCCTGGGACATGAGTATTACAACAAGCTGGGTTATGTGCCCTATAATGTGGGTATCAACGAAAATGCAGCCCGTACGCTGGAGTATGCTTATGATGATTGGTGCATCTACCAGTTGGGACTTTCGCTCGGCAAGTCGAAGAAAGAACTGGCTCCTTTTGCCAAACGCGCGCTGAACTACCGGAATCTTTTCGACCCTGCCCATAAGTTGATGCGCGGCAAGAATGAAGACGGTACGTTCCAATCGCCTTTCAACCCCTTGAAGTGGGGTGACGCCTTCACCGAAGGAAACAGTTGGCATTATTCGTGGTCGGTTTTCCACGATCCGCAAGGACTCATTGACCTGATGGGTGGCAAGGACTCCTTCAACCAGATGATGGATTCCGTGTTTGTGTTGCCGCCTGTGTTCGACGAAAGTTATTATGGCAGTGTCATCCACGAAATTCGGGAGATGCAGATCATGAACATGGGCAACTACGCTCACGGCAACCAGCCCATACAGCACATGATTTACCTCTATAACTATTCCTCCCAGCCGTGGAAGGCGCAGTACTGGCTGATTATAATAGGACTTTCAGTCTAACTATAATCAAAAGGGCTATTTGGACCTTGTTTCAGATAGTCCTTTTTATTTATAACGACAATAGTTTGAATATGAAATTACGAATTTGTACTTTGATCGCTGTGTCGTGTGCCGCCTTATCCGGCACGGCACAGAATGAAAAGTTGACGGAATACGTCAATCCGCTGGTAGGAACGGATGGTTATGGCAATGTGTATCCGGGAGCGCAGATCCCGTTCGGAGGGATCCAGATCAGCCCGGATACGGATGCTAAATATTATGATGCGGCTGCCGGTTATAAATATAACCACACTTCTATCCTGGGCTTTAGCCTGACGCATCTTAGCGGGACCGGTATTCCTGACTTGGGAGATTTTCTGTTTATCCCCGGAACCGGAGAGATGAAACTGGAACCCGGAAGCCGTGAGAATCCCGATGAGGGCTATCGTTCCCGATACACGCACGACGAGGAACAGGCTACTCCGAACTATTATGCCGTCCGCTTGCAAGACTACGGCGTGAAGGCGGAGATGACGGCAGGGGTACGGAGTGGCATGTTCCGTTTTACTTATCCCGAATCGGAAAAATCATTTATCATGATTGATATGAACCATACGCTTTGGCAGTCGTGCGAATGGGCCAACCTGCGCATGGAAAACGATTCGACCATCACTGGCTATAAGTTGGTGAAAGGGTGGGGACCTGAACGCCATGTCTATTTTGCGGCTGTCTTTTCCAGAAAATTGACGGGTCTGCGCTTCATGCAGGACAAGAAGCCGGTGATCTATAATACATCCCGGTTTAGGAGCGACCGTGAGGCTTGGGGGAAGAACCTGATGGCTTGCCTTTCTTTCGCAACTGGGGAAGGGGAGGAAGTGATCGTGAAAACGGCCATCTCTTCCGTCAGTACCTCCGGGGCGAAGATGAATATGCAGGAACTGGACGGACTGACATTTGACAGCCTCAAAGAGAAAGGGGAGGAACTTTGGGAGAAAGAATTGCAAAAATACCGGATAACTACCGACCGGAAGACAAAGGAAACGTTTTATACTTGCCTACCATGCCGCCCTCCATCCGTTTGTTTTCCAGGATGTGGATGGCCGTTTCAGGGGTTGGACAAGAATATCGAGCAAGCGAAAGGCTTTACCAACTATACGACTTTTTCTTTGTGGGACACCTACCGGGCTTTGCATCCCTGGTTCAATTTAGTGCATCAGGACATAAATGCCGACATCGCCAATTCGATGCTGGCCCACTTTGACAAGAGCGTGGAGAAAATGCTCCCGATCTGGTCTTTTTACGGAACGAGACTTGGTGCATGATCGGCTATCATGCGGTCTCCGTCCTGGCGGATATGATCGTCAAAGGTGTGAAAGGTTTCGACTACGAACGGGCGTATGAGGCGATGAAAACGACTGCCTTGAACGAACATTACGACTGTTTGCCCGACTATATGCGGAATGGCTACGTCCCGTTTGACAAAGAGGCGGAGTCGGTTTCCAAAACATTGGAATATGCCTATGACGACTATTGTATCGCACAGGCTGCCAAAGCTTTGGGCAAGATGGACGATTATCAGTATTTTCTGAATCGTTCTCTTTCTTATCAGACTCTGATCGACCCGGAAACGAAGTATATGCGTGGTCGTGACAGCCAGGGTAATTGGCGTACTCCGTTTACTCCGGTAGCTTATCAAGGACCGGGATCGGTGAACGGTTGGGGAGATATAACAGAAGGTTTTACAATGCAATATACATGGACAGTTCCGCATGATGTGCAGGGATATATCAATTTGGCAGGGAAGAAACTTTTCGAGAAGCGACTAGACGATCTCTTTACGGTCGAATTGCCGGACGATATTCCGGGAGCGCATGACATCCAGGGGCGTATCGGTGGCTACTGGCATGGCAACGAACCTTGCCACCACATCGCTTATCTGTACAACTATTTAGGCAAACCCTGGAAATGCCAGAAGTGGATCAGGGAGATCGTTGCTCGTTTTTATGGAAATGAACCGGGATCGTTGAGCGGGAATGACGACTGCGGGCAGATGTCGGCCTGGTATATGTTCAACTGCGCAGGCTTTTATCCGGTAGCCCCTTCCAGCAATATCTATAACATCGGCTCCCCTTGTGTAGAGGCGCTTTCGATCCGGATGAGCAACGGAAAGGAAATAAAGATGACCACGGAAAACTGGTCGGAAGAGAACGTTTATATCAAGGAGCTATATGTCAACGGAAAGAAATATGATAAATCATATCTGACCTATGAGGATGTGCAAGCAGGAATTACCCTGCACTTTGTGATGAGCGGCAAAACCGAACTACAAGCGTGCCGTTTCGGTGGACGCCCGTCCCGCCTCGTTGTCGTCACCGGGCAAAACGATGTTTTATCAGATATCTGATAGCAAGTAAATGGACGATTTCTATTCGATTTTCCGATAAATCTCAATATCTTTGCATGAAACATTTATCTCTTTATTAATTTAAAGACTATCTCAATCGTAAATCAGGATAAATATATGGGAAATATGAATATAAAAGATGAAGCATCAATAATAAACAGTGATGAAAATGTGGTTAGCGATGTGGAACAAGCCGATCTGTCAATAAACGGAGATGATTCATATACCATATATCCGAATGCCGAAGTGAGGGTGGAAAAGGCTCAATATAGTATTATGCATTTGCATACACTTTGCCTGAAGCGGAAAGAATTAATAATTGATCCGGATTTCCAGAGGCATGATGTCTGGAAACAAAGGCAGAAGTCCGAGTTGATCGAATCGATCCTAATGGGAATTCCTATACCATTAATGTATTTATTTGAGGATAAGAATGGGAAGAAGCAAGTTGTTGACGGGCGACAAAGGATAAGTGCTATTCTGGATTTTCTGGAAGGAAAGTTCAAATTGAATAATCTGAGAATATTGAAGCAGTTTAATGGATGTTGTTTGCGGATTTGGATTTGAAGCAACAGGGAGTTATTGAAGACTTTCAATTACTTTTTTACATTATACAGCCTCCGACTCCTGAGCGGGTAAAGTATGATATCTTTGATCGGGTAAATCGCGGAGGAACTCCGTTGAATAAGCAGGAAATGAGGAATGCCTTATACCGTGGACGTTGCACACGGATGTTGGATAAACTTTGCTGTTCTCCCGAATTTTTGATTGCGACAGGGCGTTCTATTAATAAAGAAAGGATGAAAGACCAATATGTCGTTTTACGGGCAATGGCCTTCCTGATGTTGCATCGTGGAGAGTTTAAAGATATTCCGGCTCTCAATACCGGGGGATATAGATGATTTTCTGGCTCGTTTTATGGTTTATGTGAATGATAATGCACCTGAAAAATTGATTGTAGATTATGAGAATCTATTTATTCGCTGTATGCAGATCAGTTATGATCTTTTAGGAGAAAATGGTTTTCGTTTTTCGGGAAATGGGATTAGAAGACCTATAAACATGCCTCTTTTGAGGCATTAAGTTATTTGTTTTCTTTTGTCCCTGAGAAAATTGATTACACATGGGCGTCAAGACTCATACTGGATATAGAATCTGTAAAGGAAGGTTTGATGATTCCGTTATTTTTCCGGTAATATAGACTCGACTACAAGTGTCTCTTTCAGGTTTGATCGAATGGATAAAATAATAAACAGGATTCAGTTATGATAAAACATATACAAATAAAAAGACTATAAATGTCTTCATGATGAGAACTTGGAGATAAAGCCTTTTACAATTGTAACGGTGTTAACTCGGCAGGTAAGTCAAGTTTGATACAGTCGGTATTACTTCCTGTTCGCAGGATAGGAAAAAATGGACAAATTTTACTGGATACTATTGTGAATCTGACATTCGATACGATTAGAAATAAGTATTATAATGCAAAAGTGTCAGGGTCGATATCGATATCGATAATGTGCATATTTCCTATCACGGAACAAATGAACTCTCTTTGGTTTTCTTCCTTCGGAAGAGGATGCCGGCATGCCGATCGACATAGAGCAAAATTTATACTATTTGTCTGCCAATAGAATCGGGGCGGAGTTGCATTCCAAAATTTCGCCACAGTTTAAAGTGGGCGTAGTCGGTGAGTATATAGTAGGTTCATTTGAAAAAGAAAAATCTAATCCTTTAATGCCGGAATTGATTAAAGATGATTCCTCTTATACTTTATCTGCTCAGGTGAATTATTGGTTGTCTTATATTTTAGATATATCGACGGAGTTGCAGACGGAACGCCGTTTGGATGATGCGGTCGAGGTACAGTATAAAAGTGACGGGTTGGGGAATATTTCGCCTTTTCCAGTTGGGAGCTGGCGTAAAGTTATCTTACCAAAATGTTAATCATGTGCTTGCGGGCAAAAAAGAATGATGTTATTCTTATCGAAAATCCGGAAATCCATCTTCATCCGGCCAGCCAGGCAAAGGTTGGTGAATTCTTGGCCTTTATTGTTAGAGCCGGTATACAGGTAATCATAGAAACACATTGCGAACACCTTATATATAAGGTCGGTTATGAGATTTATAAAAAGCGTTTTTTGAAAGATGATGTGACCATTTTGTATAGAGAGGGCATCCAGAATCCGTTCATTGTACTTGGTTTTAAAGAGGATGGCAAGTTTACTCGTGACTTCCCGGAAGGTTTTTTTTCGATGCGACTTTAGCTGAACTGCTTGAAATGGAATAATATGGGGGAAATATAGTTTGTGTTGTCTGATACTTTGTATAAGCAATATTATTTGTTTAAGGAGCATCAGGACTATGATAAAGATATACTCTTGCACTTGCTTAAGTTTCGTTGTGGCGAGTTTCTGACCAATACCAGACAATTAGATGATATCGGGATTGGCGATCGTGTGTCGAAAAGTCTTTATGACTCTTTAAAGCATGCCCGGTTAACAAAGCAGACTTTGGAAGAACTGGCAAGAAAGACTGACTATAAATTGATATTGTGTGATGACAGAACGGACTATCCGTATGTCAATATCATGTCCGATCAGATCAGTAGCCATATCACCGGTTGTTTTTATAGAAATGCCCATAGAGACAAGGCGATCAGGCACATAAGAGCACTATGCCAGGATGCGAAAAAAATATGCCTGTACGATCAATACCTGAATGCCTGCAAGGATGTCTTGAAATTGATTTTGCCGAACAAAAAAGTAGAACTTGTCTATCATTCGAAGCATTTGAATGATAGTGCTGTTGCTGATTTGCAAAAGTATAATCCTCAATGGTCTTTTTCTTTGGATGATTCACTGTTGACCCATCATGATCGATATATCGTGATTGATAATAAAATGGAAATCATCTTATCCAGCGGTTTTATGTATTTGGAATTGACGGGTAAGGAACTGACTTATGTGGTGAGGCCTGTTCAGGAAAACAGGCTGTTGGTGAATGGCTGAAGAAAAAAATGCGGAATAAAGGGCTATATCGTATTATCTTCTTTCGCGAATACAGAAAAATTTCTATATTTGCACCGCCTTTAATTAGGAAT
>VOFB01002910.1_pt1 | contig 18012 bp, 35 predicted proteins | sample 5384141 | NCBI WGS metagenome assembly VOFB01 (sample SAMN12384721, study PRJNA508395) | human gut metagenome | isolation source: healthy gut A | host: Homo sapiens | reverse complement strand
TATATAATTATTATGCGGATCAAAATATCGTGGGATCCGGACGCTGGTTTTTAACTGTTGCAAGCGGACTTAGTTCCTGGTTTGATCTGCCATGGATAAACGGTTTACTTTCTATTATTTTCATTGGGATTGCTGCAGCAGTAATCGTAGATGTTTTTGATTTACAGAATCCGGTACTGATTGATTGATCGCAGCATTATTAGTTTCTTTTCCGGGAATTACAGAAACATTTTTCTTTGAGTATACGGCAGATGGATATATGGTGGCCATGCTGCTTGCCGCACTTGCAGTAAGGGTTTCCAAAATCAGGAGCGATCGTAAAAAAATCTAACTGGGTATCCATTGGTTTTGCAATGGTTTGTATTTGTTTCACCTGTGGAATATATCAATCGTATGTTTCTTTTGCTTTGATTTTAGCTATTTGTTATTTTGTATATGAGCTATTGGAAGATAAGTATTCAAAAAGGAATATATGCGCTGGATTGGAAGCCAGGTTTTTATTTATGGCGTAGGATTAGTTTCCTATTATGTAATTTGGAAGGTTTGTCTGGTTTTAGAGCATACTCAGGTCAATCACTATCAGGGAATTGATCAGGTTGTTTTAGATTTTAAAAATATCCTGCTGGGAATCAAAAATTCAATAAAATCCACCGCATTATTTTTCTTCCAGTACAATGTTTTGGAACAGGGATGGACGTTATATGCTGTTTTAAATGCTGCATTTTTAGTAAGCCTGCTCATCGTATTGTATGCTGCGGTACGAAACAGTGGGCTTTGGAAAAGACATTTTTCTTTTGCTATGTTTATTCTTGCATTTGTAGCAATTCCGTTTGCGGCATGTATCTGGTATTTTGCTTCCCAGGGAATAACAGAGTATCGCCCCATGATGCTTCAGAGTTTGTGTCTGCTTTATATTTTTGAGGCGATTCTGGCTGATCGGTGGCTGAAAAACCGTTGAGTAATTTTATAGGGCTTCTTTTGAGTGTTATTGTTTTTAACTTTGGTATTCAGGCGAATATATGTTATTATTATTTGGACAAGTGCCATGAGTTTTCTTATGCGATGGGAGCTGAAATGATGACACGGATTCATATGCTGGATGAAGGAAATCTCAAAAAAATAGCAATTGTTGGAACTACATATCCTCAGACAAAATTACAGGATGAACCAGGGGCAAAAGACCTTTATAATTTTATTCCGTCATTGGAAAAAATATCCTGTTTAATCAGGAACATGCAGTGTTGTTTTTGGAACATGTATTTGAATGTAAATTAAGTGCGGTCGGCAACAGTGAATTAGAGAAGCTGGGAAATTCCCGGAAGTGAAAAATATGGATAATTGGCCGGCGAAAGATTCGATTCAGGTTATAGGTGAAACAGTAGTTATTAAGTTGGCAGAAGTGGAAGATTCTGAAGAATAGTGCAGGAGGAATCAGTAAATGTTATCAGTAATTATTCCATCTTATCATGAGCTGGAAAATATACATAGAGCGGCAGACAAAATTTCTGAATTATTGGACGGGCAGGAAATCCCTTATGAACTTTTGTTTGTGAATGATGGCTCTGCGGATGAGACATGGGCCTGTATTGAGAAAGAAGCGGCAGATAGAAAAAATGTACGTGGGATTATGCTTTTCCAGAAATTTTGGAAAAGAGTCTGCGATATTTGCAGGCCTTGCGAATGCAGAAGGTGACTGTGCAGTGGTGATTGACTGTGATCTGCAGCATCCGCCGGAGAAAATTATTGAAATGTACAATTTGTGGAAGGAAGGGTATGATATTGTTGAAGGCGTGAAAGCAAGCAGGGGAGAAGAAAGTTGTTTTCACTCTTTTGCAGCGAAATGTTTTTACGGTATGATCAGTGATGCTGTTGGAATGGATATGTCCCGTGCTTCAGATTTTAAGCTTATGGATCGTAAAGTGATCAATGCGCTTCTAACCATGCGGGAGAAGAATGTTTTTTTCCGTGCGCTTTCTTTTGGGTTGGTTATAAGACGATCAGCGTGGAATTTGACGTGCAGCCAAGAACAGAAGGGGAATCTAAGTGGTCCGTGATGTCATTGGTAAAATATGCTTTTTCTAATATATCCTCTTTTTCAACCGCTCCAATGCAGATTGTAACGATTCTTGGCTGTGTCATGCTGATCGCATCCGTGATATTTGAGGGATCTCACTGGTTCAGAAAAATAACAGGAGTTGCATTGGGAGGATTTACAACCGTCATTTTGCTTCAGCTTTTCATCGGAAGTATTACGATGTTGAGTCTTGGTGTGATTGGGTATTATATATCAAAAATTTATGAAGAAATTAAAGGACGTCCCCGATATATCATTTCAGAAACCTGGGGAGAGAGAAAAATTGTGAAGAAACTATTTGATAAGGTGTTTTTAAAGTTTATTTTAGTCGGAATACTGAACACACTTTTTGGTACAGCAATTATGTTTTGTTTCTATAATGTGTTTCATTTTAGTTACTGGATATCTTCAGCGGCAAATTATGTATTTGGGAGTGTGTTGAGCTACTTTTTAAATAAATATATTACGTTCCAAAACAAAGAGCGAAATGCATTGACGATTGTAAAGTTTATCATTAATATTACAGTATGTTATGGGATTGCTTATGGAATTGCAAAACCTCTTGCCGCCCATATCTTATCCGGGTATGCACAATCCATTCAGGAAAATGGTGCAATGTTGGCAGGAATGTGTCTGTTTGTAATTTTAAATTATCTGGGACAGCGTTTTTTTTGCATTTAAACAATAAGAACAGAGAGAAAGTCAAAGGAGGAGACAGATGAAACAAAGATTGGCAGACTATGTAGCAGATTTTCTGGTTGCTCATGGCGTAACAGATTGCTTCAGCGTGGTCGGAGGAGGAGCCATGCATCTGAACGATGCACTTGGTCATAAAGAAGGACTTCAGGTAACCTATAATCATCATGAACAGGCGTGTGCGATTGCGGCAGAAGCATATGCACGTTTGGATAACAAGATCGCAGCCGTTTGTGTTACTACCGGACCGGGCGGAACCAATGCATTGACCGGTGTTTTGGGCGGGTGGCTGGATTCTATCCCTATGTTTATTATCAGCGGTCAGGTGCGTTATGATACTACGGCAAGATATGCCATGCAGTTCACAGATGGGATGCCGTTAAGGGCAATGGGAGATCAGGAATACGATATAGTTAAGTCTGTAGAACCGATGACGAAGTATGCTGTAATGATTGAAGACCCAAAACAAATTCGATATGCGCTGGAAAAAGGGTGGCATTTGGCAACAACGGGAAGACCTGGTCCGGTGTGGATTGATATTCCGGTCAATTATCAGGGAAGTTATATCGAAACAGACCATCTGGAAGGATATGATCCGACGGAAGATGATTCAAAGCTGCCGCCAGGTGTTGATGATGAGGTGGTCAGCGCTGTACTGGAAAAAAATCCGCAAAGCCAAACGTCCGGTATTTCATGCAGGCTATGGTATCCGGTTGTCCGGAGGCTACGAGGCTTTCCGCTCTGCGGCAGAAAAACTGAATATTCCGATTGTGACCTACTGGAATGCAGTGGATCTGATTGAGGATGAAAATCCACTGTATTGCGGACGTGCAGGCAATATGGGAGATCGTCCAGGGAACTGGGCCATTCAAAATGCGGATCTGATACTTGCGGTTGGGACAAGAATCTCTATTCGACAAGTGGGATATAACTGGAAGACCTGGGCGCGGGCGGCAGAAGTAATTATGGTTGATATCGATCAGGCAGAGATGAAAAAGCCGACACTTCATGTAGAGATGCCTGTCTGGGCAGATGCAAAGGACTTTCTCCAAAAACTGGACAAGGCGGCAGAAACATCTGCTCCTGTGTATCGTGGAGAGGAATGGCTTGAAACTTGTCAGAGATGGAAGCAGGAGTATCCGGCTGTTGTACCAGGACAATGGGAGGAAAATGGAGAAACTGCAAATGTTTATGCCTTCGTTCGCCATTTAAGCAGCCAGTTGCCGGAAAACAGTCTGACTGCTGTATCCAACGGCGCATGCTGTGTTGTGGGTAATCAGGCATATGTAATCCAGAAGGGAAGCCGCATGGCGAATAACAGCGCTGTTGCGAGTATGGGCTATGGCTTACCGGCCGCAATTGGAACCTGCATCGGCGGCGGTTGCAGGAATACGATCTGTCTTGAAGGTGACGGAAGTATAATGATGAACCTTCAGGAACTACAGACGGTTCTTACAAATCAATTGCCGATCAAGCTCTTCCTGATTAATAATAATGGATATCATTCCATCCGAATTACCCAGAGTAATTTGTTCCGTGAGCATTGTAAGATTGGTATAGGACCGGAGTCCAACGATTTGTCATTTCCTGAATTTAAGAAAATTGCGGAGGCATTTGGGTTTCCGTATTACAGTGCACACAGCAATGCAGAAATGAAAAGGGTCGTTGATGAAGTACTGAAACAGGAAGGTCCTGTATTCTGCGAGATTTTTACGGATACGGAACAGGTCTGGGAACCAAAAAGCAGTACAAAGCGGCTGCCGGATGGAACTTTAGTCAGTCCCCGCTTGAAGATCTGGCTCCGTTTTTGCCACGTGAAGAATTAAGAAAGAATATGTTTATCCCATTAATGGATGAAAAATAAATGAATTTTCAGTTGTGAAGCTATGGAACAGTTGTACTTATTAATACAAAGATAAGGAGATGTGAACGATGGGAAAGATATATTTATTGGATTGCACATTAAGAGATGGGGGATACATTAACGATTGGCGTTTTGGAGAAGAAGTAATAAGAGGATTCGGAAAGAAAATCGCTCAGACAGGTATAGAGATATTTGAAGTAGGATTTATCAAAGGGGGAGACGTATGATCCGGATCGTTCTGTATTTCCGGATACCGCTTCCGCAGCAGGGTGATTCAGCCCAAGGCTGAAGGCTTGATGTATGTTGGAATGTTGGATATGAGTGCGCCTGTGCCTCTGGATCGGATTGCAGTTTGTGACGGATCATCGCTTGATGGAATCCGGGTTATCTTTAAAAAAAAAAAGATAGAGGAGGCATATGAGTACTGCAGGCGCATTAAAGAGTTGGGATATGTTTTGTTTGTTAATTTTGTGGGTACTGACCTTTATTCGGACAAAGAGTTTATAGAAGGCATTGAGAAATTTAATGAACTTCAGCCCTTTGGAGTATCCATTGTTGACAGTTTTGGATTGATCAAGCGAAAACATTTCCTGAGGCTCGTATACCTGGCTGATAATAATTTGAATCGAATATCGTTCTCTGCTATCATGCGCACAATAATTTGCAGCAGGCAATGGGCAATGCGGAAGCCTTGGTGGAGATGAATCTTAAACGGGATATCTGCATTGATGCATGTGTTTTTGGCATGGGCAGAGGGGCAGGTAACTTAAATCTGGAACTTTTTGCAGAATATATGAATGAAAATTATGATACGGAATATCGTGTCGAGCCGATGCTTGAGATTATGGATGAGTATCTCAATGATATTTACCGGGAAAAATCCTGGGGCTATTCACTTCCATTGTATTTGTCGGCAAGTACTGGATGTCATCCGAATTATGCGATATATCTGGAGGGAAGGATTCCCTTACTGTAAAGGCCTTTCGTGAATTGCTGAGAGGTATTCCGGATCAGGACAAAGCGAAGTTTAGTAAAGACAAAGCGGAGCAATATTATCGGCAATATCAGGAAAATTATGTGGATGACCGGCTGGCGGTTACAGAACTTGCGAAGGAGTTCGCAGGTAAAAATCTTCTGATTCTGGCGCCGGGAAAATCGCTTATGAAATATAAAGATGAGGTACTTTCCGAAATCAAAAAGAAAGATACTGTTGTAATTGCTGTGAATTTTTACAGGAGGGAATTTCCCTACAGATTATATTTTCAGCAGTAATATGCGTCGTTTTCATAAGATCCAGGGAAAAGTGCAGGCTGTCTGTATCACCACCTCAAACATGAAAGAGTGTCAGCAGACGGATTATGTTGTCAATTTTGCAAGTTACGCTTCGGCAAGTCCGGAAATTATTGATAATTCAGGATTTATGGTATTAAGGCTTCTTATTGCTGTGGCAGTTAAAAAGTTTCGATTGCAGGAATGGACGGTTATTCGACGTATCAAAACAATGACTACTATGATCAGAACCTGGAATATGATTTTTCTGCGGAAGCAAAACAACGCAATCTGTTGATATCAGAAGAACTCAAGGATATCCGGAAGCAGATGAAATTGAACTTTATTACACCCAGCTATTATAGTGAGCAATAGTTGGCGGTTATACTTCCGGAAGACTTCAAGGATGGATGAAGAAAGGATTCATCTGTGTTTTGTGGTACGAGAGAGGAAAATTAGTAAAATGTTAACATTAACTGCATGTAAGAAGAACGAACGTATTTTTTATTTGGATATTTTACGGGTATTGGCAACTTTTGCGGTAATTGCAATACATGTTTCAGCGCAAAATTGGTATTCAACGGATATATATTCATATGAATGGAATATGTTCAATTTATTTGATGGTTTTGGACAGATGGGCGGTTCCGGTATTTGTAATGATAAGTGGGGTACTATTTTTAGATCATACAAAATCATTAAACTTGAAAAAAATTATATACAAAATATTCTGCGTCTTGTTAGTGCGTTTGTTTTTTGGTCATTCGTATATGCTGTTTATCGTGGCGGAAGTATAGATGTAATCATTCGCAATTTTCTAAGCGGACCTTATCATATGTGGTTTTTACCTATGATGGTTGGCTTATATATCATCATACCTATATTAAGGAAAATAACTGAGAATGAATCTGTAATGCAATATTTCCTGTTATTAGCATTAATTTTACATTTATAATTCCTATGATGTTGCAGATTCCTTATTTGTCTTATCTTCAGAAGCTGTATGGGAATGTTAATTTTCATATAACTTTAGGATATTCGTGTTATTTTATATGTGGATATTATTTGGACAAAAAGAAATCGTAAAAGCAAAGAGGATATGGATCTATTGTTTGGGAATAATCGGTTTTTTTTACTCACAGTTTTAATAAGTATTTGGAGTTCAAGGATCAAAGGTGAGCCTTATGGAGCTTTTTTTGATAATTTCTCTATTAACGTTATGCTCGAAAAGTATTGCAGTATTTGTTTTTATTAAAAGCAGATGGAGTAAAAAACTTATATTAGCAACAAATTTAGGAATATTATTTGTGCATTAGCCCAATATAGCTTTGGTATATATTTAGTACACGTATTAGTGATAGAGATTTTACAAAATGTAGTCGGATTAGATACATTATCCTTTAATGCTGGACTTTCTGTACCGATAATTACAATAATTGTATTCAGCATTTCTTTGGCAATCTCCGCGACATTTTATCATATTCCGTTTCTTAGAAAATATGTGGTCTGAATTTTGTATGGTTGTTATGATGGTGAAAGAAAATTCGCAGAAAAAATGTACAATATAAAAAAATGATGTAATGAAAAGTTTTGCAGGTTTAAAATTTAATATATGAAATGAAGAGGGAACATTATGATATTTAAGCGTATTTATAGGAAATTCAGATATTTTGTAGAAATAAAGATAAAGCATAAAGACAGTATGGAATTACAGATTGAGCAATATAGAAAAAGCCGGAATGCATATTGGTGAGCGCTGCAAAATATATAGTTGTTTGTCAACAAGGAGAGATTGTTCTTTGTTAACGATTGGAAATAATGTTGCTATTTCCGGAAATGTCACATTACTGCTACATGACAATGCACCTATAAAAGGTAAGTAAAGGGGAATACACAGATATTTTAGGAAAAATAGAAATTGCAGATAATTGTTTATCGGTCACAGTACTGTCATATTGCCGGGAGTACATATTGCGGATAATACGATTATTGGAGCGGGTTCGGTTGTAACAAGAAGTATAGAGGAACCTGGATGGGTGCTGGCTGGAAACCCGGCCAAAATTGTATGTACTGCAGAGCAATATGCTGAGAAAAACAAGCAATATTTTGTAAATCTTGATAATAAAACGCATGAAGATATTCGGAGATTTAGTGAGGAGAATAAGCACATGCTGATACAAAGGAAAGTTTTGAAATAGCGGATTGCCCATGAAAGAAGTGATCGGGAGTATCATAATGAAGATAGAAAAATTTGATAAAATCATGATAGGAGCAGGATTATACGGATTATATTCAGCATTGTTCTGTGGAGAAAAGGGACAGCGTGTGTTGGTGCTGGAATGTGATCCTACGCCTTTTCGCAGGGCAACGTATATTAATCAGGCAAGGGTACATCAAGGATATCACTATCCGAGAAGTATATCAACTGCCATGAAATCGGCAGGATACTTTGAACGATTCAACAGGGATTATGATTTTTGTATTAACCGGGAATTTCAAAAGGTTTATGCGACATCAAGCCAATATTCCTGGTCCGATGGAAATCAGTTCAAGAGCTTTTTGTAAGGCCGCAGGTATCCCATGCGAAGAACTGCATCCGGAGAGATTCTTCAGGAAAGGAATGTGTGACGGAGCTTTCCTTACAAGAGAATATACTTATGATGCTATGATATTGAAGGAGTATTTTTTGGAAAAGCTGAAGGAATATCCCAATGTTCAAATTCATTATGGAGTACAAATTCAGGAAATAGAGAAGCTGCAGGATGTATATTCACTAAGAACAGAGGATGGGAAGATCTATCAGACTGGATTCCTGCTCAATGCCACTTATGCAGCTACCAACCAGATTCTTGATATGCTTGGCTATGAAAAATTCAAAATTAAGTATGAACTTTGTGAAATTATACTTTGCGATGTAAATGAGAGACTGCACGGGTATGGTTTTACAGTCATGGATGGTCCGTTTTTTCCATCATGCCGTTTGGAAAAACCGGAATCCATTCTTTGACTTCCGTAACGTTTACTCCCCATACGACAAGTTATGAAGAAGTGCCAACATTCCAATGTCAGGCAAGAAGCGGCGGATATTGCTCTCCATTTCATCTGGGAAATTGCAATGATTGTAAGGCGAAGCCGGAAACTGCCTTTCCCTATATGGCGAATCTTGCCAAAAAATATTTGAAGGAAGCGTATGGCTTTTCCTATAAAGAATCACTGTTTTCGATGAAACCGATCTTAATGAGTTCTGAAATAGACGATTCCAGACCGACAGTGATCAGGACGTATTCGCAGAATCCTACGTTTGTCGGGGTGCTGTCCGGAAAAATCAACACAGTATACGATTTAGACGAGGTGTTTGAAAATGGATAACAAAGAAAAAAATTTTATGTCTGTGGTCATTTATGTACATAATGCAGAAAAAAGAATTGATGAATTTTTAAAAACAGTTGTCAATGTTATGGAGGAAAACTTTGAACATTCAGAAATTATCTGTGTCAATGACTGTTCAAACGACGAAAGTGTGGAACATATTAAAAAGATTAGCATACAAGCAAAAAGCACCAGCATCTCTGTCCTGAACATGAGTTACTATCATGGACTTGAGATGGCAATGAATGCAGGTGTTGATCTGGCAATCGGGGATTTTGTATTTGAATTTGATACAACTGTTCTTGATTTTGATAAGAGTGAAATTATGAAAGTGTATCGCAAATCTTTGGAGGGATTTGATATCGTCAGTGCTTCTCCGAACAGAAAGCAAAGACTGAGTTCCAGAGCCTTTTACCACGTTTTTTTGAACGCTTTACGAACCTTTCCCATAAGCTTTACACGGAGACATTCCGTATCTTAAGCCGAAGGGTGATTAATCGAATCAGCAGTATGAATAAGACGGTACCGTACCGAAAAGCGATTTATGCCAATTGCGGACTAAAAACAGAGAATATTGTATATACCCTCACAAATGTCAACAAAGATATAGCAGCTTCTGATCGGTCAGAGAAAAAGTATCGTGGCCGCCTGGCAGTAGATTCACTGCTCTTGTTTACTGAGGTTGGTTATCGTTTTTCCATAACGATGACGGTGCTTATGATGCTGATGACTATTTTTATGATTGTTTACTCGATTGTTATCTATGTGATGAGTACTCCGGCTGCAGGTTGGACAACGACAATTTTATTCCTTTCTGTAGCTTTCTTTGGGATTTTTGGGGTGCTTACCATTATTATCAAATATCTGCAGATTTTGTTGGATTTGGTATTTAAGCGTAAGCGGTATAGTTTTGAAAGCATTGAAAAATTAACGAAATAGAGGAAAGAGGATGAATATTTTAGTAGGATACACGGGATTTGTAGGCAGTAATCTCTATGAGAAGGGCAATTTGATGCGGTATTTAATTCCCAAAAATATAGAGGAAGCCTATGGAACAAATCCGGGTCTGCTCATATATGCAGGGCTTCGTGCAGAAAAATATCTGGCAAATCAGGCACCGGAGAAAGATATGGAACTGATTTTGCAGGCAGAAGAAAACATAAGAAGAATTGCCCCTGAAAAGCTGGTATTGATTTCTACGATTGATGTTTTTGAAAATCCACAGGATGTGGATGAAACTACCCGGATTAAGACAGAGAATCTACATCCTTATGGATATAACCGGTATCAATTAGAATGCTGGGTGCGTGAACATTTTCCAGAAGCGTTGATTGTCCGGCTGCCAGGATTGTTCGGTAAAAATATAAAGAAGAATTTTATATATGATTTTATCAACAGAATTCCATATATGCTGAAAGCAGAAAAGATGGAAGAGTTGTTAAAAACGGAACCGGTTTTGTGTAACTATTATGAGTTGCAGGATAATGGATTTTACAAAGTGAGAACTCTTAATACCCGGCAAAGCGTACTTTTAAAAGGAAAAAGTTTGAGATGCTTGGGTTTAGTGCATTAAATTTTACAGACAGCCGCAGCGTTTACCAATTTTATCCGTTGGGGCGGCTATGGGATGATATACAGACTGCATTGAAAAAATGAAATCAGATTGTGGCATCCGGCTACGGAACCCATATCTGCGGCACAGTTGTATCAATATCTGACAGGCAATGTTTTTATGAATGAGTTATCCGGTATACCGGCTGATTATAATTACAAGACGGTATATGACAAATTGTACGGCGGTACTGGCGGTTATATCTGTGATAAAGAAACCATTATTGAGATCAGAAAATTCGTTGAGGGATATGGATATGCAAACGCTTAATAGAAAGACGTTACAATTTTATGCAGAGTGTATCAGGCAGATGGGCGTGTGCTGGCAGACATTATATGTAATTATATTGACCTTGGGTCTCTACAGCGGAATAACAACAAAATCTTTTTATGGAGCAATTGGCACCATTCTATTTGTAGGAGTATGCACTTTTGCACTGGAAGTTGGGCTATATAGTACATCTGGTTTTAAACTAAATAAGATACCAGGAATTATTCTTGTAGTGATTGCGGTATTATTTGATTTTTTTTGCCGTCATATTTCCCGAGGCAGCATTCAGTCGGTTGGGATTGAGTTTTCTCAGTGGTGTTATCATATTGGTATATGCCATAGCAATACTGAAAAATTACCATACTTTTCCTGGCAGAGTTTCAGGATTATTTATGGCTTTGGGGCTTTTTGCAGCACTTTATATTGTTGGCAGAATATGGGGTGTTTTTCGCCGGACAGCCATAGTTATTATGAAATTTCTCAGACCTTTACTGGAAATTTTGGATTCGTTGATACGATACGACAATATGTGATACGCACCGACTATAATATTTCTTTTCCATATTTTTATCCGCTGTGCCTGTTTTTCGTCAACGGAATAACAAAACTGGGAAGATATGCGGGTGTGTTATTTAATTTTTATATTATGCTGTTTACAGGGATTGTTATTTCTGAAAATCAGCAGATGTTTTGTGAAACGTCTGTGGTGTGGTGCAATTGCTGCATTCCTGCTTTTTACTACAGATTCTTATCTGGATGAGTTATGTGCTGCACGTTCCATACCATTGGTAATTCTGCTTACAACCATCTGTGCTGCATTGTGCGTTAAGATTTATCTTTCTCCGAAAAAGTCGAACCTCATTCCATTTGCAGCAGGTCTTTGTGCAGGTATGGTGATGACTACGAGATTTGATGGTATGGTATTAGTTGCTTATTGTGCTTTACTTATGCTTCTGGTTCAAAAGGAGAGAAGAATCAAACCCCTTTTTCTGCTATCTGGCAGGTGCACTTGTATTTTTATTGCCATGGATGATTTACTCTTTGATTCATTTTCAGTCATTATGGATTTCAGATAATCTGGGGAACGATGTTTCTTGTCGAGACAACGGTACCTAACCGTGTCAGTGTACCGGGTGAATTCACATTCGCTATTTAATTCTCCAAAGGAATGGCTGATTGCTTTTTGTACATAAGGCATATGCGATTGCAAAAGTCTCATGAACTGTTCCATAACAGCAGATATGATAGTACTTCTATGTTTGATTGTACTGGTGTTGCAATGTAAAGCAAAAAGAATATCATTCTCCAAAATCTGGTTTGCGGCAGGAACTTTTCTTGTTTTTTATGCGGGAAAAACATTTATGTATGCACTTGTGGGATATGAAGATACACGATACCATGTGGAATCTGCGGTATTGGTTACTTTTTATTCTTGTTATTATGTGAGGTAACACGTGAAGAGATCCTGGAAAAATCTCCGGTATCTGATGCCTGTATTTATTTTAGGTGTTTCGCTTTTTCAGATACGAGGAACTGTAAAAAATATTTATCTTGATCCGGTATCGTATCCTTTGGTAAACGTGGATGCTGCACCTGATTGGGTTATGTCGCTGGATGCAGAAATGGAATCCAGAATTCAAAAAAAGGATGCGGAAATTTTGTATCTTGGAAATGGATTTGATGAATTTATTTTCGGTGACTGGACAGATTGGAAAATTTACATAGTGCCTACTTACGCAACCTGGTCGAAAGTAGATTATGCAATGCATCATTATATGGAAGTGGATTATGTTATGCTGCCAAAAGAAACTGCATTGCCGGATGAAATCTATGAGAATTTACAGACAGCATATCGTAAGATTGAATTAAAAGATTATTGGCTTTTTGAAGTATAAAGAAGGTTTTTACATAATAGACAAGGAGATTACTGAAAAAGAAAGGTGGATTTAAAACTACTGGTTTTAATTATGAAGGAGTGTTGTGATATGAAACTTGCGATCTCAAATATAGCGTGGGATCCTTTGCAGGATGAAACGGTATATTCTCTTATGAAAGCGTATGGTTTTCTGGTCTGGAAATTGCCCCTACAAGAATATTACCGGAAACGCCTTATGAAAGGCTGGTTGAAGCAGAGCACTGGAAAACTGTGCTGACAGAAACATATGGTTTTACAGTTCCATCTATACAGTCCATATGGTATGGAAGACAGGAAAAATTGTTCGGCACGGATAAAGAGAGGCAGCAGCTTTTCGCCTATACGAAAAAAAGCAATAGACTTTGCTTCTGTGATTGGATGCAAAAAATCTGGTGTTTGGCTGCCCTCGAAACCGTGATATGCCCAAAAGGGCTGATTTAAGTTTAGCAATCAATTTTTTCAGAGAATTAGGTGATTACGCCTATGAAAAAGGTACAGTCATTGGTATGGAGGCAAATCCGCCGATTTATCATACGAATTTTATCAATGATACACAATCTGCAATTGAACTGATTGAAATTGTGAATTCGAAAAGGGTTTCGACTGAACCTGGATGTGGGAACTATGATAGAGAATCAGGAATCCGTAAGTACATTACAAGGGTTTGTTAAATATGTAAACCATGTGCATATCAGCGAGCCAGGATTACACAGGGATTGAAAGGCGGGAACTTCATGTGCAGCTTTGCCAGCTTCTGCACAATGAAAATTATAAAGGATTTATTTCTATTGAGAGGGGAAAAACAGAAAGCGTCACAGAATTGGAAAATACGATGGGGTATGTAAAGGAGATCTTTGGAGATGCGTAGAGTGCCAGGAAAGATTGGGGAAAACATTTCGCTTGGGTAGGATGGCTGAGACAAAGTTTAAGAACAATTTGGGGGACAAAGAGTTACAATCTATGATTGGGTACGATTGCTTGCTACTTTTTTGTGGTTATTGGCCATCCAGCACATATTTGAATATGCAAACAAGCTATGGCGGGGGTTTTATGAGCTTCCTTCCACAGTCAGCAGTTCCTATTATTCCGTTTTTTTAACATCGTGCAGATATGCAGTGGAATGGATTTATGGATTTCACATGCCCTTGTTTTTTATGTTATCTGGTGCAGTATTAGCGCTTAAACCGGTTGGGCAATTTTCTGCATTTTTGTAAGGGTAAAATTCATCGATTGGTGATTCCTTATTTTGTGTACGGTTGGTTATTTATGCTTCCGGTCAAATATGTGGGCGGATTTTATACAGCGAAAACATGGAAGTTTGCTTTTAGAGGTTTTTGGTAGGAATAGACAGCGGGCATTTATGGTTTTTAACAGCCCTTTTTGGTGCATGATCATTTTTTTCTATATTCATAAAGGGATTAAAAAGGCTGGATGTTCAAAGCAATATCTTAATACTGGTCGGCGCAGGTGCAATCCATTTTACAGCAGTCTTAATTCCTGTGGATATTCTTAGTTTTAAGCAAGGTTTAACATATATATTCTGGTTTGCTGTTGGGTATGTGTTTGAATCAGAGCGGAGGAAGCATCACTGGAGTGGAATGGGAAAAAAGTTGTTTGAGTTTTGCTGCATTGACAGTTGTTGAAGTAATAGATTTTAGATATAAATTATTAGGAGCTACGTTTACGATTATCTGCAGTTCAATCTGGACTTATTTGCTGGCATGGATGTGTGACAATTATTTACGCAGGGTATGCAGTACAAGGTTGTGGAAAGATTCTTATCAAAAATCTATTTTATGTTTATTTGTTCCACGATCCATTGGAATATATTGTTTTAAAAGATATTTATGAGCAATGAGTTTTTAAATTATTCTATAGGGTGCTATGTATATATACTGCATTCAGAATTGTAGGTGTATTTGTTATAAGCATTATAATGGGAGCGTTGGTGACTTATGTAAAAAGGCGTTTGGAAAGATTTAGATTTATTAAAAAGAATTCGTTTGAGGAAGAAAAGGTAAAAGCAATGGTAATTTATGAAAAGCAATGTGGTGTTCCAAGGTTTGCGTGTACGGAATATCAAGAGAAAACGAAATCGTATGTTGTGCTGATTCCCATTATTAATGAGGGAGAACGTATTATCAAAGAATTGAAGCGGGCCCTGAAATATCATGTTTTTTGACTATGCTGATCTTGTGATATGTGAGGGGGTTCTACGGATGGCTGTACGGAAGAATTTATGCTTAAAAAGCTTCATGTGAATACCCTGTTGGTGAAGCAGGATACAGGAAAGCAAGGTGCACAGCTTCGTATGGGAATTTGGTGGGCATTGCAAAAGAGGATATCAGGGAATTATTACAATTGATGGAAATAATAAAGACAGTATAGAGGATGTTCCACATTTTATTGAAAAAAACTGCAAGAGGGCTATGATCTGATTCAAGGTTCCCGGTTTATCAAAGGCGGGCGGGCAATTAATACTCCATTTATACGGCTTGTATCAGTGAAACTGATTCACGCACCGATTATTTCCCCATGACGGCGAGGCAGAGGTTTACGGATACTACAAATGCCTATCGTGCCTATTCGGCAAGATATCTGACGGATGAGCGTGTTCAGCCGCTTCGTGATGTTTTATGACGTATGAACTTTTGGCGTATCTGTCTGTCCGGGCAACACAGCTTGGTTATAGAGCATGTGAAATTCCGGTTTACAAGAGCATATCCAAAAGCAGGAAAGACACCAACGAAAATCAGTTTTTAAAGGAAACGGAGATTTACTGAAAATTCTGTTTAAGAATCTATTTGGCGCATACAAGCCAGAGTAAGAGTGTTGGATGAAAAAGCGATAATATGTAAAGTATGCATTTCTATTTTAGCTGCAGCAGTGATTTATATACTCGGAAGTTTCTGGATTTCTACAAATCTTCTCACTCTCAGAGAGTATGAATTTGAAACAGAAAAGACAGAACAGGATGTGAAGATGGTTCTCCTGTCAGATCTTCACGATCATGAATTCGGAGCGTATAATGAAAAAGCTTGTCCGTAAAGTAAGGGAGCAGAAACCGGATTTGATTTTTGCTGGACGGGGATTTTCTGAATGAAACTTCACTGAATGCTGATATTCCATGTGAATTAATTGCAGGATTAGTAAAAATTGCCCCGGTATATTTTTCCTTAGGGAATCATGAAGAAGCGTACATGAAAAAACGACCATCCAGAATTGATTCCCCAACTGGAGAAGGCAGGTGCGATTGTACTGGAGAAGGAATATATAGATTTGAATATTCGCGGAACTGATTTGCGTCTTGGAGGAATGTATGATTACGCATTTGGAATGGGCGGAAATAATGATGCTTCTGCAGCTTCGGAAGAGACAAAAAAATTTCTGGAGGAGTTCCAGAACACGGAGCATTTAAAAATCATGATGGCTCATCGCCCCGACAGTTTTATCTTCGGAGATGCGTCGTCTTACTGGGATGTGGATCTGGTGGTAAGCGGACATGATCATGGAGGTCAGGTGGTTTTGCCATTTTTAGGCGGTCTCTATGGCGGTGATCAGGGATGGTTTCCGGAATATATACATGGCATGTATCAGAAAGATGAGATGAAGTTATTTATAACAAGCGGTCTGGGAAGCCATAAGCAGACACTGCCGCGGTTTAACAATCCGCCGGAGATTGCAGTTGTAGAATCTTGCACAAGTCAAAAAGCCTCAGCGTAGCCCGCTACGCCTGCGTTTTTTTGACTCGAACACTCAGAAAAATATCCTGCGCATATAGTCCGGTTATTTACGGAACGTTATACTGGATGTATAATAAAATCAGGTGTGGACAGTATTTTCATATGAAATAGTCAAAGATTTTGTGGAGGAGTGAAGATGGGATTTTACCTGAATAATGCGTCGTCGCTTACCTTATATAAAAGTGAAGTGGAAAGCCCTTAAAACGGTAATGGCAAACATGGTGGGGGCGTTTTTTGGAAAAGGTGCGGATGCCGGAAATATTTTTGATTCTTTGAAGATTGCAAAAGAAGATGGATATCGAAAGCATCTGAACAGATATGATGTGATTTATATTGATTTCAGTAAGATGCCGGAAGAATGCAATAGCTACAATCAGTATATTAACAGGATTTCAGGCGTCTGAAGAGAGACTTAGAGAAGTCGTACCCGAATGCAGATATTGAGATGGAGGATGCCCTGTGGGATATATTGGACAGTATATTTAATGAATATGGCGGTCAGAAGTTTGTGTTTGTCTTTGATGAATGGGATTGTATTTTCCATAAGAATTTTATTACGGACGAGGACAAAAAAAGAGATATATTTCCTTCCTTAGTAATCTGCTGAAAGATCGTGCGTATGTTTCATTGTCGTATATGACAGGCATTCTGCCGATTGCGAAATATTCCAGCGGTTCAGAATTAAATATGTTTATGGAATATACAATGGCAACAGAAGAAAAGTTCTGTGACGATTTTGGCTTTACGGAGGCAGAAGTTGATCTGCTTTATGAGCGTTACCTTGCAAATACAGCAATACCAGGTGTTACAAGAGATGGTCTGAGACTATGGTATGACGGTTATCATACAAAAGCAGGAGAGCGGATGTATAATCCCCGTTCTGTAGTAGCTGCATTAACCAATAATAATCTGGGAAATTACTGGACAAGCTCCGGTCCGTATGATGAAATTTTCTATTACATTCAGAAAAATGTAGATGAGGTACGCAATGATTTGGCGCTGATGGTAGCCGGTGAACCGGTGCCGGCAAAAGTCAGGGAATATGCAGCGTCATCAATGAATCTGTCTACACGGGAAGAAATATATTCTGCAATGGTTGTTTATGGTTTCTTAAGTTATGAGGATGGAAGAGTATGTATTCCAAACAAGGAATTAATGGAGAAGTTCGATGAAATACTGCAGAAGGAATCTTCTTTGGGA